>ENA-OQLI01000443-OQLI01000443.1-human-gut-metagenome-genome-assembly--contig:-NODE-443-length-50855-cov-7.013760_pt1 | contig 50855 bp, 48 predicted proteins | sample MGYA00242805_ERZ504812 | MGnify/ENA primary metagenome ERZ504812 (study PRJEB26092, sample SAMD00036430) | human gut metagenome | host: Homo sapiens | study: EMG produced TPA metagenomics assembly of... | reverse complement strand
GGGCAATACTATTATCAGATAAGTAATTCGACAGCAGAAAACCAGAAATTCGGACAATACAATTATACATATCTGGTTCTTATCAAAGAAGATTTTTCCCCATAGACACAGAAAATTTTACGCCCTCCTGGAGACCGTTTCAAGTTTTGCATTGTGCGAAAACGTAACTACTCGGACAGAGTCTGATTTTACGACTCTGTCCTTCTTCATATTACAATATAAATATCTTTATATATCAAACCGAATTGACTGTGCTAGCCTTGTCCTCACCGAATTACTGCTTATATTCCTGATATCTGCCCCTCGTAAATATATCTCCAACAAAGAATTGTATTAATTTTTACCAAGGCACAAAGCATGATGAATTATCAGGTTTCATTTTTGCTCTTAGATTAATCAATATTCCTATTCTTTCCATAAAAAATTTTTCCTTTGTCTAAATTCTTACGATAAGAGCATGCCATTGAGTATAATTTGTTCTCATGCACACATTTTCTTGCATCCGAACATTCTACAAACTGGCTACAACATCCAAATGTTGAAGCTTTAGAAGAATAACATTTTATTCTATATTCTGTATTTAACTTTACATATTCCACAAATCTTTCATCATCGCTTTTAAATATAATATGTATATTATTCTTATCTGATTTTAATTGTTTTGCTTCCAACTCTCCCGAAAATGAAATACTTTTATACTGCGAATTTCCTATAATTAATTCCAATTTGTCTTTTCTTTCTTTTATATTCATTACTACGGAATTACGTGAATAATCTAATTTTCTATTCGGTATTTTAGGATATTCTGGTTCATAAATACATACAGAATACGATGTTACTCTATCAGACATTCGTCCACTGTTCTGAGCCAAATATAAGGAATGTTCCGGTAATTCCTTTTCTTGTATCAGTTCGTCTAACATTTTCTGTAAATTCTTTTTCCAACCTTTAACATCTTCCGATAAATCTACAACTGTTAATATTTCTTCTTGATTTGCTGTCTTTAATATTTCTTCCTTTAATTTCTTAGCTTCGCTTATGAAACATTCTTCTGGTACTATCTGAATTTTACTTCCCTTTTCCTGCCATTCCATTGCTTTCTTAATTTTTTCGCCATACGTACCTTGTTTCCAATTATCACTTCCTAGTGTACCTACAACAAGATATGTAGTAGTTTTTTTTACCGTATTGTCACAAATCCCACCACATTCTCTTATCAATTTTTCAACATCTTTTCTATCTCCATATGAAAAACCACCTGTTAGACAACAGTGCTTTTCTTTCAATGTTTCTATACAAATCTTGTCGTTTTCTTCATTTACCGGTGTAGTAAATTGTTTAAATATAACCAAAAGAGAATCTAATTCATCTTGTTCAATAACTCCGTCGTCAAGTACTCGTTCCAAAGCTCCATAAACACGGTCAAACGGGTAATTCCCCTTTAATGATTGATTTTCATCCATCCAAGCATTTAACGCTAATATTTCTTCTTCCGTCAACATATTATCTGCAATTATTCCCAACAGAAATCCTTGTAACTGCTGTAACGATTTTGTCTCATCTGAATACTTTATTCCTCTTTTATCGATCGATAATTTATTCTTTTTCCCCTTTATAAATCCATGTTCCTCATATTGCTTTTGTAATAATTGGAAACAGTCTTTCGTCAAATAACAATCTTTCAAAGCTCTATGCTCATTAGATATATCTAATCCATAATATGTACTAATCGTTTCCAATTTATGGTTTTCAATACAATCCAAACATTTCCTAGCGAGAAATAAAGTATCAATAAAATCATTATTCAAAATAAAACCGTTATATTCTTCAATAGCATCATAAAGAATATTTAAATCAAAACTTGCTATATTATGTCCTACTAATATCTCTCCACTAATAAAGGTCAAAAAATCGTCTAACACCTGCTCTAAGGTGGGTGCATCCTGTACCATATCATCTGTAATATGGTTTACTGCTGTGGCTGATGCAGGTATAGGTTCCTGTGGATTTATCAAGCTTTCAAATATATCAACAACTTTCCCATCACGAACTTTTATGGCCCCTATCTCAATAATTTTTGCATCATATATTCTATTGCTGGTTGTTTCTATATCCAATACAACATAATCACTTATGAACCTTTCTAATCTTGTACCCTTATTTCTTTGCTGCATTTCTTCCTCTTTCCCGCATAGTCTTATGAAACTATACGCATAGCCTTTAATATCATTTTTATTGTATCACTTCTCTGATTCTTCGTCACTTCATTTTTCTAGTAATCCAACTGCCCCTAGGTTCCTATATGACAATGCATAACTAAACATAAAATAATTCCATTTTCCCACTCATGATAAAAAAGGATGCATCTGCATGAAAAATCAGCGCATCCTTTCCGTCTTAAAATTCCATCTCATCTATGATCTGTGCCGCATCCTCCACGCATTTCATGCAGCAGGGAAGGGGCTGAGGCCCATCCTCTGTCTTCAGATCCCGGCAGTAGAGTGACCCGTTTTTCTCTTTAAACTTCTCTGCCGCCTCCAGAAGCTTCTGATAGGTGTCCATCTTGGTGGCAAAGGGCTCAGCCATCTTACCGGCACTGTTTTTCAGTCCAATGGTCATGAACATTCCTGTCACTGCGCCGCAGGTATCCTTTAAGCCGCCCATGCCGGAGCCAAATCCCTCGGTCAGCCGGAAGGCGTCTTCTTCCTTCATCCCCAGCTCTTCGCAATAAGCGCAGATCACTGCCTGACAGCAGTTATACATTTTTTCAAACCGCTCAACTGCATCCTTTTTCGTTGCTTTCATCTCTTCTTCCTCCTCTATGGCTTTACCTTCTCAAGATCCGCATGCCAGGCCGTCACACAGGCGTCGCTTGGCATCCGCCAGTCCCCTCTTGGCGACAAGGCCACCGTTCCTACCTTTGGCCCGTCCGGCAGGCAGGAGCGCTTGAACTGCTGGGTAAAGAATCTCCGGCAGAAGGTAGAAAGCCAGTGGTAGATCGTCTCGTCATCATACTCTCCTTTGAAGGCTTCCCTGGCGAGCCGGTAGATCTTAGCCGGCTCATAACCAAACCGCAGGAAATAATAAAGATAAAAGTCATGGAGCTCATAAGGTCCCACCAGGTCTTCCGTCTTCTGGGCGATCTCACCGTCCTTTGGCGGCAGAAGCTCCGGACTTACCGGCGTATCCAGCACATCCAGCAGCACTTCCCTAAGCTCCTGATCCTCGCAGGTATCCGCATAATAGGAAACCAGATGCCGCACCAAAGTCTTTGGCACAGAAGCATTGACCCCGTACATGGACATGTGGTCTCCATTGTAGGTAGCCCAGCCAAGCGCAAGCTCCGACATGTCTCCGGTTCCGATCACCATGCCGCCTGTCTGGTTGGCAATGTCCATCAATACCTGAGTCCGTTCTCTTGCCTGTGCATTTTCATAGGTTACGCTGTGATCCTCCGGATCATGACCGATGTCCTGGAAATGCTGGGTTACGGAAGCCCCTATCGGCACCTCTTTTAAGTCTGCTCCCAGCTTTTTCGCCATCTTGCAGGCGTTCTGATAAGTCCGGTCCGTAGTGCCAAAGCAGGGCATAGTCACCGCCGTGATCCCGCCGCGGTCCATGGAAAGCGCATCAAAAGCTTTGGCCGTTACCAGAAGAGCCAGTGTAGAGTCCAGACCTCCGGAAATCCCCACCACAGCACTTTTTGCGTGGGTGTGAGCCAGACGCTTTTTAAGACCCATCGCCTGGATCGTCAGGATTTCCTCGCAACGCTCTTTGCGTTCCATTTCATTGCCCGGCACAAACGGCCTGGACGGGAAGTTTCTGGAAAGCCTGGTCTCCTCCTCTTCCAGTGAAAATGGCACCCGGATCAGGAACCTGTCTTTGGCGGGCTGGAAGGTCGTATTCTTGCGCCGTTCACTGTCCAGACGTTTCACGTCAATCTCTGTATAGATCCCATCATTCTGGAACCGCTTTGCCGCCGCCAACGTGGTTCCGTTCTCTGCAATGATATTGTGTCCGCCGAATACCACGTCCGTGGTGGACTCTCCCTCTCCTGCATTGGCGTATACATATCCGCAGATCAGCCTTGCCGACTGGCCTTCGATCAGGCTGGTACGGTAAGCCGCCTTCCCGATGGTCTCGTCACTGGCAGAACAGTTGACGATAATCGTAGCTCCCTCTCTTGCCGCCTGGATACTGGGCGGAATGGGTGACCACACATCCTCGCAGATTTCCGCGGATACGACCAGCGCATCCAGGTGTTCTTCCGCAAATAGAAGCTGGGGGCCAAAAGGCGTCCGCTTTCCGTCAAACATCAGATATCTTGCCGTCTCAGGTCCCGGACGGAACTGCCGCATTTCATAAAATTCTCCGTAGTTCGGCAGGAAGGTTTTGGTGGTAAGCCCCAGGATCTCCCCCCGGTGCAGCGCCGCCGCCACGTTATAAAGTTCCCCGTCGATGGCAAGGGGTACCCCCACAAAAACCAGCGCGTCCTTTCCCTTTGTATATTCTGCGATCTGGTGCAGAGATTTTCTTGCATCCCGAAGCAGCACCTCCTGGGTAAACAGATCCCCGCAGGTATATCCGGTAATACAAAGCTCCGGAAATACCACGATTTTTGCGCCGGCCGCTGTCGTCTCATCGATCTTCCGGCAAATACTTTCTGTATTATACGCTACGTCCGCAACCCGGATATCCGGCGTCACGGCTGCTGTCTTGATAAACCCATGCTTCATTTCCATCGCTCCCTTCGGTTATTTGCTTCTCTTTATAATCCGCTTTAAATCCTCAACCGTATAATGATAAGCTGTGTTGCAGAACTGGCATTTCACTTCGATGGTCTCTCCTTCATTGATCATTTCCTGGATCTCTTTTCGTCCCACGCTGACCACCGCCTGCTCTACTCTCTCTTTCGAACAGTTACAGTAAAACTGCGTATCAATGGTATCCGTGATCTCCAGCCCTACATTTCCAAGCAGGATCTCTAACAGCTCCTCCGGCGTTTTTCCCTGATCCAGAATGGATGTCACGGAGCTTACATTCTTCAGGTTTTCCTCGATCCGGCTGATGGTTTCCTCTGTGGCGAACGGCATCATCTGGATAATGAATCCACCCGCACAGCGCACTGTATTATCTTTTTCCATCAGGACACCCAGGCCTACGGAGGAAGGCACCTGCTCTGAATTTGCGAAATAATAAGTCAGGTCTTCCGCAATCTCGCTGGTCACCAGAATGGTCTGTCCGGAATAAGGCTCTTTTAATCCCATGTCCTTGATGACCTGCAAAAGACCGATTCCCACGGCTCCGCCTACGTCCAGCTTGCCGTTCTTTGGAGGCAGCATCACATCTGGATTACCCACATATCCTTTCACGTTTGCATGGCTGTCCGCCGTCACCGTGATACCGCCAAGAGGGCCGTCTCCCCGGACCATCAGCGTCAGCATATCGCTGTCATTTTTCATCATGCTTCCCATCATGGCGCCGGCCGTCAAAAGCCGCCCCAAAGCCGCTGTGGCTACCGGGCTGGTGTTGTGATGCTTTCTGGCCTCTTCCACCAGATTTCTGGATGTGGCCGCAAAGGCACGTACCTGGCCGTCTGCCGCCGTCGCTCTTACAATATAGTCTTTCTTCATTGATAATTCCCTTTCTGTCTGCATTTTTCTCTGCATTGGATATATTTTAATATGTTTTGATATGGAATGCAATCGCCTATTTGCCCTGCTCCCTTGCTACCACACAGATCCGTTCGCTTCCCTTGCCCGGAGCCTCTTTTGTATAATCCTCGTAGGCAGCCACAAAACGTAGCCCGGATCTTTCCAACAGCTCTCCTATCTCTTCCAGGGTGTACGCCCTCTGGAAATGGGTTTCCTGATATTTGTGGTAAAGCTCTTTTTGATCTGCCTCCTGGATAAAGAGTGTCAGCTCATACTCATTCATGTGCTCTTCTTCATAATAATAGTTATCCCAGATAAAGCTGGAATCTTCCCGGTTTTCTGCGATCGTCCGGTCGCCCAGCACCTCCCGGTATTTATATTCCGTATTAAAATCAAAGACGAAAATCCCGCCGGGATCCAGGTAATTATTGACCAGTCTGAATACCTGCTCCAGCTCTTCTTTTTCTGTAACATAATTGACGGAATCACAGACGCTGACCACTGCCCGGACGGTCCCGTAAAGCTCAAATTCCTGCATATCCTGCAAAAGATACAGGATATCATGGCCGCTCTCCTGCCGCTTTTCCATGGCGATCTCCAGCATGTCCTCTGAGTTGTCCACACCGATCATATCATAGCCCCGGCCCGCCAGCTCTTCTGTCATGCTGCCGGTACCGCAGCCCAGATCCAGCACCAGGCCGTCGTTTATCCCTTCTTTCTGCAGGATTTCCTGCAGAAAATCTGCCCACTCCCGGTAGGGAACGTTGTCCATAAACTGATCATATACTTCTGCAAAACTTGTATAGGCTTCCATTCGTTTCCTCTTTTCTCATATTCATTCCGCAAAACAGCGCCGGTCTTACACCGACGCTGTTTTGCCGGATTGCACCTCGTGCAATCATTATACCACATGCGCAGGGAAGGAAGCGGCTGCGTATGCAGACATTTACTTCCTAAGCTGTGGCCTGCCGGTATAATCCCTGCGAAGCAGGGCGGGCCGGCCTGCCGGGCCGGATTGCACCTCGTGCAATCATTATACCAGAAAATCTATTAAAAATCTTTGCCTTTCAGGATTTTCAACGAGATTCCAAAAGAAACTCCATATACCACTACCCACAGTAAGATGCCAAGCCCGACTGCTGCCGGCCATTCCAGCATGGAAAGTGCGTCTTCCAGTTCTCCCAGGCTGATTCCTGCCCTGGACATAAGCCATGCTCCCCCATAGCAGATTCCAAACAGACCGCCAAATGTCAGTGCCGCCGCCACCCGGCTTCGCTCGGAACCAAATTTCAGCTGCACCGGCATTGATACTGCTGAAAAGATTACGGAAACAGTAATACAGGTCATAACCATCACGCCCAGCTCTTCTGGCCGTACGGCATAATTTTTTACCAGACAGGCCACGATGACCACTGCCAGAGTCAGAAACGCTGCTGCCAGGGTAAAGCCTGCAGAAAACAAATATTTTTCAACAAGGTATCCCTTCCGGCTTACCGGAAGCGTAAACAAATACGCAGATCCGTTATCCGCATCATCATAAGCCAGTGTCGTAAGGGGAATAAAGGAAAACATAATGGTCAGATAGCCAAATACAAGTGTCGGATTATCATATATAACAAGAAACATCAATCCTACGACTCCCATCACAAAGAAAAACTGTTTCTGACATTTCAGCATCATCAGATCTTTCATTAAAAGCCCTGTCATTATGATTCCCTCCCATTCATCATCATGATCAATTCATCGATGCTTCCCCGCTCGATGACGATATTTGGATAGTTCTCTACATAAAATTGCTTCTGATCTGTCAGGCAGCTGTATCCAAAATCTTCCCTTCTGCTCTTTAAGATATATGCCTGATCCAGTCCTGCGTACTGCTCAGGCGTTACCTTCAAAAGCCCGTACCGGTTCAGCAGGTTATCCGTCTCCTCATGAAGGATGATCCTTCCCTGATCGATCAGATACACATCATCACAGAATCCCTCCAGGTCTGCGGAGATATGAGAGCTGATCAAGATCGATCTTCCGTCTTTTTCCATATATTCCCTGAGAAGACCTAAAAGCTGGTCTCTGGCAATCACATCAAGCCCCGACGTAGGCTCATCTAAGATTAACAGATCTGCGTCATGCGAGACTGCCGCAAGAAGCTGCAGCTTCCGTTTCATCCCGGTGGAAAATTCACCGATCTTTTTGTCCATAGGCAGAGACAATTTTCTGCAGTTCTGCTTGAATTCCTCCCTGGAAAATCCGTGATACAGATGATCCAGCACCGGAAGAAGATCTTTGATCCGCAAATACCTGCTGAATCCGGAATCCGCCAGCACCACGCCGATCTGTTCCCGGTCCGAAGGCAAAAGCTGATCTGCCGGCTTTCCCAGGATTTCCATCCTTCCTCCGTCTGTGCGGATCAGCCCAAGCGCCGCTTTAAAAGCTGTACTCTTTCCGGCTCCGTTAGGCCCGATCAGCCCTGTAATGCAGCCTGGCTCCACCCGCATGGAACAGTTCAGTTCAAAATCTTTGTACACCTTCCTGACATTTTCAAAACACAACATTGCACTAATCCTCCAAAACAATCTGAAATAAATCCGCAATCTCCTGATTGCTCATTCCACAGCTTCTGCCTTTTCGGATGGCCCTTTCCAAATCAGCTTCTACTTCCTTCTTCTTCTCCTCCAGCAAGAGGCTCTGGTTCGCAAACGCCACGTAGCTTCCCTTGCCGTGGACCGTGTTCACAAAGCCTTCCTCCTCCAGAGCATCGTATGCCTTTTTCACGGTCAGTGCACTGACCTTCAATTCCTTCGCCAACGTACGTACTGACGGCAGCGCCTCCCCGGCGCCAAGCTCCCCATGCATGATCTTATCCTTCACCTGATCCACGATCTGTTCGTAGATCGGCTGCATAGAGGAATGATTGACAATCAACTTCATCCAATCCCTCCTTCGCTATAAACAGTATATAACAGTTTATAACTGTTGTCAACTGTTATATGGTGTTTATTTGCGAGGGGACGTACACTTTTGCAAAAAGGGACAGGGTGTTTTTCGAAAAGGGACACCGACAAACGCAAATGGGGACGTACACTTTTGTCAAAAGTGTACGTCCCCATTTGCCATTTGCGTCTCTCTATTCCACTCTGTGGATCCATCCTTCCGGTGCTTCGATGTGCCCCATCTGGATCCCGGTCAGTGTATCGTATAATTTCTTGGTGATTGGTCCCATTTCGTCCATTCCGCTTGGGAAGCAGATCTCTTTTCCGTGGTCATTAATCTTGCCTACCGGTGAAATGACAGCTGCGGTTCCGCACAGGCCGCACTCTGCGAAGTCCTTGACTTCATCAAAGTATACCGGCCGCTCCTCGACTTCCAGCCCCAGATAATGCTCTGCCACATACATCAGTGAACGTCTGGTGATTGATGGCAGAATCGTGCTGGATTTCGGTGTTACAACTTTATTGTCTTTTGTGACGAAGATAAAGTTTGCTCCGCCCGTCTCTTCTACTTTTGTTCTGGTTGCCGCATCCAGATACATGTTTTCGTCGAATCCCTGATTGTGCGCATCTACGATAGCGTGTAAACTCATCGCATAATTCAGTCCCGCCTTCACGTGTCCGGTACCATGCGGTGCCGCCCGGTCAAAATCGCAGACGCGGATGGTGATCGGTTTTGCGCCGCCCTTAAAATATGGCCCTACTGGTGTAGTAAACACACGGAACTGATATTCATCCGCAGGCTTTACACCGATGACAGCGTTGGATCCAAACATGTACGGGCGCACATATAAGGTGGCTCCGGAGCCATACGGCGGCACGTAGGCTGCATTGGCCTTTACTGTCTCATGAACAGCCTCCACGAATCTGTCCTCCGGAAATACCGGCATTTCCAGTCTCTTTGCGCTGTCTGCCATCCGGGCTGCATTTAAGTCAGGTCGGAACATTACAATGTGTCCATCCTCTGTCGTATATGCCTTTAAGCCTTCGAAACAAGTCTGTGCATACTGAAGCACACCTGCGCACTCGTTGATCACCACATTTGCATCGGAGGTCATCATGCCTTCGTCCCACGCCCCGTCCTTATAGTTGGAAACGTATCGTTTATCAGTCTCTACATAAGAAAAGCCTAAATTAGACCAGTCAATATTTTTCTTTTCCATCGAAATCTCCTCCGTTCCTTTTTTCTTTTTTGATTATAATACCACTGTATTCAAAATTCAAGAGTGCGCTCTGTTTTTTTATCTAATTTAATTATTACAAGAAAATCCGCACAGATCCTAACGCTCCATCATACTAATCGACTCGATTGCCACACAGCCGCCTCTGACTACCTCGATGCTCTGAAATTCTTCTTTCATCAATTTGATGACTGCATCATTTTTTGCTGTCGTCTGCACAAATTCCAGCAGAAGGCTGTCATGACCATAGTCGATGACTTTAGCCTTGAATGTCTCGGCGATCTGAAACAGCTCCACCTTATTTTCCGGCGTGCATTTGCGCACTTTTACATACAGGATTTCCTTCATTCTGACAAAAATATCTGTAAAATCAATAACCTTAATAACCTCCACCAGACGGTTCAGCTGCTTTTTAATCTGTTCAAAGGTCTCATCATCACTGACAGTAGCAATAGTCATCCTGGAAATGGTAGGATCTTCCGTAGTCCCTACAGTCAGGCTGTCCAGATTGTATGATTTTCCGGAAAACAGCCCGGAGATTTTGGAAAGGACTCCCACCTGATTTTCCACATATAGTGAAATCCAACGTTTTTTCATTCCGCTCATCATCTATTTCCTCCTTTTTACAACCTCAGTTTAACAATCCATGATCATATCTTCCAGTGTCCCTCCCGGCTGGATCATCGGATAAACCAGATCCTCCGGGTCGATCAGGAACTCAATAAGATATGGTGTCTTCTTACTGCTCATAGCTTCCCGGAAAGCCGGCTCGATCTCTTCTTTCCTGGTGACACGGATTCCTTTTGCCCCGTAGCTTTCTGCAAGCTTCACAAAATCCGGTACATATGCCATATCTTCCACATTTTCTCCCCGGTCCCTCGAGGCCGCTCCGGACCGCAGACAGGTCATGGAGTAGCGTTTGCCATAAAACAGCTTCTGCCACTGCCGTACCATACCCAGATTGTAGTTGTTGAAAATACAGTTGATCGTAGGAAGCTCTTCCAATACCGCTGTTGCCATCTCCTGAATATTCATCTGGATTCCGCCGTCACCGGAAATAGAGATGACAGGTATATCCGGATTGCCGATCTTTGCACCGATGGCTCCCGGAAGTCCGTATCCCATGGTTCCAAGGCCTCCGGACATCAAAAGTCTCTTCTTTTCTGTTATTTCCGCAAACTGAGACACAAACATCTGGTGCTGGCCTACGTCTGTTACGATAATAGCCTCGTCAAAAATCCGGTTGATGGTTTCAATGATATCCTGCGGCGTCATGATCGGTCTTGGCTTCATGGCCAGCGGATGCTCCTTCTTCCAGCTCTGGATCGTTTCCATCCAGTCTTTCGTCTCACATTCTGTCACGTACTCCAGCATCCTGGTCACAGCCTCTTTTGCATCTGCAACGATGGGCACGTCTACCTGCACATTCTTGGAAATAGCCGCCGTATCGATATCAATATGTACAATCTGGGCCTTCGGTGCAAAGGAGTGGAGTTTTCCGGTGATCCGGTCATTGAACCTAGTCCCGATGGAAAACAACAGATCACATTCATTCACTGCCATGTTGCAGGCATACGCCCCGTGCATCCCCACGTTCCCGATATAGAGCGGGTGATTTGTCGGGATTGCTCCCCGTCCCATGACCGTTGTCACTACCGGAACATTCGTCTTCTCTGCAAGCGCAGTGAACTCCTGATTCGCATGGGCGATATTGACGCCTCCGCCCACCAGGAACAGCGGACGTTCTGCCTTGGACAGCATCTTGATGGCCCTTTTCAGCTGCCCGATATGCACATGAGTATTGGGCTTATATCCTCTGATATTTACTTCTTCCGGATACTCCGCATCTCCCAGCTCGCCCATCACATCTTTAGGCAGATCCACCAGTACCGGCCCCGGTCTTCCAGTCCGGGCGATATAAAACGCCTCCTTGATGATCCGTCCCAGATCCTCTCTGTTGCGGACGGTGACACCGTATTTCGTGATACTCCGGGTAATACCTACAATATCTACCTCCTGGAATGCATCGTTCCCGATCAGATGTCTTGCCACCTGTCCTGAAAAGCATACCAGCGGCACACTGTCATAATACGCCGTCGCAAGTCCGGTCACCAGATTCGTAGCTCCGGGCCCGCTGGTTACCAGACAGACTCCCACCTTTCCTGTAGAACGGGCATAGGCATCTGCTTCGTGTACCAATGCGATTTCCTGCCTTGGAAGAATCACCTTGGTAAAGTCCTGTTTATACAGTTCGTCACTGATATCAATGGTACATGCACCCGGATAACCGAATAATACATCTACCCCTTCTTCTTTCAATGCTTTCACCAGTAATTTGTTGCCGCTGATCTTTCTCATATACATACCTCCTTGTCAAAAGATATCAAAAAAACGCCCTAAGCTTTTGGCTGCTTAGGGCGAATCAGATATCCGTGTTACCACCTAAATTCAGAGAATTTTTCTCTGCACTCTGCCGATACGGGAAATAATAAAAGCTTTTCCGATACCGTTCCCCTGTAACGTGGGGAAATACGTTGAAGTCTACTTGAAGCTTTCCTCTTTCGGTTCACTGCTCGAAGGCTACTTCCATAATCTCTTCACGAAGGTTCACACCACCCACCTTCTCTCTTGGCATTCGACGACTATGTACTCCTCCTTGTCACTGCATTTCGCTGAATAATTATCACTATTATATTCATATTTTCTACTATTGTCAATCTATTTACTGCAGATTTATAAAATTCCCACTGCTTTTCCCACTCTGGCAGCCACCTGCTCCCACCGGATTCTTCTAAGATCTGCTGCCGGCTTCCGCAGATTTCCCTGTTCCTGTACTGCCCTTGCTGCTGTCCAGAGGCTCTCGGCCAGCCGCTGTTCAAATCCAGGAAGATCCTCCTCGACCGGCTCATCTACCCCCCTCATTCTGGGCGGCCTGACATAAAGCACATCTGCCCCTGGCGCACATTCTGTCAGCCAGGGCCTGATCCCTGGAAGGTCTGTCATCACCACACGGTCTCCGCAGGCTAAAGCTTCTACCGGAGTCAGCGGAAGTCCCTCACAGAAGGAGGGCAGCACAAATATGTCACACATATTATATAGCTTTGCCAGATTCTGCTGCGAAAGCTTTCCCAAAAACTCTACCGGGTAGCGGCATCTTCTTGCCAGCGACCTCGCCTCTTCATACTCCTTCTGGTTGCCGGCTCCTCCTGCCAGGAAAAGATGGATCCTCTCTGTTCTGTAGGGCAGATGCTCCATTGCCCTTAGAAGACTCATTACACCCTTTTTCTCCGCAATCTTGCCCGCATAAGCGATCCGGATCTCTGACCCGTTCCGCTTTCTTTCACTCTGGAAAAAGATCCGATCATTATATCCAATCCCCACCACATGGATTTTGCCCGTGTCCGCGCCATAGATTTCCGAGATCATGGCTGTCTGGGCAGCCTGCAGAGCAAAAATACCGTCAAGATCACAGATCTGTTCTGCAATGAAAGAACGCTGCAAAGGATTTTTCTGCATCTGCCGCAAATCTGTATTATGGCAGAATCCATAGACCCTTCTCTCCGGATAGTGCTTGCGCACCAGTGCAGTCAGAAGATACAGATGGTGGCATAAGATCACATCCGGCTGGAGCTTACGCACTGCCTGATCGATTACCTTTAAAAATGCCTGACTAAACTGTGCCGTCATCTCTTCTGTCATATCACAGTATCTGGTGCTTCGGTAGGGCATTTCATCCGACATCCCCGCCACCGGGAACGGCAGATCTTCCGTTTCAAATCGTACCGGATAAAAACGGATGCCCTCTGGAAGTTCGGGCCGGTCTTCCGGCCCGATCCCGGCTACCGCTCCCTGTTCATATCCCTTGTCCGCAAATGCACGGATCAGCTCTGTCATATAGACGCCGCTTCCTGTGCTGTCCGGCTTCTGGGCGCTGATACTTAAAATTCTCATTTATTTTTGAACCCTCTCATACACGGTAAAATAATACTCCAGATCAAAACAGGTCTGTTCCTCACTGATTTTTGTCATCTGCCATTCGTCATCCTGATCCAGGCTTGGGAAATAGGTGTCTGCGTCAAAAGCATGATTGATTTTCGTAACCAATGCGGTATCACAATAGGGAAGCATGGCCCGGTAAATACTTTCTCCTCCGATCACAAAGACTTCTCCTTCATACTTCTTACTCTCTTCCACAGCTTCTTCCACACTGTGGACCACCACAGCTCCCTTCACCTGATAATCCGGCTTTCTGGAGATCACGATATTCACCCGGTTCTTTAAAGGCTGTCCCTGCGGGAAACTCTCCAGGGTCTTACGTCCCATAATGACCACATTCCCCTGTGTGGTCTCCCGAAAGAACTTCATATCCGCCGGGATGCTCCACATCAGCTTATTATTCTTTCCAATCGCCCAGTTTTTGTCAACCGCAACAATTAATTTCATCTGTCCTGCCTCCTTATATTGCTACCGGAATATTCCGGATCTGTTCATGGGTCTGATAGTCGATCAGCTTCACGTCATCCGGCGTAAATTCATAGAAATCCTTTATTTCCGGATTCAGCCAGAATTTCGGCGCCGGCAGAGGTTCTCTTGAGATCAGTTCCCGGATCATCGGCACATGACGGTCATAAATATGTGCATCCGCGATCACATGCACCAGCTCTCCCACCTGCATATCGCAGACCTGTGCCAGCATATGCATCAGCACGGAATACTGGCACACGTTCCAGTTATTGGCAGCCAGCACGTCATTGGATCTCTGGTTCAGGATTCCATTCAGCACAAGCTTCTCGCTGTCCGGCTTCTTCGATACATTAAAGGTCATGCTATAGGCACATGGATACAGATTCATCTCGTGAAGATCCTGATGTACATACAGGTTTGTCATGATCCGCCGGCTGTATGGATTATTTTTCAGGTCATAGATCACCCGGTCCACCTGGTCAAACAGACCTTCCTTATACTGGTGCTTTACCTGCATCTGATATCCGTATGCCTTGCCGATAGAGCCGTCTTCATCTGCCCAGCTGTCCCAGATATGGCTGTTCAGATCATGAATGTTATTGGATTTTTTCTGCCAGATCCACAAAAGCTCGTCCGTACAGCTCTTGATCGCAGTCCGTCTGAGGGTCAGCGCCGGAAATTCTTTGGAAAGATCATACCGGTTGACGACTCCGAATTTCTTGATCGTATAAGCCGGTGTTCCATCCTCCCACACCGGACGTACCTTTTCTCCTCTTGTGTCCGTACCGTTTTCAATAATATCTGTACACATTTCAATAAATACCTTATCTGCATAACTCATTTCAGCTACGTCCTCCAAATTTTTTTACTGTGACCAGTTTATCATGGATCGGGCACAAAAAAAAGAGGGCATCGCCCTCTTCCTGAAAATCCATCCTTACGTACAGCCCTGCAGAACATTTTCCAGCGCACTGGCGCTGCTGCTGTGAGAACGCTCCACCCGGATCTGATAGCGCTCCGCCTCTTTCAGCGCACAATGGACCATTTTATGGGCCACTGTAGAAGTAAAGAGGATGATCAGGTCCGGCTGTCCGATCTGAGTCTTTAAATTTCCTGACATCCGGGTAAATACTTTTGCCTTACAGCGGTACTTCTTGCAAATCTGCTTATACTGCTGCTCCATCCGCTCATTCCCGCCAATGATCACAACGCTCATTCGATCATTCCTTTCTTTCTATGTACACGTCGTCCACTGCCTGTTCCCGTTATTTCCTGCTGTTTATACTGATACCATCTCTTTTCCGGCAGCTTTCAGTGCGTCTATTGCCGCGCCGTCCGGAGCTTCGTTGGCAATGATGCCCGCACCCGTCACCAGAATGGCACCGGCATTCTTCATCCGTTCTTCCCAGTTCCGCATCCATTCTCCGTCTCCCCAGCCATAAGACCCGAAGAGCAGAATCTTTTTCCCTTTTACTTTTCCCTCAAGCTCTGCTACGAAAGGCTCCATCTCGCTTTCCTCCAGCTCTTCCGCTCCCATAGATGGGCATCCCAGGGCAAACACTTCCTCACTTGCCAGGGCTTCTGCTCCGGCGCTGTCCACCGTGATCAAAGCGGCCTCTCCGCCTGCTTCTCTGATCCCGTCTGCCAGGGCATTTGCCATCGCCTCTGTGTTTCCGGTTCCGCTCCAGTATACGATTGAAATACTCATATTTCCAAATCCTCCTTTACTTCTGCATTCATGCTGCATGAAACTCTGGTCTGTATACAATGTCCTGTATACTTTTCCCGGTCAAAAATTCATTAACTGCACTGGTTTTGGCCTGATCGTACGCCAGAAAGGTCATCTGCGCCCGTTCTCTGTTGTGATACACCTTCCAATATCCGGCCAGCAGACATTCCTGTCCACCGTTTTCAATAAAACCTCTCACATCCTCGATCGGGTAATCAAGAAAAACGCCGATTTCATGCGGAAAACACAAGTTTCGCCTGGAAGCTTCGCCAATCCTCTCTGCCAGGCGCCCGAATACCCTGTCGAGGTCCGGGTAAGGCTCACACACATGACCATCGTTCTCTTCCGTCAGAACGTAACCAAATTCCTTTAAGAATTCACGGATCTCTTTCCCCATAAGATACCGTTCCATTTCTTTTTCCCGGAATAAAATGACCAGACACCGCTCCTCACGAACAGCCAGCATCCTGTACGTGATCCCTGTCCCCTTCAATATCCCGCCAAGCATCCGACAGTGCCGGCGTTCCAGATTTGTGATGCAGGCAACCTTGATCCCTTTCAGCAGCGGGGCACACTGCAGGATCAGCTGAAACTGCAGCCTTCTGTTGATATTCTGGTCCGAGAGCATGTACGCTACCACCTCTACCGGCATATTTCATCCTCCAATCCGTTCGAAAAATTGACCGCACTTTAATTTTGAGTTTGATTATCATTTTCATTTACAGTCTATCACATGGATAGCCACATGGCAACCATAGATGTTGATAGCATTTCTCATTTCCAGAATATTATCCAAATTGTATACGGGGACGTACACTTTTTACAAAAGTGTACGTCCCCGTATACAATTTCGACAATTATTTTTTTAGAATCAAAGCTACAAAGGTCAGATCTTCTTCCCCCGTATTTTTCAAGCCATGTCCATTTCCGTCATCACAGAAGAATACGTCTCCGGCCTCGGCCGGCACTTCCTTCCCATTATCACTGTACATCCCTTTTCCGGTCAGCAGATAATAGGTCTCGCTCTCTCCGTGGTGCTCATGGTACCCCAGCTCACACTGCGGCGGAATCGTCACCTTGCTGAACATCCGGCAGTGTTCTCCAAGATCCCCTCCCGTAAGCAGCGCCTCCTTTAAAATGTATCCGGCACCTCCGTTGGCATGTTCCGCTTTCACAATTTCTCTTTCTCCGGCTTTTGTCATACAATTTTCCTCCTTAAAAGTAGCGTTAATTTTGAATATCGCAAAATATTTCAAATCTGTCTATATAAACAATACAACTACTTCTATAAATCTGTCAACTATCCAAAAAGCAGTGTAAATGGGGACGTACACTTTGTGCAAAAGTGTACGTCCCCATTTTCGCCTTCCGCTATCTTCTGACAATTTTGTAATATTCTCTTGCTGTTATGCCATATACGATTGCATAAAACACAGCGAACACAGCCACGGTGATTACGGTACAAAGAAGGAACAGCGGCGTATTGGTAAAGTTCAGTGTGACCATAAGCTTCTTGATGACCTGGAACGCCACGGCCACATGCAGCACCGCCATGAACAGCGGCAGGAAGAACACGGTCAGCACCTGACTCCGAATGGTACGCCGGACTTCTTTCTGATCCATGCCTACCTTCTGCATGATCTGGAACCGTTCTTTGTCGTCATATCCCTCGGATATCTGTTTATAGTAAATGATCAGCACTGTCGCCATCAGGAACAGGGCTCCCAGATAAATGCCGATAAAGAAAAGTGATCCATACAGCCCATAAAAGTTTTCCCGGCTCTGCTGCCTGCTCTCACAGAAAGTACCCGCAACCTCTGACGTCAGCCGTTCCGTCATAGCTTCCTCTGCAGCAGTACAGTCTTTTTTGTCGCCATCCAGGTCAAACCGATGGATATACTCCACTGCACTTTGCTGCGCTATCCACTCCGGCGACATATCGCTATTCTCCCAGGCTTCCTTCAAAATCTTCGTAATCTCTTCTTCATCTGACATAATGAGATAATAGGCTTCCACTACTCTGGCCCTGTTTTTCGGCTCCAGCTTCAGGGTATCAAGCTCTCCTGCCACCTGATACGTTCTGGTTCCCATCTGCAGCTGGTCCTCTCCCCAGTTTTCTCCCGTGGAGTACACCAGCACTTCGTCAGTATCAAGTGAAATATTCTCACCTTCCATCGAATTGTAATCTGCCTCGGGGATCATATACACCTCTCTTATCTCAGAGGTTGAATAATCCCCGGTTTCTTTCAGGTCAAATCCGCCGTCTCTGAGGATTGCCGATACAGCTCCCTGTCGATAGACAAGTTCTGTGTCCGGATCCACAGTGACATTGTGGGACGCCATTTCTTCTGAAATGATTTTCTCCGTCTGTTCTTCCCCCTCCGGCGTGGTCTGATACAGAATCACCCCGTATTCCGTCGGGAAACGGTACCTAAGGATATCATCCATTCCGGCATACAAGGACAACGTGGTTGAAATCATAACCAGCACCATGGTGCTCAGAATACAAATATTGGCAAGTCCCACTGCATTCTGCTTCATACGGTAGATCATTCCCGATACAGAAGTAAAATGCTTTGCCTGATAATAGAATGATTTCTTTTTCCGAAGTGCTTTCAAAAAGGCAATGCTTCCTGCCACAAACAGTGCGTAGGTTCCAAGAATGACGCAGACCACCGCGATGAAGAAAGATGAGATTGCCTCTAAAGGAGACTCCGTTATAAGGGCGATCGTATATCCGGCTCCAATCAGTGCAAATCCGATGATCGCCAGCAGGATCTTTGTCTTAGGCTCTCTTTCCCCCTGCCTGCTTCCCTGCAAAAGCTCCACCGGATTTGCAAGACGGATCTGCATCAGATTGTAAATAAGCGTCAGGAGAAAAATCACCAGAAACAGAACCAGTGTATCCATCAGAGACGGTACAGATACCGAAAACTCCAGCCCTACATCAAAATGCAGGAGCTTAAAAAGCGCAAGGTACATCAGTTTACTGAATACAAGTCCGGCCACCAGTCCTGCGCCGATCCCGATCACCGCCGTGATAAGCGTCTCTGTAAAAAGCATCCTGGCAATATGGCGCTTCCCCATGCCAAGGATGTTGTAAACACCGATCTCCCGTTTTCTCCGTTTAATCAGGAAACTGTTCGTGTAAAACAGAAAGATTACCGCAAAAACGATGATCACGCCTCTGGCATAGCTCAGGATCAGTTTCAGGTTGTTTTCCACTATACCGTCATTTCTTGCCAGCGCATCCATGATGTAGAACATCATGACCGTAAGGACTGCCGTGAGAATATAAGGGACATACGTCTTATGGTTATTCTTCAGATTTGTGACCGCAAGTCTGGAATAGATCGATCCATTCATTACTCGTCACCTCCTGCCTCCAGCACTGTCAGCGTATCGGAAATCTTCTGATACATCTGTTCATTGGAGAGATTGCCCCGGTAAAGCTGATGGAACACCTCTCCGTCTTTGATAAACAGTACTCTGTTGGCCGTGCTGGCCGCCTTGATGCTGTGGGTAACCATGAGGATTGTCTGTCCGTCCCGGTTGATTTCCTCAAAAAGAGCCAAAAGCCCGTCTGCCGCTTTTGAATCCAGCGCTCCGGTAGGCTCATCTGCCAGGATCAGCTGCGGTTTGGTGATCAGAGCCCTTGCTACTGCCGCCCTCTGCTTCTGACCTCCGGATACTTCATATGGATATTTCTTCAAGATATCCGCAATCCTCAGCTTTTCCACCACCGGTGTGATCCTCTTCTCCATCTCCGGATATTTACGGCCGGAAAGTACCAGCGGAAGCAGGATATTATCCTCAATAGAAAACGTATCCAAAAGATTAAAGTCCTGAAACACAAACCCCAGGTTCTGCCTTCTGAAGGCTGCCATTTCTTTTTCCTTTATGCCGGCAAGATCCCTGCCTTTTAGATAAACCTTACCTCCTGTCGGCTTATCAAGCGCCGCAAGTATATTTAAAAGCGTTGTTTTTCCCGATCCGCTCTCTCCCATGATCGCGACATACTCTCTTGGCTCTACGGAAAAATTCACATTCCGGAGCGCCTCTACCTGATTCCCGCCAAACCGGGTAGTGTAAATCTTTTTTACATTTTTCACATCTAATAATGCCATTTGATATCCATCCTTTCTTCAATGTCTTTACATCTCCCATTATAAAAAAGGGAGAAATGTCCTTCCATTGATTTAGATGACATTTCTCTCTCCAGTCTTACATTTCTGTAAGGATCATTTTTCCCGCTCCAGATACAGGTACACCGTTGTTCCCTGATCCACCTCTGATTCGATATATATTCCATGGCGCAGCTTATCCATAATCTTTTTACACAGATACAGGCCGATCCCCGTTGACTTCTTATCCGCCCGGCCGTTGTATCCCGTAAACCCCTTTTCAAATACCCGGGGCAGATCCTCCCTGGAAATCCCGATCCCCGTATCCCTGATCGCAAGCATAAGCTTTTCCCGGTACGTTGTAAGATATATCGAAATGCTGCCTTCCTTTGTATATTTCAACGCATTGGATAAAATCTGCTCCACCACAAACACCAGCCATTTTTCGTCTGTCAGAACCGCACGCTGAAGCGGCTGAAAGTCCAGCCGGATCCTTTTCAGAATAAACATCTGAGAATATTTCCGGACCGCCTGTCTTACGATATCATCCAGCTGATATTCCTCAAAAGCCAGATCCGAAGACATTTCTTCCATCCGAAGATAAGAAAGCACCATCTCCACGTACTGCTCGATCTTGAACAACTCCATTTTCATTGTCTTTGCATAAGGCAGCTCTGCATTTTCCTCTCCCGCCGACTGAAGGATCACACGCAGGGCAGCAATAGGGGTTTTGATCTGATGGACCCACATTCCATAATAATCCGCCATCTCCTGGTGGGAAATCCGTCCTTTGGACTCCAGATCCGCCTTTTGTTCATAAAGATCCTGTATGATCCTCTGATACTCTTCCTCTGCTTCATTTTCCGGCTCCGGCATCCGGGAAAGATCTGTTACGATTGCCGTATGATCCTCCTGAAGCATCCGGCATTTCCGGTAGTACCGCAAGAAAGCAAGGCCGCCGTAGAGCAAAAGCCATCCCACCGACAGAAAGAAGGCATACCGCACTGCATCCGTGCGGATATTATACAGAAAAAAGACTACCTGGAAAATTCCCAGGAAGCCAATATACAAACAGATCTGTCTGATATGTTCTCTGATATATCTTTTCAGCAGTCTCATCATTCTACCATGTACCCAATGCCTTTCTTCGTGCGGATCATGTCTTTTCTCCCGATCGACTCCAGTTTTTTCCGAAGTCTGGCTACATTCACCGTCAACGTGTTGTCATCAATAAACTCGTCGCTGTCCCAGAGTCGTTCGATAATCTCATCGCGGGATACAATTTTTCCCGCCCTCTCAAATAAAATCTGCAGGATACGGAATTCATTCTTCGTCAACTCCACCTTCTGGTCCTGGTACAGCACCGTGGCATCTCCCAGGTTCAGCATAATGCCGTCGTGCTCCAGCAGATTTGACGAGCCCTGAAATGCATAGGTCCGTCGGAGAAGCGCCTGTACCTTTGCCGTAACCACATTCAGATCAAACGGTTTTTCTATGAATTCATCTCCGCCCATATTCATAGCCATCACGATATTCATGTTGTCATCCAGCGATGAGAGGAACATGATCGGCACCTGCGACACCTTCCGGATCTCCTGGCACCAGTGAAATCCATTGAAAAATGGCAGTCCGATATCCAACATCAGAAGCTGTGGTTCAAAATCAAGGAAATCATTCATGATATTTTTAAAATTTTCCGCACAGCGAGTCTCATATCCCCACTTTTCCAAATGTGCGGCCAACACTTTCGCAATCGTCATATCGTCTTCCACGATCAGGATCCTGTACATTTTTCTACCATCCTTCTTTTGTTCTTCCCAAAGCTGTTCTGCTTTCCATCCTACTCAATTCTCCGATATTTGTCAACGACTCTGCTAGTGAAAATAGTGGGCGCCGATCTGCATTCCATAGCCCCCCTGGTCAAAATAAAGGCATCCCTCTACCGGGTCAGTTCCCGCAAAGGCATCCTTTGCCGCCTGCATCGCCGCATCCGTATAGCTTCCGGCATTTCTAACCTGATCCAGCCACCCGGTTCCGGCCGGAACAAACTGTCCGGACTGATAGACAACCGCCTCGATCGAATCCGGAAAAAGGCCGCTTTCCACCCGGTTCATCACCACGGCCCCTACCGCCACCTGCCCTACATAAGGCTGATTTCCTGCTTCACAGAAGATGATAGATGCCAGCAGTTCCAGTTCCTGCTGATGGGCAGCCTCCAGGGCAGCCCGGCGCTCCTGCTCCTTCTTTATTCCCAGAGTCTCGGCCTCTTTCACGGCCTGACTGCTCTTTTCCCCTACAGTCTCCATCGCCTGCGTCAGCAGCTTTGCGGATCTTACATCCGTCTCTGTACAGACCTCCCGTGAGATTTCCTGCGTAATTTCCCGGGATATCTGCCTTGGAAGCTCCCCTGGCTGGCAGGCCGCCTCCGCCTGCTGCACACACGCTGCCTGCCCCGTCAGATCCGGCGCCGCCGCATAGCTGGTAAATCCCGCCGTCAGAAGCCCGGTAGAAACCAGTAAATAAGCAGATCCATACAAAGTCCTTCGATTCATAAAACGCCTCCCGCCGCTACTTGTATGCATATTTCCAAGCATTATTCATAAAATAATCTTAATAAAGTATATTCAAAAATTTCAATTTTATTACAAATGTTACAGAAATATTACGCACCTTTCAGGTGGGGACAGGGTATACTGCAAATGGGGACACCGGCAAACGCAAATGGGGACGTACACTTTTGCAAAAAGTGTACGTCCCCATTTGACGCATTTGCCTATATCTCTGCGATATCTATCAACGTCAGTTTCTTGATATCTGTATTCTCCAGGCTGGTGATCAGTGCCTCCGCGGTATCGATGGCGGTGAGTACGTTCACGCCGGTCTCGATGGCGCTGCGGCGGATGACGAAGCCGTCCTTTGCACGGTCGGCGCCCTGGGGCGGTGTGTCGATGACCAGATCGATCTTGTGGCCCAGGATCAGGTCCATCAGGTTCGGGCTCTCCTGCTCGATCTTGTTGACTGCGATCACCTTTACTCCCCCATTCTCAAGTGCACGGGCGGTTCCTCTTGTAGCGAAGATGCGGTAGCCGATATCGGCGAATCGCCGTCCGATCTGTACCGCTTCCTCCTTATCCTCATCCCGCACGGTCAGAATCATGTTCTTATGCTTCGGCAGCTTGATGCCTGCCCCCAGAAACGCTTTATAAAGCGCCTCGTCAAAGGTCTTTGCGATGCCCAAGCACTCTCCGGTAGACTTCATTTCCGGTCCAAGGCTGATGTCCGCATCCCGGATCTTTTCAAAGGAGAATACCGGCATCTTGATGGCAAAATACTCTGCCTCCGGCTGCAGTCCCGGCGTATACCCCAGTTCCCGGATGGTATGTCCCATGATCACCCGGGAGGCCAGCGGCACGATCGGGATGCCGGTTACCTTGCTGATGTAAGGCACGGTCCGGCTGGATCTTGGATTGACCTCGATCACATACACCTCTTCCCCGCACACGATAAACTGGATATTGATCAGCCCGATCACATGCAGCGCCCTGGCAAGCCTTCTGGTATACTCCTCAATCGTCTTCTTTGTCTTCTCGCTGATGCTCTTTGCCGGATACACGGAGATACTGTCGCCGGAATGGATCCCCGCCCGCTCGATATGCTCCATGATCCCCGGGATCAGGATATCTGTGCCGTCACAAACGGCATCCACCTCGATCTCCTTTCCCATCAGGTATTTGTCCACCAGGATCGGATGATCCTGTGCGATCCGGTTAATGATGCCGATGAACTCTTCGATGTCATGATCGCCAATGGCAATCTGCATCCCCTGGCCGCCCAGCACATAGGATGGCCGTACCAGCACCGGATATCCCAGGCGGTTCGCCACTTCCTTGGCTTCTTCGGCCGTATAGACCGTTCCCCCGGTAGGACGCGGGATCTGGCACTCCTCCAGGATCTTGTCAAATAACTCCCGGTCCTCCGCCGCATCTACGTTTTCTGCGGAGGTCCCCAGAATAGGCACGCCCATTTTCATCAGGCTTTCCGTCAGCTTGATAGCCGTCTGCCCTCCAAACTGCACCACCGCTCCGTCCGGATGCTCCAGATCCACGATGCTCTCTACATCCTCCGGCGTCAGAGGCTCAAAATACAGCTTATCTGCAATATCAAAATCTGTACTTACCGTCTCCGGATTATTGTTGACGATAATCGTCTCATATCCCTCTTTTGCAAAGGCCCAGGTACAGTGCACAGAACAGAAATCAAACTCAATCCCCTGGCCGATGCGGATAGGACCGGAGCCTAATACCAGCACCTTCTTCTTTCCGGAGGTCTGCTCCACCTCATTCTCACTTCCGTAGACCGAATAATAGTAAGGCGTCTCTGCCGCAAACTCCGCCGCACAGGTATCCACCATCTTATAAGCGGCGCGGATGCCGTACTCATGGCGCATGTCATGGATCTGCCGCTCCGTATTCCCCGTCAGCCCTGCGATCACGGTATCCGGAAACTCCATCCGTTTTGCTTCCTTCAGAGTCTCGGCGTTCAAAGGCTCATTCTGAAGCTTCTGTTCCATCTCTACCAGAATGGCGATCTTATCAATAAACCACAGGTCGATCTTCGTCGCCTCATGGATGGCCTCGTAGCTGACGCCCTGACGGATAGCTTCCGCAATCTTCCAGATCCTGCGGTCGTCTACCACCCTAAGCTCTTCCAGAAGATCTTCCCCTTTCAGATGGGAGAAATCATAAGACATCAGGCTGTCCACATGCTGCTCCAGGGAACGGATAGCCTTCATGAGGGCCCCTTCAAAATTATCGCAGATACTCATAACCTCGCCGGTAGCCTTCATCTGAGTAGTCAGCGTCCGTTTTGCGCTGATAAATTTATCAAAAGGAAGCCTTGGAATTTTCACCACGCAGTAATCCAGCATAGGCTCGAAGCTTGCATAAGTCTTCTTTGTCACTGCGTTCTTAATCTCATCCAGCGTATATCCCAGGGCGATCTTTGCCGCCACCTTTGCGATGGGATAGCCCGTGGCCTTGGATGCCAGCGCCGAAGACCGGCTGACCCTGGGATTTACCTCGATGACACAGTACTCAAAGGTCTCCGGATGGAGGGCATACTGTACATTGCACCCGCCAGTGATATTCAGCTCGCTGATAATATTCAGCGCAGAGGTACGCAGCATCTGATACTCCTTATCGCCCAGTGTCTGGGAGGGAGCCACCACAATACTGTCTCCCGTATGTACGCCTACCGGATCAATGTTTTCCATGTTACATACGGTGATACAGTTGCCCTTGCTGTCCCGCATCACCTCATATTCGATTTCCTTCCATCCTGCAATGCACCGTTCTACCAGCACCTGCCCTACCCTGGAAAGCCGTAGGCCGTTTTCCAGGATCTCGATCATCTGTCCCCGGTCATGAGCGATTCCTCCGCCGCTGCCGCCAAGCGTATAGGCAGGACGCAAAACCACCGGATAACCGATCTTTTCCGCAAACCGAAGTCCGTCTTCCACATTTTCCACTACCAGAGACGCCGCGCAGGGCTCTCCGATCTTCTCCATCGTAGTCTTGAACTCCAGCCTGTCTTCCGCCTTCTTGATGGTCTCGGATGTGGTTCCGATCAGCCGTACATTATTGCGTTTCAGAAATCCGCTCTCTTCCAGCTCCATGGCCAGATTAAGCGCAGCCTGTCCCCCCAGCGTCGGGAGCACACTGTCCGGACGTTCCTTCAGGATCAGCTGCTCTACTACCTCTGCCGTCAGAGGCTCAATGTAGACCCGGTCCGCTATATCCTTGTCCGTCATAATGGTCGCCGGGTTGGAATTTAAGAGTACCACCTCGATTCCCTCTTCCTTCAGGGATCGGCAGGCCTGGGTTCCCGCATAGTCGAATTCCGCTGCCTGGCCGATCACGATCGGACCGGACCCGATTACCAGTACTTTTTTAATTTCTTTATTTCTAGGCATCCCTATGCTCCTTTCATCATATCCATAAACCGGTCAAAAAGGTACCCGGAATCCTGCGGTCCGGGACACGCCTCCGGATGAAACTGTACCGTGAAAATTTTCTTTCCCTCATATACAAGACCTTCATTGGTCCCGTCATTTACATTAATAAACGCTTCCTTCGCAATCGCCGGATCCATAGTCGAAGCATCCACCGCATATCCATGGTTCTGGGAAGAAATATAAACTCTTCCATTGCTTAGATCCTTAACCGGATGATTGCCGCCCCGGTGTCCGTATTTTAATTTATAAGTCTTGGCGCCATTTGCAAGAGCCATCAGCTGATGTCCCAGACAAATTGCAAAAATAGGAATATCGGAATTATATAACTGCTTGATTTCTTGAATGATTGTTGTTAAGGACGCCGGATCTCCCGGTCCATTGGATAACATGATTCCATCCGGATTAGAATTGATAATGACTTCTGCCGGTGTGTCTGCCGGATAAACAGTAACTTCACACCCGCGTTTATGTAAAGATCTGATAATATTATTTTTCGCTCCAAAATCCATCAGAGCCACCTTTGGCCCATCGCCTTTCTGTACGGAAACTTCCTTACAGGTCACTTCAGAGACCACATCGCCCACCTCATAAGCACGAAGCTTCGGAAGAATTTCTTCCAGGTCAAAACTCTCGTTGGTGGTGATCATACCATTCATCGTACCTTTTTCCCTCAATAGCTTGGTCAGCGCACGAGTGTCTACTCCTGCGATCCCGGGAATATCCTGCTCTTTCAGGAAATCCTGTATAGTCCCCTCACAACGGAAATTGCTGGGTATTCTGGACAGCTCTCTTACGATATATCCGTCAGGCCATGCTTTCTTTGACTCCATATCCGGCGTGATCCCATAATTACCGATCAGCGGATAAGTCATGACAACAGCCTGTCCGGCGTAAGAAGGATCGGTCAATACCTCGAGATAACCTGTCATCGAAGTATTAAATACGATCTCACTGATCATATCTCTTGTGGACCCGATACTCGTTCCCGAAAAGACAGTTCCGTCTTCCAGAATCAGAAATGCTTTCATAGATTCACCTTTCCCTTCCTAATACTCGACAAATTGTAGCAATTATACTATATGTTCCCCATATTTGCAACCGTTTTTTAAGAATACTCCCAATATATTGTGATTTTATTAAGCTGCTCCTCATCCATATACTGATAGCTCACCTGTGAGAGCCCATACCATTCCGCCAGATTGCGGGCCGCACTCTTCACTACATTTTCCAGGATATCGTCGTGGGCTTCCTGGTACAGCTTCTCGTCAGCAAACTTGATCACCACCGGATTCTCCCCGGCCGAGATCACCTCATTCATCTGTTCCAGGATCTTTGCGCTGTCATAAGTCTCATAATACATTCCATTCACCACATAATAGTTGGCGTCCATTTTTGTACAGGCCGGAAGCTCCACCGTGTCATCCGGCGTATGGGTCATAAAAAGCTGTTCGTCATTGCAGCACATATAATCGTAGCTGATATGTCCGGAAACTTTCGACTCTCCGCCCTCCGACGCCTGAAAGACCGGATCTCCCCAGGTAGTATCCACATAGTAATAGTCCCCGCCGCAGGACACCAGGTTCCAGGCATGTGCCTGCCCTCCCGCTGCCGTCCCCGTCACATAGGTGCAGAATACGCCCAGCCGTTCCAGCAGGTACTGGGTCGCTTTTGCATAGCCGGCACAAACAGACTGCCGCCCCGAAAATACACTGTAAATATTTTGATTATCCGGCGCATCCTGAACATACTCCACACGGCTGATAATCGATTCGTAGACATACAGGATTTTCTCATAATCAGACGCGTCTTCGGATATTCCTGACAGATACTCCCCCGCCGCGCTTTCAATCACAGCGCTTCGTTTTTCCTTTTCCTCTTCCCCATAGAGATAGGCAGGCTCCAGCACTGTATATGGCGTAATTCCCCCATAGGAGGTAGCTGTCGTCTTCCCGTCACACCAGAAAATCTCCGGATGATCATTTAAAACATACTGAAAGATCCGGTTTGCCCCGGCCGCATCTTCTGTGTGCACATAAATTTCCGACGTGTAATCCATAAGCCCCTGCCTGATCTCCTGGTAGACCTTTTTTTCTTCCTCCTCAAGCTGTCCGTAATAATATTTCTGTCCCAGACTCTCTTCCTCAATCCGCACTTCCTGAAAAGGAACCTCTCTTACCGTTCCTTCCAGTTCCCGGACAGCCGTGCCAAGTATCCCGGAATTATATGCAAAAGCTCCGGCGCCTCCAAAGGCCAGTAAAAGCAAAAATCCCAGAAGGCAACCGCCTTTTTTCCGTTTTCTTTTCCTTGTTCCCATATAATCTGTCTTCCTTTTTTGAACAATTCCTCTTTTCCCGCATAAATTAACAGTAATAGAGCTTTTATGAGGTACTGCCATGAATACGATCCAACAACATGCCTCCGCAGATACACCAGAGCTTGGAAGCCTGCAGATCAATCTGACCTCCGGCTTAAATTCCCGGCCTGTCGCGGATGCCACTATCCATATTTCCTATACCGGCGTTCCCGACAGCATCCTGGAGGAGCTGCACACAGATTCCTCCGGCCAGACAGAAACTATAGAGCTTAATGCCCCGCCGCTGGAATATAGTCTGAATCCCGCCATTGAAGAACAACCTTATTCAGAATACACTCTTCATATTGAAGCCCCCGGATTTGAATCTGTCAGCATCGCCGGTGTGGAAATCCTCCCTACTGTAAAAGCTATTCAGAATGTGACCATGAACCCTTCCGACACCACGGGTCCCTCAGAAGAAGTTTTCGTGATCCCTGCACACACATTATATGGAACTTATCCGGCAAAAATACCGGAATCCGAGATCAAGCCCATGGACGAAACCGGCGAGATCGTCTTAAGCCGCGTAGTTGTGCCGGAATACATTGTGGTCCACGATGGGAGTCCGCGGGATTCCACTGCCAGAAACTATTATGTAAAATATAAAGACTATATCAAAAATGTGGCCTCCAGCGAAATCTATGCCACCTGGCCCGAAGACACCATCCGCGCCAACGTGCTGGCTATCATGTCTTTTACCCTGAACAGGGTTTACACAGAATGGTACAGGAACATGGGGTATGATTTCACCATCACTTCCTCCACGGCCTTTGACCACAAATGGATCCCCGAGCGGAACTTTTATGATACAATTTCTCCTATCGTAGATGAGCTATTCTCCAATTACCTGTCCCGCCCGGGCGTACGCCAGCCCATCCTGACCCAGTACTGCGACGGGCGTCAGGTGCAGTGCCCTGACTGGATGACACAGTGGGGATCCTGTTCCCTGGGCGAACAGGGGTATTCTGCCATCCAGATTCTCCGCTATTACTACGGGGATGACATGTACATCAATACTGCCGAATCTATCTCCGGCATCCCCTCCTCCTGGCCCGGCTATGATCTGGACACCGGCGCTACCGGAAGCAAGGTCCGGCAGATGCAGGAACAGCTGAACACGATTGCCAGTGCTTACCCTGCTCTTCCAAGGATCGACGCAGACGGGGTCTACGGCCCCGCCACCAAAGCCGCCGTCCGGAAGTTCCAGTCCATCTTCGGCCTTCCGGCTACCGGTATCGTAGACTATCCTACCTGGTACAAAATCTCTGAAGTCTACGTCGGCGTATCCCGGATCGCAGAACTTAATTAAAACTGATTTTTCTTATCTTATCATAAAACCGGATTTTACAAAAGGGAGTACGTGCAAGGCTCTATCTTCTTAATAAAGCCTTGTACGTACTCCCTTTATTTTTTTAAAAGAACACTCTCTGGATATCGTTATACATAACCACGACCATCAGAAGCATCAACAGCACGATTCCAGCGAAATGCACATATCCTTCCTTTTCCGGCGGCACCCGTTTCTTACGGACAGCCTCCACAAACAGAAATACCAGACGTCCGCCGTCCAGGGCCGGAAGAGGCAGAAGATTCATCACACCCAGGTTTGCAGACAGCAGGATCGCCAGGTACAGCATCTGTGCCACCACCACATAAGCGCCGTAGGAACGGCTCTGCTGATAAGTCTCATCCACCACGTCTACAATTCCCACCGGACCGGACAGCTGGTCAACCCCGATCTGTCCTGTCACCAGCATCCGCAGGCTGTCTAACGTAACTTCGATCCAATATTTTACCTCATAGGTTCCGTACTGGAAGGCCGTCAGAAGATTAGCCTTTGTATTTCCACTGCTGGCAAGCCCGATCCTCTCATATCCAAGCTCCTCGTCCATCTTTGGCGTCAGCGTTACCGTATGTTGCTCTCCGTCTCTTTCGTAGGTCAGCACCACATCCTCGTCCGGATGGAACTGCAGATAGGCGGATATCTCCCGATAGATATGGATATTTTTATCTCCGATCTGTACCACCCGGTCGCCCTCCTGCAGTCCGACCTCCGCTGCAGGATATCCCTCATCCACACTGCCGATCACCGGCTGGTCATATCCGATCATAAAGATCAGGATCACGGAAAAGATCCATGCCAGGATAAAATTAAAAACAGGTCCGGCGGCGATCACGCTGATCCTTGCCCAGACGGATTTATTATTAAAATTGTTGGGCGAATCCGTAGCCTCCTCGTCTTCTCCCATAGCGCAATACCCTCCGATAGGCAGCAGTCTGATACTGTACCGGGTTCCCTTATAGGTCTTCTGGAACAGCGCCGGCCCCATGCCTACCGCAAATTCATCCACGTCGATTTTATTTTTCTTTGCCAGGAGAAAATGTCCCAGCTCGTGAAAAAACACAATAAAGCCAAAGAGTAAGATTGCTAATACAATACCCAAGTGTTACCTCCTGCTGTTAATTCGTTCGTAGGTTTCCTGCTCTGTCTTAAGAATCTCATCAAGGCTTGGATCCTCGATCACTTTATGCGCCCGGATGCAGTCCTCGATGATCTCCATAATCTCCAGATATTTGATCTCTTTTCTTAAAAACTGCTGCACTGCCAACTCATTAGCCGCATTAAATACTGTCGGCAGCGATCCTCCTCTGCGGCCGGCAATATATGCAAGCTTCAGTCCATAGAAAGTATCCATGTCCGGCTCCTCGAAAGTGATGCTGCGAAGTTTCCAGAAGTCCAGCCGGTCCCCGCCAAGATGCCGTCTTTCGGGATAATAAAGGGCATACTGGATCGGCAGCTTCATATCCGGAGTCCCAAGCTGCGCCATTACGGCGCCATCTTCATATTCCACCATGGAATGAATGATGCTTCTTGGCTGAACGACAACCTGCACCTGGTCCACATCCACGTCAAACAGCCATTTTGCCTCTATAACCTCCAGTCCCTTATTGATCATCGTAGAAGAATCAATGGTAATCTTTGGCCCCATAGACCAGTTCGGGTGCCGGAGCGCATCCTCCACCTGTACCTCCAGAAGGTCTTCCTGCTTCTTTCCGCGGAAGGGTCCGCCGGAAGCCGTCAGAAGGATTTTGTGGATCCGGTTTCCTTCATTTCCCTGCAAACACTGGAAGATGGCACTGTGCTCACTGTCTACCGGCAGGATCTTAACCTGATGCTCTTTTGCCAAAGGCATGATCAGATGACCGGCTGTCACCAGTGTCTCCTTATTAGCCAGGGCAATGTCCTTACCCGCCCGGATTGCCTCAATCGTCGGACGGATGCCGATCATCCCCACGATAGCTGTCACTAGTATCTCCGTATCTTCCATGGCTGATACCTGGAGCAGTCCATCCATGCCGGAAACCACCTTTGTATCTGTATCCGCGATCATGGTCCGCAGTTCTTTTGCCTTCTCTTCTGACCAGACCGCCGCAAGCTTCGGCGAAAATTCTCTGATCTGCTGCTCCAGGAGCCGGATGTTACTTCTTGCGGCGATCCCTAAGACTTCCAGATCCTTATTCTCTCTTACGATCTCCAGCGTCTGCGTACCGATAGAGCCTGTAGAACCCAGGATTGCTATTTTCTTCATATGCTGCCTCTCCTCCATTATTATATGACAGACGCCAGATAAAAGATCACCGGCGCCGTAAATATCACGCTGTCAAACCGGTCCAGGATCCCGCCGTGTCCCGGGATCAGCTTTCCGTAATCCTTAATATCATGATTCCGCTTAATGGCTGAAGCCGCCAGATCTCCCACCTGAGAAATTGCTCCTCCGGCGGCACAGATCACGGCATAATGCAGAAGGTTTGCATCCGCTCCTCCCCACTGATTCATAGCCAGTCCAAAAAGCACGCCCAGAAGCGCCGCACCGACGATCCCTCCGATTCCGCCTTCCACGGATTTCTTTGGACTTAGCTTTGGAGCCATCTTATGCTTTCCTATCAGCATCCCTACACAATAGGCACAGGTGTCACATCCCCAGGAGCTTAAAAATATCAGCCATACTACCACGCCGCCGTCCGGCAGCATCCGTGTCTGGTACACAAAGGACAGCATCATAGCCACATAGAAAAGTCCAAAATATACCGTCATCACCTGTTCTGCACGGTATTTGGGAAATGAAAATACATACACTGCCATAAGCAGCACCAAAAACAGGATCGACAGCATCATCAGATGCTCCATTTCTCCCACGTATAAAAGACGATAATAAAATGCCGCCGCCAGATATCCCACGACTCCAAGAAGCGTCTGCTCCGCCTCCACTACTTTATAAAGCTCTGTCATACCGATCAGGCTGACTGCCAGCAGCAGGAAAAACAGGATATTACCGCCATACCCCACTGTTGCGATCAGTACGATGACCAGCACAATGCCGCTTAAAAGTCTTGTTTTAAACATCCTCTTTAAGCCTCCTTCACCCCGCCGTAACGGCGGTCTCTGCGATTGTACTGTTCAATAGCCTTCTCCAGCTCTTTTTTGGTAAAATCCGGCCACAGTACATCTGTAAAATAGAACTCTGTATACGCCAGCTGCCACAAAAGATAATTAGACAGCCTTTGCTCCCCGCTGGTCCGGATCAAGAGATCCGGATCCGGGATATCATGAGTATCCAGATAATGATCAAACACTTTTTCGTCAATATCCTCCGGTTCCAGCTTTCCGTCCCTGCAGTCCGCCGCCGCCTTTCTGACCGCCCTTAAGATCTCGTCCCTGCTTCCGTAATTGATGGCAATCTGGAAGTTCAGACCTCCATTTTCTTTCGTAGCCTCTTCGAGCTCCAGTATCCTGCTCCTGATATCCTCATCCAGGCCGGAAAGGTCTCCGATGACACGAACCTTCATATCGTTCTTCGCCGCTGTCTTGAGACAGGTTTTCATATAATTGCGCAGAAGCTTCATCAAGGCGTCCACCTCGTCCTTGGGACGGTTCCAGTTCTCTGTGGAAAACGCATAGACCGTCAGATATTTAATGCCCATATGCCAGGATTCCTCACAGATCCTTTCTACATTTTTACTTCCCTGGGCATGGCCGTAATTCCGGGGCATTCCTTTCCCCTTTGCCCAGCGCCCGTTTCCATCTAATATGATCGCCACATGCTGTGGTATCTTCATAAGATCATCGCCTCCTTTTGCAAACATAAGGACAGACCAGGTATCCTCCAGATCTGCCCCCTTCTTGAAACTGTTATGCTAATTAAACGGTCATGACCTCTTTCGATTTTACATCCACAGCCTTATCAACTTCTTTGACAAATTTATCTGTCATCTTCTGAAGATCGTCTTCCATATCCTTGATCTCATCCTCTGATACGTCAGATCCTTTCAACTTTTTAAATGCATCATTTCCGTCTCGGCGGATATTGCGGATCGCAACCTTTGCAGCCTCTCCCTTTTTCTTAACGTCTTTTACCAGCTCTTTTCTGCGTTCCTCGGTAAGCTCCGGAAATACCAGCCGGATGCTAGATCCGTCATTCGCCGGATTAATTCCAAGGTCAGAGGTCTGGATAGCCTTCTCGATCACTTTCACCATGCTTTTCTCCCATGGCTGGATCTGGATCATCCGCGGCTCCGGAACAGAAACGTTCGCCACCTGCTGGATTGGTGTGGGGGATCCATAGTAATCTACCATGATCTTGTTCAGTACATTGGGGTTGGCACGTCCCGCGCGGATCGTTGCCAGCTCGCTGTCCAGATTTGCCATGGTCTTCTTCATTTTCTCCTCGTATGTCTGTAATTTCTCGTTCATGCTTTGTTTCCTCCCTTATTTTACACAGTCACTTTCGTTCCTGTAAATGTTCCTGACATCGTATTGACGATACTGTTTTCCTCATTTAATCCAAACACCAGCATCGGCATCTTATTCTCCAGACACATGATAGACGCTGTCAGATCTACCGCCATCAGCTTGCGGTCTATGATCTCCTGGATAGAAATCTCATCAAACTTCTTTGCCTGCGGATTCACCTTCGGATCACTGTCATAAATGCCGTCAATAGCCTTCGCCAGCAGCATGGCATCTGCCTCGATCTCAATAGCCCGGAGCACAGCCCCTGTATCCGTAGAGAAATACGGATGTCCCGTTCCTCCTGCAAAGAAGATCACCTTACCGGCATTTAACGCTTCCGTCGCGGCGTCTTTGGAAAACAATGTCGTAAAAGCCCCGCACACAAACGGCGTGAACACCTCCGTCTTCATCCCCACATGACGGAAAATATCTGATACATAGATACAGTTCATCACTGTGGCCAGCATTCCGATCTGATCTGCTTTTACACGGTCAATAGTCTCGCTGGTCCTGCCCCGCCAGAAATTGCCTCCGCCTGTCACGATAGCCACCTGGACGCCTTCGTCCACAAGCTGCTTTACCTGACGCGCCACACCAAGGCATGTCTCTTCATCGAAGCCAGTCTTCTTATCGCCCGCAAGAGCTTCTCCGCTGAGTTTCAATAATACTCTTTTCATATTCTGTCATGCTCCTTATTTTCTGTTTATCATACCTTTTGCATACTTAGATAAAGTATAACATAGGAACGCAAAAAAGGGAATCTTAAAAATATCATATCCTCTTTTTCATTATATATAAATACATCACAAACAAGAGTCCCCCAGCCAGCACCCATGCCAGAGGAGCCGCAAAGCACATTCCCACATAACTGCCAAACCAGGCTGCTATAAGCGCCATCACACTCCGGCCGATCAGTTCGGCCACACCGGCTGTCATAGGCAGCAGACCAAATCCCATCCCCTGGATACCGTTGCGGTATACGTTGACGAAAACCAGCGGGATAAAGGAAATTCCCACACATTTCAGATAAGTATCCACATATCCGGTAATCTCGTTCAGGTTTTCAGAGACGAACAGCACCGTAAGATATTTGCCGGCCAGAATGATCAGAAGTCCGGATAATACCGCATATATAATTCCGATCCAGGTGGCGCTTCTGAATCCTTTCCGGAGGCGCTCCTTCTCCCCTGCTCCTGTATTCTGCGCACAGTAAGTTGCCATCGTTGTTCCCAGCGCAACATATGCCTGAGACACCACCTGTTCAATCTTGCTGGCGGCCGCAAAACCTGCGGCAGCTACAGATCCCAGTGTATTCAGACACGCCTGCAGCACAATTGTCCCGATAGCCGTAATGGAATACTGAAATGCCATAGGAAATCCGATGGCCACCTGCCATTTCACCAGATCCCCGTCCAGGCGCCAGTCTTCTCTATGCAGATGAAGCGCCGGCACCTTTTTATAAATGTAGAAAAGGCAAAGCCCGCCGGACACCCCCTGAGAGATTACTGTCGCATAAGCGGCTCCCTCCGCTCCCATATGGAATCCGGCAATAAACAAAAGGTCCAGCACCACATTCAGGAAGGCTGCCAGGATCAGAAAATATAAAGGTCTTTTACTGTCTCCGATGGCTCTTAAGATACTGGCCAGCAGATTGTACAGCACCTGTGCCACGATACCTGCACAGATCACCATAATATATCCGTATGCCTGGCCATACATATCTTCCGGCGTATTCATCCAATGCAGGATCTGCTCCATCATTGCCATGCTGACTGCCGTCAGCACCACCGACACGACGGCTGAAAGCACAGCAGCTGACGCCACCGAACGGCGCATCGCCTTCTGATTGCCCGCTCCATAATGCTGTGCTGTCACCACTGTAAATCCCGCAGTCATTCCCTGCAGAAATCCCAGGATCAAAAACATCAGGGTTCCGCAGGCTCCCACAGCTGCCAGGGCGGCGTTGCCTACAAACTTTCCCACAATGATCGTATCCGCCATACTGTAAAACTGCTGAAATATATTCCCAATAAAAATCGGAGCTGTAAAATTTAAAATCCGTTTTGTCGGGTTTCCGACCGTCATATCCTGAACCATTTACTGTCCCCTTTCACATTTGAAAAGGCATCACCTATGGATGCCTTTTAATCTCAAACGTCTGTCATTATACAAAAATACAGCCTTCTTTGCAATAGATAAAATTAAGTTTTCCCGTCCGCTTGTGCGCCTGGACGGAGAATGGTATAATTAATAAATACTTTTTATTGTTACTTATTTTTCAATTTAATCAGATAAAGGAGATTTTCATGAATACGATCCAGTTAGAATGTTTTGTTGCCGTTGCGGAGCATCTGAATTTTTCCAGGGCCTCCGAAGAGCTGAAGATCACCCAGCCGGCTGTAAGCCATCAGATCCATGCCCTGGAAGAAGAGCTGGGCACCAAACTATTCCTGAGGACCAGCAAAAGCGTGTCTCTTACCCAGGAAGGCCTGATGTTCCTTCCCGACGCACAGCTGATCCTGAAAACAGCATTATCCGCCAAAGAACGACTGGGAAGACATGAACACTTTATTCCTTTTGATATTGGCTGCCACAATTATATAGAGCTGGGGCTGCTGCCCTCTGTCCTAAAAGAGCTGTCCGAAGAATTTCCTCTCCTGCGCCCTTCCATGCACCTGGTCCCATTTCCGGGCATGCAGGGAATGGTTATCAATCAACAGCTTCATGTCGCTTTCGGCATAAAAGGCGACCAGTCCAAGTCCGCCCTGAGCTACCGCAGACTGTGCACCGCCCCTGTTGCCTGTATCTGCTCTCCGGCTTCGCCGCTGGCCCGCTATACCTCTCTGTCCAGGGAGGATCTGTCAGGAAATATTATTGCCTGCTCACCCAGGCATATCTCAGGCTCTGTCTTTGCCGTCCAGAACAATATCCTGATCGGGCTCCCCCCGGAACAGCGGTACTTTACTGAAAATGTCGAAAGCGCCTTCACCCTTGCAAAGGCGCAGGTAGGATACACCATATACCCGGACATTCCCAAGACCCGCGACCCGGAGCTTTGCTATATCCCTCTGAAGGATGTGCCGGAGCTTTCTTTTGGAGTCTATTATCGCCGGGATGACGACCATCCCGTATTAAAACAATTTCTCCGGCTGATGAACAGGTTCTTTTCCGAAAACTCATAACGGGTGGCTGTGCCGTCTGTATGACAGCTTCAATTTTTTAATATCTATACAGCAGATCTGCCAGCACATAACCGTGCTGGCAGATGCTATACTTTCTTTCAATATCCGTTTAATTTCCCTTTTTCTTACGGAACATGACCGCACCGGCAAATACAAGTACAGAGGCAGTCAGCAGTAAAATCCATACTGCCGGATTAGCCATATCACCTGTCTGTACCGCTTTTGCGGTATCTTTTTTGCCGGAAACAGTATCGCTTTTGGCAGACTTCTGATACGCCGAGTCAGCAGTTCCACAGACTGTACATTTACCGTCCTTGTAATTGTGAGCAGTCAGATCTATGTCTGCCACCGCCTTTGTATCCGTAAAGGTTTTGCCATGAAACTCTGCCGTCGCGGAATACACGGTTACTCCCTTGGGATTATTTTGAAAAAATCCCTACAAACAGCGTATTCATACTATTTGTAGGGATTCATTTTTTACATAAAATCAATATAAAATTCGCTTATGCGTTCATCTGTTTTACGGCTTCCTGAATTACATTCCAGCCTGAAATGCAACTTTCCCTCTCATAAGCTATGTATTTTCCTTTATTTTTCAAGGTTTTTGCCAAGATCTGTTCCTGTCACTCTCCTCCTCTCCCCCAAATTTCCATTTTGGGGGGATCAAAACTCCCATTTTGATAACAACTCCCCTTCTCTGCCCTTAATTGGGGGAATCCGGTTTAAGATTTGGGGGAAGAATCATCCCCCAAAAATCCAGATTAGCAATGGCTCATAGCTGTAATCGTTCTTTTCGGAATATTCAGATCGGCATATGGGTTTGTCTGCTCCGTATTAGCGGAACCAAATTTCTGAATCTCTTCATTCATTTTATTCTCCAGAACGTGGGTATAAATATTCATCGTAATACTGATACTGGAATGCCCCATCAATTTCTGCACCACTTTCGGCTCCATTTTCTTCTCAAAACATCTGGTTGCGAAAGTATGTCGTATCGTATGTGGATGGAAGTCACGGATGATCTTCGGCTCTCTGTGTTCCTGAACCGCAAGTACAGCTTCTTTCTCCCTCATCCGCTTTATCACTTTCTTAATTTCCTTTTCCACGATATATCTGCTGCACGGACTTCCCATACTTGTAGTGAATACCAAGTCTCCCAGTTCTTCTTTCCCTCGCCACCGGTTTCCCAGCTCCTTTTTCAGTCTTGCTTGCTTTTCACGCTGAGATTTTAATATCTCTTCTATTTCTCCCATAAACGGAATCTGCCGGGTGGAATTTACAGTCTTTGGAGTAACTAATATTTCTCGTTTTTCTCCATTATAATAGCTGCAGCTCAGTGAGCGGTTAATTTCCGTAATCTTTCTTGTAAAGTTTATATCCGGCCACTGGAGCCCGCCCAGTTCTCCAACACGCACTCCTGTCAAAAATATAAAATAGAACATTTCTTTATACCAACTATCTTCTACCTCATTTAAAAATTCATTCTGTTCTTCCTGTGTCAATGCAATTTCCTCTTTCGCTTTTTTATATGTCCACGGTACTTCAACAATCAGGCACGGGTTCACTGAGATCATTTGACTTCCTAAAGCAAAATCCATGCACTCTCTTAGTCTGCCCAGCGCCTCTCTCATAGCGCTGTTGGAAATACCGTCTTTTTCCATTGTATTCAAAGCCTGCTGTACATCCATAGGCTTTATATCTCTTATCTTCTTAGAGCCTATATAAAAGCCAAAAGTTCTTTTGAAATTGTTCTTCATAGGATTGATACTTGTTTCTTTTACCCTATGGGCCTTAACAGTTGAAAACCATTCTTCAAACCATTCGTTCAACGTAATTCTGTTTTTTCTGTAATCCTGGCTGCTTTTCGCCTTTTCCTTCGCTTCTGTGAACTCTTCAATAAGCTCTTTCAGATCTGATCCGTACAAAGTAATTTTGATCCCGTTGATCATTGCCCTTGCTTCATAGGTTCCTTTATTCTCCCTTATTCCTCTTGGTAATTTTTTTGCCATAAGATATGCCTCCTTCAAAACATCGTTATTAAGTACATGACCAAAATATCAGTTACTCAAAAATAAAACAAAGGTGCGAAAAATTTCTCCACACCCTTGACTTATTTCCTTACCTGCGCAAGCAGCCATTTGTCCAACAATATCTTATGTGCATAATTGCGGTTGCCAATTTTCACAACAAAAATTTTCTCATTCTCCTTCATCAGTTCTCTGGTTTTAGTTTTTCCAAGATTCAAATAATTTGCTGTCTCTTCCACATTTAGTAATATCTTTTCATTTTCCACTTTTACCTTTCTCCTGTATTGAAAACTCTCAATAATATTTCTTCCTTATTAAATAGTCGTATCCCTGCCGCACATTACAGAACATACACGTTTCCTTTATTGTCTGGTTCTGATCCGCCCGGATGATAAAATGCTCCTTTGAATTGTAAAATGGCTTTGCACACACCGGGCATAAGCACATCAGGATCGGTTTATCCAGTTTTTTGATCTCCATGCTGGTACGCAGTGCTTTCTCTACTCTGTTCATCTGATCCCGGTTTAATCTGCCGACATAATCATCCAACCGCCTTTTATCCACTGTCCGGATCTGCTCCAACAGCACAAAGGACTCTTTCTCCAGACCACTGATTCCGTTTATCGGCACATGTGTCGGCAGCTTTGTCTTTGGCTGGCTCGTAATAGCCGCAACAATAACAGTTGGACTGTGCTGATTTCCCCGGTTGTTCTGGATGATCAGAACCGGGCGGTATCCACCCTGCTCACTCCCGAAAACAGGATTCAAATCTGCGTGATAGATCTCTCCACGCCGCATTACTTGTTCTTCCACAATCACATCTCCTTCCGCTATATGCCTTAGAACTTTCTTTGTCCGTAAGGCGTTCTCCCGTTCATTGAAAACAATCACTTAGAACGGGTATGTATCAGCCGAACACAAAACATTTCTCTGTATCCGGCTACCATAAATGCCTGTTTCAGCCTATTTGTCCTCGACACCCCGGCTGTTATCGCATGTACTTCATTTCATGCAGGGAAGTCATCAAGCGGCTGACTGCTGATCAGCTCCACGGGCCTGTGCCCCTCTGAGGTTCTCCCAAAGCTGCCCTCACTTGTTGCGACATCCTCGGAGCTGATTCCGCTATGCTCGCCTCGCCGCAAGCGGCAAGACTCTATCGCTGCATAGCTCCTCGTCTTCCCCGAAAAGATTCCTTCTTTCCGGGGGCCCCTTATATGCTCGACTTTATGACCGGGCAGGAGTATCATGATACCTGTTGCCTGTTATCGCCTTGCCAGTAGCAATCTGACAGTTATAGCCGGGTATTTCCCGCTCCCCGGACAGATAAAACAGCCGCAAACCGATTCTTCTATATTAGGTGGGATTTCGCTGCCTTTACCCGTCCGGATCATGGCGTACCCGCTAACGTGGCTTACGCTCATCACGATAGCAACAGGAATGTACTTGATGAATGGGTATGAACTTTTCAAGGTTCCTGCCCGCTCTTCCCCTACGAAAAAACAGGCGAAAGATTATCTCTTCCACCTGTTTCCTCAGTCTCAAGCGATTTTTCTACCCGCTATTCTAAAAGTTTTTTCAGTTTCTTCTCTGCTGTTGTCACAGACTTTGCTATGGCCTGGAAAGAACAGCTTTCCATCTCTGCGATCTGCTCATAGGTCAGTCCGACAAAATAGTAAAGGACTAACCGGCGTTTCTGAATTGCAGGCAGCATGGATATAGCAGAATAAAGTTCTTCCAGTGCAATCTTCCGGATTGCCTCATTCTCTGCAGATTCTCCTGCCTGTCCGGAGCGCCTGTGTAAAGTGATATCATAGATCTCTGACTGTTCAATATGCCGGTCAACGAAATTGAGATGTTTCAGATCATCCAGTTCAAACCTGTCAAATGCCTCATACAGTTCTCTGCTGATTTCCATGCAATGCGCTTTCCTCTGTCCATCTGCAAATTCTATGTAATATTTTCCATCTAATTCAAATATACTATAAGGATTATATTTGTCTTTTCTTCTTTTTGGGTGGTTGCCCTTCATTTTCTTTCCTCCGATCTGAAATTTTTGAAAATTCAGATCGAAGCGGCGGCCCCCGCCCTTGGTAAAAGAGAAGAAGGCTCTTTAAATCGTTACAAAAAAGGCGTACCTGTTTTCTTCCAGATACACCCTCTTGCAGATTTATGTAATCATTTGTAAAAAATGGTAAGACTAAGCAGAACTTTGTCGAATAAAAAAACGCCGCACTCCTTACAGGAATTACGGCGAACCGACAATAAAAAAGGTTACTTTTCGATTGGTATGTATTCTGCCCTACTCTTATGCAGCCCTTCCCCTTTCCAAAAGAGGAAGTAATATGACATATCTATACATTATTCTCCTCTTATTTTGTCAACAGGAGAAGTATAGTGTAGAAAAACGATGTTTTAACTACGATATGCCCACATTTCTGTTAAAAAAATCGCAAATTATGACAACAAAAAACAGCCTAACCTTCAAGATCAGACTGTTTTTTATCCTACTTTGCCTCGAAGCAGTATCCTACTTCACGCACACACCGGATCTCAAATTGCCGATCCGGGCAGGCTCTGTATAATTTTTCTCTTAATTTGCATACATGGGAGCCAATCGTATTGTTTTCTATATCCTGCACATAATCCCCCCATATTTTTTGATAAATCTGTTCGTATGTAAGAACCCTTCTTGCATTGGCAGCAAGATAATATAATAAATTAAATTCTTTTGTAGTTAAAGATACTTCCTGTTTCCCGCAATATACCTTTCTTTGATCTGGAAATATTTCAAGATCGGGAAAGGATATTACGGGTACATAATCCGCTTTATACTTCTGAAAATCTGGATATTTACGAAACACTTCCATGATTTCATCAAAAGGATGTGTTTCATTATCCTTGAATTCTGCAACAATTAAACGCCCCATACCCCCTCCTTTATTTATTATTAACTGTCTCTTAATCTCAAAATTAAGTTACAACCTCCATTGCAAGAATATTGCTCTCTTCTGGGATTATCTTCACGCCATTAACAAGGTATTATTCCCATAAAGAAATAAAAGCACCACCTGCAACGGTTTTTTCTTTCCCCGTTTAGCGGGGCAGGATAGTTTGGCTTATTCGGTTTATTCTTGCTCTTGTGCGGCTGCCTCTTTCAGCCGCGAAAAGCTCTCATCGCTGATAATGTGTTCAATCCGGCAGGCGTCGGCCTCCGCAGTCCTGGGGTCAACGCCTGCGGCGATAAGCTGCTCGGTAAAGAAACAATGGCGTTCATAGATTTTTTCGGCTACCTCGCGGCCCACATCGGTCAGATGGAGAAAGTGATCTTCGTCCATTGTAAGAAAGCCGCCGTCCCGCAAGGTAGCCACCGCATGGCACACGCTGGGCTTTGACACCTCCATGTGCCGGGCCACATCTACGGAGCGCACCATACCGAGTTTCTTTTGGAGAACAAGGATGGTTTCCAGATAGTCCTCCCCGGACGCATGAATATTAAAACTATTTACATCGCTGCAGGCGGATTTGTTCTTTTGTTCCATCATTGCCTCCGCTATAATCTGTGAAATAAGGGCGAGTACTATTTATGCCCCTCTGCCATAGAGTAACTAACTTTATGAGATACTCCAACCTTCGGATTGCTGCCGGATGGAAACAAAATTTTGATAGATACCGGGTTTTTTAAGAAGTTCCGCATGTGTGCCGTTCTGGACAATTTCCCCATGATCTACAACAAGAATTTGATCTGCATTTTCAATAGTAGCCAGCCGATGCGCGATGATTAGAATAGTTTTACCGTGAGTAAGTGCGCTGATAGCCTGCTGGATTAAATGCTCATTCTCAGGGTCTACGCTTGCTGTAGCCTCATCTAAAATCACGATGGGGGCGTCTTTAAGCATAGCGCGGGCAATGGAAATTCGTTGCTTTTCACCGCCAGAGAGAGTTGCGCCGCCATCCCCGATCACTGTATCAAAACCGTCTGGAAGGCTCATGATAAAGTCGTAGCAGCACGCTTTTTTAGCAGCTTCTATGACCTCTTGTTTCGTCGCATCAGGTTTACCAAACTTAATATTGTTGGCAATCGAGTCCCTGAAAAGATATACATTTTGAAAAACCATCGTAATATTGGCAAGCAGGCTGTCGCACTTCATATCGCTGATTTTAACCCCACCAATTTTGATGCAACCGTTATCCACATCATAGAAACGGGCAAGTAGATTGCAGATGGTGGTTTTGCCAGATCCAGATGGCCCAACAATGGCCGTGGTAGTGTTCTCTGGAATGTGCAGGCTTACATGCTCTAATACCTTTTTTTCGTTGTATCCAAAGGAGACGTCTTCAAAGTCAATATCGAACTTGGACAGTTTAATGTCTTGCCCGTTTTCATCAATCGGAGGTGTGTTTTTAATGGCATCTAATTTGTCCATAATAACATCGATAGTACGAAGGACATGAATTGCATTATTCATGGCCTCAGTGCTGCTGAACATCATAAAAGAAAAAATGACAATCATCAGCATCATAGGGATTTCCAAAGTACCGCACAGTACAGAGTTGGCTGCCAGAAGAATCATGGCTACCGCTGCCGCTTTTAGTGAGAACAGATGAAGCAGATTGAGCGGAACAAAGTTTTTCTCGATTTTGATGTTGATTTCCTTGCTATCCCGATAGGCTTTGGCAATGCTCTCTACAGCCACGCCCTCTTGCTTGAAGGACTTGACGATAGGCATCCCCCGAATATACTCCAACGTCGCGCTGATCATATCATCTTGGGCTTTCTGATGTACCGGAGCATTCCGCTGACTTTTGCGGCCTAGTAGTTGCAGAAACAGGTTTGAGAGCAGGACACCGACCACAGCAATCACGGATACTATAGGGTTGACAAAACTCATACAGAGAACGATGGTCAATACGAAAATGTAACTGTTCACCACCACATCGATCATATTGGTAGCATACATTTCAAAAAAGGATAAATCCGTTGTGACGGCACTGGTCAACTCGCCGGTGTTGTTGTTTTGATAAAAGCCAAGAGAAACCTTTTTGAGCTTATCGCCCAAGCGAATGCGCTCGTCTGCAGCAGTTTCATAACCTACCCCATTCAAATAACGGGCCTTGAGGTATGAAAACCAAAACCGGCCTAAAATGGATAAAATAATAAATGCCGTAATCAGAAATATCTGTGTCGTCTGAACGGTTGGACCGCCCTTTGTCTGCTCCAAAACCAGATTGATAGCATAAGCAGCCGCCATGACCGGCATGGCTGTGAAAAGTGCCTGAATAAAGGAGAATACAAATCCCCAATATATTTTTGATTTCCGAGGTCCAATCCAACGGATGATCCTTCCAATAATTCGAAACATTATAACACCCCCTTATTTGCAGACCAGCCCTTTGCGTTAATATGAGCCTCCCACATGGTTTTGTATAGCCGGTTGCTTTGAAGCAAGGCCTCATGAGTACCAACTGCCTCTGCTTTCCCTTGATCTAAAACCACAATTTGATTTGCGTTTTTAATCGTGGACAGGCGATGGGCAATGACCAGCAAAGTCTTGCCTTTAGTCAACTCCGCAATAGAACGTTGGATTTTATCTTCGTTCTGTGGATCAGTAAAGGCCGTTGCCTCATCCAAAATGACAATTGGCGCATTTTTTAATATAGCCCGCGCAATAGCGATACGCTGTCGTTCTCCACCAGACAAACGTCCACCGGCTTCACCCGCTGTTGTATGATAGCCTCGTTCCAGTTGATTGACAAACTCATCGCAGCAAGCCGCCCGAGCCGCGGCGTACACATCTTCATCGCTGGCCTTTGGATTACCCAGACGGATGTTTTCCAAAATTGAACAGTCAAATAGGAAATTATCCTGCGTTACAAAACTAACCAAATCACTCAGCTGTTCTAAAGGGATGTCCTTGATATTAACGCCTCCGATGGATATACTTCCTTCGGTCACATCCCAAAAACGTGCAATCAGTCGGGCAATCGTAGATTTACCACCACCAGATGGTCCCACCAAAGCAGTAAAACTCTTTTCTGGGATAAGCAGATTGAGTCCTTCCAGAACCATTTTACCCTGGTCATTATAAGAAAACGCAACATCTTTCAATTCAATGGAATAATCTTTGACCTTAGCTGGTTGGCTGGCATCCGACAGTTCTTTAAGTTCCAATATTGCCTCCGCTTCCATGACGGCATATTGAATGGACTTTATCTCATTCGTATAATTTGCAAAGGTTGTCAATGGGGTAATCATGCCAAGGGACAGAATAATGCAGATGACGAGATCTGCAGGCTGGAGCGACCCCTGCGCAAAGAGCACAAGGCCAACCGGAAGCGTTCCCAAAAGCGTGGAAGGAAGAACTGCTGCACCAAAATTCATCGGTTTCCAGGTGTTCCGATACCAATCCAGCGTATAATCCAAAAACATCTTGACTGCCTGTTCAAATTTCTCATAGGATGAAGCGGATTGGTTGAAAGCTTTGATGACCTGAATACCCTCAACATACTCCACAATTACGCTGTTGACATGATTATTGGCATTCATATAGTCTTCATATTTTTTGTTAAAAGTCCGCAGGACAAAGGCATAAGCAATCAGTGCGATAGGAATTGTCAGTAAAGAAGCCAGCGCCATGCGCCAGTCGATGGTTATGATATAAATAAAAATGGACATAGGCAGCAGCATTGCGGGCAAAATTTCCGGTATTAGATGAGCAATGGGGCGCTCAATGGTTTCCACCCTATCGATAATTTGGTTTTTTAATTGCCCGATGGGTTGATTAATGACGGTGCCCAAGGGAGCTTTCATAAGTTTGTCTGTCATTTTTCTGCGTAAGCCTTCTAATATGGTATAGGCAGATTCATGAGAAAGCGTGGTTGAAATCCCATGAAAAATCAACATTAAGGCGTATCCAAGAAGGCATACTCCAGTCCATAGAAAGACACCTTTTGTAGATGCTGTTTCATTAAAAAACATCTGGATAATACGATAGACAGCTAAATAAGGGATTAATCCAGCTGCCACGCTAGTGATTTGAAGACAAGTAGAAAGGATCAACTTTCCTTTGCAGGGGGCAGCGAAACTCAAAACAAGCCCAAACCAGTTTTTCTTCTTCATGTTGTATCACTCCTCTCATTTTTTGTCAGCGCATCTGCATTACATCTGCCAAATGCTCTTTCGTTTGTTCGGTGACCGCAAAGCACTCAGAGCGGTAGTCATCGAATAAACAAAGAACTCTCTGGCAGGTTGCCAGCAGAAATTCGTAGTCATGGGAAATAACCAGCAAAGTTTTTCCTTCCGTTGCCATCTCTTGAAAGAGATTACGAACACGAAGCATATTTTTGAAATCCAATCCGCTGGTAGGTTCGTCAAAGCATATCACGCTGGCGTTTTTCTGATAGGCAACAGCAATGGAAAGTCGCTGTTTCTGTCCTCCGGAGAGAGAGGCCGGATGCCGCTCTCTTAACTCATCCAGCCCCATATTCTGCAATATCCCGTTCGCTTTGGCTATAGCCTCTGGATCATTCTCATGCTCTAACAACAATTCACTTTCCACGCTTTCCGTGAAAAGCTGGTAGTCGCTGTCCTGCATAACCAGATAGGTTTCCTGGATGCGTTTTTTGGGTGTAAGATGGATTCCATGGAATTTTATTTGCCCTGACCGTTCCTTTTGCAGTCCGCAAATCGTTTCTAACAGAGTGGTTTTTCCAACACCATTGTGTCCAACAATACCAAGAATTTCTCCTTGGTTGACCTTGAGATTCAAATTTTGAATAACTGGCTGTTGTGCAGTATAGCCAGCTGTAACCTGCTCCAGTTCCAATGCAACGATGTCTGTCTTAAAAGAAGGCTGGTTGGGAACTGGTAAAGCATCCAAATAGAAACTCCGCAAGCCTAATTTATTTGCTTCAGCATTTGTTATAGCTTGAAAAGCATCCTTTTGAAATTCTTGGATCATTTTCCCGTTTTGAATGAAGATTGCCCGGTCCACCAGATCTGTCAGGTAATGAATGCGATGCTCGGAAATCACTATAGTAAAACCATCCGTACGAAGTGCCTGGATAATCTCCCTTAATTTTTGGGTCGCCATCGGGTCCAGATTGGCTGACGGTTCATCCATAACAATAACCGAAGGAGCGAAAGCGTACACAGAGGCCACGGCCACAGCCTGCTTTTCTCCACTGGACAGCGCAAAAATACTGCGGCCAAGAAGACTCTCAATGCCCAGTTTCCTTGAGGCATTCTCTACTCTGCGATGAATTTCGTTTCTTGGTAATCCTGCGTTCTCGCAGGAAAATGCAATTTCTGATGTTACATCCGTGGCAAAAAATTGTGAGCGCGGGTCCTGGAATACTGAACCGACTATATCTGCCAGACTTTGAATCGTTGTCTCGGTCGTGGTACGGCCACCTATCCGAACAATCCCTTTCAACTCACCTTCATAAAAATGAGGAACCAAGCCGTTAAGCAAGCGCGTGATTGTTGTCTTACCGCAGCCACTTGGCCCCAGCAGCAGAACGAGTTCCCCTTTGGCAATAGAATGGGTGAATTCTCTTAATGCTGGATGCCTTTCCGACTCATATTGAAACGATACATTTTCAAAGCAAATCATAGCAACCTCCCTTCCAACAGCATGGGGGTCAAGTACCTTCCAACCAAAATGAGTGCGACAAAAAGGACAGTGATTAGAAAATCATGCAAATGAAGGCGTACCTCGCGGTAAGAGGTCCGCTTTGTTTGTAAATCCAATCCTCTTGTCATAGCAGAAGCGGAAAGGTCATCCGCTACCTTAATGCTCCGCATAATCAGCGGAACGAGGGCATACTCCATGGTTCGTCCTGGTTGGAAGAACAGATTTTTTGCATTAAAGGCAATTCCGCGCATCTTCATCGTATTATTGATATTACGGAACTCTCTACCAATGGTAGGAATGTAGCGGAACACAACCGCCACAGTGATGGTGAACCCTTTCGGGATATGCATGTTTTGCAGGGATGTAATCAGGTCATCGACACACAGCCCCGCAGACATCCACAGGCACATGATTACCATGGATAATGAACGGGCCACAATAAAGAGCAGAAAGGATACCATCATCTTAAGTGTATCATTTGGTATCCAAAGAGAGGCATATTCCACCACTAAAACCATCGCGAATATAAGGGCAAACTTTATAGCATGCCGGACCTCCCCCGAAATCAGCCAAAGCAGAATGATGATAATATAATTCCAGGCTACTACTTCTCGGCTTGGAGTAAACATTGTGGCAGTACTAATTACAACAACCAGCAGCAGCTTCATTCGCGGATCAAGAGAGCGAACCAGATTTTTGCGTTGGGTTGAAGCCGCCTCCATTATACAATCCCTGCTTTCTGAAAATGCTTTTTTAAGATTGCTTTTCCAAGGAAAGAGCCAGCAATGCCTCCAACCGCTGTTTCAGCCAGTGCGACAAAAAACAGAGGTCCAGCAACCAGGTTGAAAACCTGAGTGTTAAATTCTGCCATAGTGGGAAGGCTGGCAATATACATATCCTTGAGCAAAATCAGCGGGGCAAATGCGCCGACATACCAACCGACCATGAGGATGGTATAACAAATCAGCATAGTGGAGAATTTCTTCCGGTCGCACTTCTCCCAAATAATTTCTCCAATTATAGCAGCTGCAGCTACGCACAAGGATACCATCCACAGGCTCATCAGCAACAATGCAGCCAACAAAAGGCCAGAGATCAGCACCGTCCCCTTTTTATTTACCTTGGTGTACATGAGCATAAAGACAATTCCGAGAGGGAGGGCCTGAATGCCAAGACAAAATATCCAACTCAATGGCGTACTGCCAAGGGGCATGCCGATGACAAAATAAACTGCCAGTTCCACAACAGTCAAAATTGCAATCGTGACAAAATCTCGGACATTTAGCTTCTCGGTTTGCGTTTTCATAATTATTCCTCCTAACTTCGCATTTCGGTTACTCGTGACTAACTTGGTGTTAAATTTTTTCGGCTTCCATTCAGAAGCCGAAAATCGCCTGCCAATTAAAAAACTGACAGACATATTTGCAGTGTTCCAAAGCCTCCTGCCGAGAGAAATCATGGATTATTGGTTCAAATATTGTAGTCCAATAGGCCGTCAGCAAGAGATGAAGTTCTTTTTCTGAAATATCATTGTGTGGCAAGTCCCGATTCCGCGCCTCTTCAACGAACTTTGCACATACCTTGGTGTTTTCTGCAACAAAGTCATGCAAAAAATCAGCATGATGTGATCCTTGAGCAGAACACAGCAACAATTTCATGTCCTCAAAGCGATCATAAAAATAATTGATCCAATACTGATGCGTTTCAAGCGACATATCCCACATTTGTATCAAAGTATGGTCATCCAGCCGCTTATAGTTGCGTTCATAAAAAGACCTTTTCAAGTCCTCAATGTCTTTGAGTGTTTGTTCAACCACTGCATCAAACAACCCTGCCTTATCCTGAAAACGGGTGTAAATGGAGTGTGTACTGACGCCACATTGCTTTGCGATCTCCCGCAAGCTAGCATCTGCAAAACCTTTATCCAAGAACTCTTTGGCTGCGCAATCTAAAAGTTGCTCTGCCACTCCTTCAATTTGTCGTTTCATGTTTCACCTCTTTTCTACGTATGGGAACAGCGTTTCCGTAACACCGTTCCCATAATATCATCTTTTTCTTGCAAAGTCAATACAACACAAGAATCTGGTGAGGTTAAATGTTGACGAGACAGAAAAGCGCCTTTTCAGCCGCTTGAAAAATCAGGCCCTTTTTTCGTGATTAGTAGGGTAGTGTCGCACTACTTTTTTTACTGAAAAATAATCCTTACTTTTCCTGCAAGACAACAATTCATTCATGTTTTGTCGTACAAGAAGTGAGCGCCAGGTGTTCTCCGGCGCTCACTTACTCCTACTGGAATACCAGCTCTATCAAAATCATTTCCTCCGCCTGTGCTTTCAGCGTGTTCATCAGCCCCACCCAGCGCATGGAGTCACGGGCTTTCAGTTCTTCGGTGACGCCCGCCGCTTCCATCATACGGGGCAGCATGGCGTCCATCCGTTCACGCACCGCCCGGTCAATTTCCAACAGGTGCGGGTACAGCTTTTCGCTCAAAATCAAGCTGCTGTAAAGGCCAGGCCGGTGTTCCTTCAGGTAGCGTTGCCGCATACGGCCATACTTGCCGATGGGGGCCTCCGGCTGCTCGGAAAGTTTCAGGTCGGGGATGTAGTAATCTCCGCAGCGGGTGTAAGTCAATTTGCTCATGTTCATCCTCCTTTGCACTGTGACGGTTAACCTGCGGCGCTGGCCGGTAAAGCGGCCTTGCTCGGCTCCTGCCTGGG
>ENA-OQLI01000438-OQLI01000438.1-human-gut-metagenome-genome-assembly--contig:-NODE-438-length-51070-cov-8.866105_pt1 | contig 51070 bp, 42 predicted proteins | sample MGYA00242805_ERZ504812 | MGnify/ENA primary metagenome ERZ504812 (study PRJEB26092, sample SAMD00036430) | human gut metagenome | host: Homo sapiens | study: EMG produced TPA metagenomics assembly of... | reverse complement strand
TTGCCGTGCCGTCTTGGCGGGACAGCTTGCCGCCGAAGGCTGCGATCATAGCAAAGGTCTGGTCGGTATAGTTCTTCCAGTAATAGCCCCACTGTGCATCGGCACCGGAACCCTTGGTCAGCTGCTTTGCCACCTCGACAAAGTCATCCATCGTCCAATCTTCGGAAGGAATTTCCACACCGGCATCCTTGAACATCTTGGTGTTGATGTACATGACCTTGGGGGTGATGTCGCGGGCAGCCGCATACATCGTGCCATTCACGGTCAGAGCCTCGGTAACGACGGGATAGAGGGAATCCTGTTACTCTTGGCTGGCCAGATCGTCCAGCGGCATCAGCATACCGTTCAGCGCATAACGGGGCACCTGGTCCATAGCAAGCATCATTACGTCAGGAATCTCACCTGCTGCTAGCTTGGTAATCATGGTGTCCGCATACTTGCTGGGAATGGTAACGAACTCCAGCTTGATATCCGGATTTTCTGCTTCAAAATCCGACTTCATCTTCTGCAGGTGCTCAAATTTGGTGACGTCCCACCAAGTATACACAGTAAGGGTAACAGGGTCTTTCGTTTCAGGGGTCGAGGCAACCGTAGATGTTTCTTCGCTGCCGGAAGCAGCAGGTGCTGCACCGGAGCTTGCGCTGTTGCCGCCGCAGGCAGCAAGGGATAGGATGAATGTCAGAGCCAAAAGCAGTGCAAAGACATTGCGAACGATCTTTTTCATTTCTAGTCCTCCGTTTTGTATGAATATTGTACGACCGTAACAGGTCGCAAGTCCTTGGTTATTTTCCGCCGAAACCGGAGTTCATGGCAGATGCCATGAAGTACTTCTGGAACAGCAGGAATACGATAACGATGGGCACGATGCTGATGGTTGCACCGGCCAGAAGAACTGCCCAGTTGGGATCCCATTCCTTGAGGTATTTAAGACCTACCGTCAGGGTCAGTTTGTCATAGTCGTTGATTACGATCATCGGCCAGAGGAATGCGTTCCAAACACTGCGGAACGACAGAATTGCTGTTGTAGCAATGGCGGGCTTTGCATTGGGAAGAACGATCTTGAAGAACACGCCCAGTCGCGAACAGCCATCCACGATCGCTGCATTTTCAAGATCCTTGGGGATGCTCAGGAAATACTGCCGGAAAAAGAAGATGTTGAATGCGTTCGTTCCGGTAAACATACTGGTAAGGAACAATGCGGTATAGGTGTTCGCCAGATGCGCATCCACAACGATTTTGTAGTTCGGGATAAGCGTTACATGGCTGGGCACCATCATGGTTGCCACAAACGCCAGGAACAAGATGTTCCTTCCCTTAAACTCCAACCGAGTCAGCGCGTAGGCTGTCAGGGATGCTACGGCAATCATGCATATGGGCATTGCCACAGCGAGGAAGAACGAGTTTATGACAAACTTGCCGAACGGCAGTACCTGAAACAATCGCTCATAATTGTAAAGCGTTGCCGGCTTCGGCAGCAGATCTAGCGGAGAGCCGCCATAAAGCTGTTCCGACGTCTTAAAGGACGACAACACCGACCACACGAACGGATAAATCATCGTCAGCGACAAAAGCACCATAAAGCAGTGATAAACCACTGACCCAATGCGCTTACGGGCCTTGACGCCCAGGGATTTCTGTTTCATTTTATTCTCCTCCCTGTTCGTTGCGGAATTTATACTGGATCAACGACACAACCATAATCAGTGCAAAGAATATCCATGCCAGAGCGGATGCATAGCCCATGTTGTAGCTACTGAAGGCTTGTTCGTAGATGTAATACATCATGGTACTGGTCGAACCCAAAGGACCGCCGGCTGTCATAATAAAGATGGATTCGAACATATTGAACGCTTCGATTACCAGAAGAATCATGACAACAAACGTTGTGTTCGACAAAAGCGGCAATGTGATGCGGAAAAACTTCTGGATTCCGCTGGCGCCGTCCAGCTCCGCTGCTTCGTACAGGGTTTCGGGTATCGTCTGAAGACCGGCAAGGAACATAATCATATAGTAGCCGCCCATCTGCCATACACGCATGATGACAAGTGCCGGCTTGCTCCACGCTGTATCACCCAGCCACATGGGTACGTCATTCAGTCCGATCGCCATCAGGAAGTTGTTGATCAAACCCATATCCGGGTTGAAGATCCACAGCCAAACCATACTGACCGCAACCGTTGAGGTGATGCTGGGCAGGAACAGCGCCACGCGGTAAATATTGTTCACCCAACTGGTCTTTTTGTTGATCAGTATAGCCAGTAAGAGGGAAAGCGCCAGAACGATGGGAACCAGCGTGACGACAAAGTAAAGCGTATTGCCAAAGTACTTATAAAAATACTGGTCCTTCGTGAAGGCTCGGATATAATTGTCAAAGCCAACCCATTTTGGCGTGCTGACCAGGTCATAGTCTGTCATGGACAGATAGAAGGAATACAAAATTGAGCCAAAGGTGAAAATGCTAAACCCAATTAGGGCCGGTGAAACAAACAGCCATCCCAAACAGGCTTCGCGTCGTTTCAGCGTCATATACCGTTTTTTCGGTTCCTTTACTGTCGGATTCATCTGTGTCCTGTGCTCCTTTCAAATCCTGTCAATCAATACATGTTGTTATGTTGTTATAACGACTGTATTGATTTTTTATTGCGTCCTGTGGAACGGACGCAATAAATTGGTTTATTTTTCCAACGTGACATTAAAAACATACTTATCTCCGCGATATACGGATTCCGTATATTCAAACGGAACTCCCGCACCGTCATACGCAGTTCGCGTAATTCTCAGCACAGGCGCGCCGGCTTTGATCTGGAGCTGCTTTGCTTCCTTTGCCTTTGCCAAACCGGATTGAATGCTCTGGATTGCCTTTGCAGGCTCACAGCCGTAACGCTGTCTCAAAAGCGTATAAAGCGACTTGCTCATATCATATGTTTCGATCCCTGCGAATCTGGCGAACGGCAGGTAAACCGTTTCAACCGCCATAGGCACTGCATCCGCACAGCGCAGGCGAGAAATGATGTATACCTTTTGGGTGCCATCCAATTCCAATGCGTTGGCGACCGGCTCACTCGGAAATTCCAAACTCTGTGAAATCAGTGAAGTGGAAGGTTCCATACCAATGCTGCGCATTTCATCGCTGAAACCAATCAAGTGGTTCAATTGCATTCCGGCTTTTTTTGCCGCTACAAAGCTTCCCTTCCCTTGTATTTTGTAGATGTAACCACTCTGCGCCAAGCCATCTAACGCTTGTCTTACCGTAATACGGCTTACGCCGAAAGTCTCGCCTATGGTTTCCTCTGTGGGCATTTTGTCGCCCTCTGCCAACTTTCCTGACTCAATGAGTGACCGATAATAGCTAATGATCTGAGAATATCTTGGTGCAGCTTTCATAATTGTTTGTACCCTTCCCTCTTAGCTTATTCAGTTTTCCCTCATCTACTTGTTATGACAACATAATAACATCATCCTCTCCTGTTGTCAATGCATTTTCACACACATAGGTCAAGTTTGTGAAATACTGCCAATTTGAGCAGTGCCGTTTTATACAAAAAGGCAGTCTTATTGTCAGCGCATTATTTGTAAATACAACTTTGCAAAAATGAGCATTTTGAAATATCATTGTCATAGGAGATTGCGGCACAATTCCCCAAATTCTTAGTTACCCCCGCTGTATCACCCGATACAGCGGTATTTTTATTGTCAAAAAAGGAGTTATTGCAATGTCTAACGAGAACAAAATCCGTATTCTGTATGTTCAGCCGGGCAAATATCCGGAAGAACGGCTTGTTGCAAATGAGCTGCGCCCCCTTCAGCAGCTTGTCGCTGGGTAGCGGGTTATATTTCTTCCGTCCGCAATCTCCAAGAAAGAACGCCCATTCTCTCTTGAGATATTTCGGCATACGGGGCATCTGCATCACCCCCTTGCCCGCAGCCCGGTTTGCAAATTTACTTTTGAAAATAGAAAAACGCCCGACATCTCCCGAACTGTTCGCTTTCGGGGCGATTTTGGACGTTTTTATTTGATATGGCTTTACGGTGGCGGGAAAGCCCGCTATTTGCTTCTTTGTGGCAATAGAAAAGCGCCACATCGCTGCGGCGCTTTTGCTTTGCCCGGAAGATGGAACGGGGGCTGTTCAGTTATCTGTTGTTCTTTCTCTTGCTGGCAACAACGGCTGTTCCAATGGCTGCACTACCGCTGACAAGCATAAGGACAACCAGCAAAGCAGGGTTGCTTGTGTCGCCGGTCTGCGGAATGGTGTACTGAGGTGTGGCTGTTGCAGCAGGTGCCGGTGTGGGCTGTGTTGTCTTGTTAGTATCCTTGTACTGCAGAGCAGCAAGGGCGTCTTCAATAGCCTTTGCCATTGCGTCTACCTCTGCCTGCTGAGTGATGTTCTTGCCGCGTGCAACTGCTCTGATGGCGCATGTGCTTGACGCTCCGGTAAGCGGAGCTATGCCGTATTAAGACAGGAACCCCGTCAAGCGCTACTGTGTCCTTTCAAAAGTCCCTTCGCCGCGTAGTTTTTCGTGTATTATTCGTATGCCACTTTTTATTTCTTTTCGCGTCTTGACACAAATGGCATCACTGCCCTACGCAGCACATCCGCCGTACTCGCCACATTTTGAAGCGTAATATACAGCTTCATTGCATCGCGTTTGACGGGGTTCTCGTCAACCAGTGCTTCCATCACCTCCTGCAATTCATCCAGTTTTCGAATGATAAGCCTGTAATCCGCTGGCGGATATTCAGCAGGAATCGTATCTGCAATCAGGCAACGGATATATTGTTCTCTGGACATACCTGTTTTAGCAACACGGCAGTTCAGTACAGCCAGTTCTTCCTCCGGAATGCGAACTTTTACATCCTTATATCGAGTCTTATCTGTTGCCACTGCCATTTCCTCCGCTATGTACGGTATGGTCATCACCGTATATGACAAACCTATCCAAGTCCCGCAGGAAATGCTCGATCAGGTAGACGAACATATCTTCATCATCGGGAAAGCCGTACTTGGCACACAACTTAGCCATTTTCCCAGAAAAACACGTAACAAGCCAGATTTTATCCTCACGGTTATGTGCTTTTGCGCCTCGCAGATGTTCTTCAAAGCTCTTCATAATCGTTACTCCTTCAACGCCTTCATTGTTTCAGCCAGCTTCTTGCGCTTCTCATAGACATAGGTATGCCCACAGCCAAAGTGTTTCTGAATTTCTTTGTAGTTCATTTTCAGAAAGCACAAAAGCCACTCCTTTTCTTTTGGTGAAAGCCTCTGTACTTCCTGTTGAAGAGCCAGTTCAATCTCAACCTTCCGAAACATTTGCTCGGCATCAATATCTGTCAGATGTCGCGGGGCCTGATCCAAGGAAATCACAATGACATTGGGTCGATTCTTAGCAGCATAGCGAATTGCGTGCCATTCCATTCGGCGGGTTATATAGCTAGTGAACTGTCCTTTCACCGTGCTTTTTTCATTCAGTTCATCTTGACTAAATTGCTCAAGTAACTCTTCAAATTCATGCTGGATCATTATACGTCCTCCTTATTTTTTGTTGAGAATCAAAAAATAAGGAGGTGCCCTTGGAACGGCATCGCTAGTAAAATGCTTAAATAAAGGCAAAGGATCGGAAACTCTGCGCACGATCGCCACTCTCCCTTCAAAAGGTAAGAGAACACGTCGATAGAGATTTTCCGGTCCTTTTTTGATATTATTTAATGTTTGCCGTCTATTTTTAGAGATGCTTTCTCTTTTCCATTGCCTAAAATGCTTTACTTCCCCTCACGGATTTTGCTATTTGCTGCAAATATCCGTCATCCGATGGCAATAGTATCGACATCTCTATTATAAAACCCGACTTATCCAATAATTTGTACTTTGTACAAAACAATCAATATTGTTCTGTTTATCGTGTGTTTTTCCTGTATGTCTAAAACCTTCTTCCGCTCCTGTTGGGCCTTTTTCTCTTCAGAATTTGTCTCGCGTAGTTGTTCTTTCGTTTCTTCAATTTTCCTTTCAAGTTGCTCAGTAAATCCAATCGCTTTATCCAGATCAACGGATTGGTCAATTCCTTCTTTTTCCAAATTCTTTGCTGCACTACTGTAAGCCTGCAATTCCGTACTATAACCACTGTAAAAAGCCGATTTCTGACTCATGGGCAACTCTACATACTGCATCCAGACAGGCTTGTATGTTTTGCAAATTTGTAAGCTCTTGGTAACCGCAGCAACTTCTTTTCGCTTTTCCTGCATAATCTATCTCTAGTTATACAGTTTGATACATTTTAGCCTCAACCCAAAATGCTCCCCGCACAGCACACCGATTTTTTCATCGCGTTATGCCATGCAGGGAGCATTTCTATTTTTTTCGATACTCACTATCAAATGAACTTCAAACTTTGATTTTTGAAATTCAGCCGCTTTCTATGGAATCTTGCTTGTTTAAGAGTTGCGATAAAATTCAATGTTATCGACACAACTCCAATCACCAGCATTTCCCTCAGTATAGAATGCGATAGTGCATTTACCATTGGTCACATTGATATTCCCGATTTCAACCTGCGTCCAATAGGAATTGACAGGAATTTCGACACTCATTTCACTGCCACCAAAATCGGTCGCCAATATTTTGTTCTGCTTCTGACCACCGCCGGACTGAACCATTGCTTTCAAAGTGTATGTACCATTGGGCAAATTATAAATCGCCTGCCAAGTGTATGCATCATGGGCGTCCGCCGAATAATGGACAAGGTGGAAACGACCACTTGCTGCATTGCTGTTTTTCTCAAGGTAAGTAGCGGAAGGCGTGCCACCTTCGAAATTCCAACCAGTAGCAACAGGCACTGCACTACCATCATCTTCAAAGCTGCCATTGGTAACGAGGTTTCCATTCATCTGCGGAATACCATCGCCATATCCACCAACAAATGCAAGATCATCAACCGCGTAGTTGCCCTGCCAGTAGAAGCCGATCTTGATTTTTGCAATTCTGGTTCGGTCAAAGCCCTTATCGCCAGCAATGGGAACCCAAATTCTGGTCCAGTTGTCATAGACCGTCTTTTCATGGCTCCACGAACTCACTTCCGTACCATTTTCGTCAACAAAGGTGACTTTTACCGTTGCAGATTTCGGATTCACCATATCCTTAACGGAGAATGTTAAATACTGATACGAAGATGCATCAATGGCTGCACCACTCTCAGAAGAAATAATCACACACTGTTTATCAGTGCCGGGATCACCGTTCTGAGTTGTCGTCAGCATAATGCCCTTGCTTCCACCAAGGTTCGCGGTGCTATCCGTAGCGGCAACCGAAGCCCCTTCACCAGCAGCAAAGTTATTATTGCTTTCAAGATTGTTGAACCAAATTGGGGAAGCCGCATTCCCGACCTGATTGCCATTCCACGTCATAGTTGCCATGGACTCCGGCAGAAGTGTATAGCGGAAGCTCTGCTCGCCCCACTGCACCTTTACCTCTTGTGCCTCGTTTACAAGGTTTGCCAGTACAAGCACCTTCGAACCATCGGGATTCTTAAAAGCCACAGTCTCAATGTTGTTGTCGAGGCTTGTAGAATCAATTCTCTGAGCACCCGGATCAACAAATTTGCTGATATGACCCAGCGTGTAATAATCAACATTGTAATCCCAGCTATTGGTATCGGTGTTGATCGTAATCAGACCACGGTTGGTAGAATCTTGATGCTGATTGACATCATAGTAGTAGTCAGGACCACCATTCTGATCAAGCGCAAGGTTCCAATAAATAATGGATTTGCTCCAGTTGCGGGTGATATTGACAACGGACGATGCCTGATTCAAGAATGCGGTATTCCACTTGGGGAATCCCCATTCACCGCCAGAGCCTTCCGTAAACCAAATGTCCTTTGTGGGATACTCTTTATGGACTACAGACATGACTTCTTCATCGCCCTCATACCAGTGCCATGCGGAGCCGTCGGTCGCAGCCAATGCACTTGCGTCCTGATAATATTCGAGGGGATACGATCCGTCTTTGTAGTTGGTCGTAGTATAGCTATGATCCCAGCAGATAATTTTGGTGTCGAGACCGTTGCGATCAAACGTCGGGCGAAGATAATTTGCGACCAGATTCTGCGCTTCGGTATGCGACATGGGCAATGCAGGCCAGTCATAACTTGCGTGATCCGGCTCGTTATTCGGAGTTACGGCATAGATGTCGATGCCGCGAGACGCGTATTCCTGAATGAATTTGGTGATATAGTTGGCATACGCCTGATATTTGTCTGCCCGCAATGTGCCCTTTTGATTCTGATACATTCCAAGGACAGAACCGTTTTCCTTCATCCAGCCCGGAGGACTCCAGCAAGACGCCATAACCGTGATTCGACCCGGCTCAACTGCCAGCGCGTCCTGTACGGTCGGCATGATTTCGATGAGTTCATGGGAAAAGTCCCAGTTGGGCAGACTGTCATCTTGCTCGTCGGGCGCAAAATTGTACGGCGCGACGCAGTGGTCGGAAGCACCAATCGTCTGCCGCAGCATACTCAGGCCGATGCCAGATTCTTTGTCAAACAGTGCTTGCATAGCAGCTGCTTTCGCAGAATCGTCCAGATTAGTCTGATAGAGATGCGCCGACGCTTCTGTAATGGAAGCACCGAAGCCGTCGACCGTCTGGTAGGTGTTATTCTCGTCGACAACAATCAAGTTGTTAGTCGATGCACTGTCTCCAGAGCCGAAATGGACAGGAGTTTGCTTTTCAAGCCCCTTCTCCATTCCACTATCGGTCGCATTGACCTTTGACACCCAAATATTGACTTCGGGCGAATCCGCATATACGCCCATAGGTGCCATAGTACTCGCCAGAACCGCACCGGCAAGAGCACCCGCAATAATTCGCTTTGACATAATTACTCCCTTCTACTTTGGTTTAATTCAGTACAATCGTTGTCATAGAGCTGGCTTCGATCTCACAGGCAACAAGGCTACCCATGACGCGCAGTGTGACCGGCATGCATTGTTCAGTTCGGTTCAGCAGCACTACTGCCAATGTACCATCGGGATTCACAAAGGACACTGTTTCCAGCTTATCCGTGTAGCAGGTTGCCGCAATCCGTTTTGCTCCTGGCAATACATAATGACTGAACTGTTCAATGTAGTAGTACGATAACTTATACTCAACCTCCTTTGTATTGGTATTGCACATGATTGGCGCATCGCAAAGATTGGAAACGTGGTTGGGGCCACCCTTTTCATCCAGCACGATGTTCCAATCGAAGAACAGGTTCATCCCGGCGTTGAAATCTCCAATCATATCATGTGCGTAAATCTGCGCGTTTTTCAGTTGATCCTTATCCCGAAGGGAATATTCAATACACCCTTCCGTAAAAATCAACCGTTTATCAGGATATTGTTCACGTACAAGGCGTACCGCATCGAAGTGGTCGCCGCTGTACCAGTGGAAGGCAAAACCGTCAATCATTGCATTGGTGCTGGTGGTAACACAAGTGCTTGCACAATCGAACAGGCGCTCCTTGTTGTGATCCCACATATTGATTTTGATTTTGCCCAACCCAGCTTCCTGCAAAGCCGGGTATAAGTGCTTTTCAAGGAATTCCCGTTCTTCCTCATGCGTGTAGCGGCAACTATCCCATGTCTGTGTGGCGTGGGGTTCATTCTGCACAGTCAGGAATTCCACTGTGATTCCATGGCTTTCGTATTCCTTAATATAACGGCAGATATAGTTTGCCCACGCATCGGCATACTCTGGCAGAAGTTTTCCGCCGTGGTTGCGGTCATTGTTGGTTTTCATAAACGCTGGCGGAGACCACGGCGTGAGCATTACACCGATTTTATGACCGGCATACTGCTCTGCCAACTGGATATAGGGCAGAATGTATTTTTCGTCCCGTGCCAGCGAAAACGTCTTGAATTCTTTATCCTGCGGATCAGTTACCGCAGAATAATTTCCCAGCGAGAAATCGCAGCTGTCAAGATGAGTCCGAACAAAGTTGTACCGCAGCCCCTCCGCTCCAAAATATCCTTGCAGAATTTTTTCTACTGTTTCTTCCGGCATCTGCCGCAGCACAGAACCTGCGGCTTCGGTAATGGCACCACCAAAACCGTCAATCGTCTGATAGCGAATGTCTGGGTACAGATTCAGCAGCTGGACTTCTTGTGTGTCATCGTCTGCCACAACTTGCAACGGGGTAGTGATTTGGTTTGCAACACCGCCGTCAAATAATGTGGTATGTTTATTTGCAATCATAGGTGTTCCCCTTACACAGTAATAATCATGCTGTTAAATGAGCGCGGTGCGAGCATAAAGCTCGTTACTTCACCTTCCAGTTCAACCGTCAGATATTTTTCTTCACGGAACGGATTGAATGCTTCCACGGCATAGCTGCCATCCGGGTTACGGAAAATCAATGCATCTGCCGCCCAATGTCCAGCTGCACCCAGTCGCACGGCACCGCGTTGTACAGCATTAGAAAAATGCTTCATCACATAGAAATCCGGGTTTAAGGTGTAGTCACCATTTTGCACGGTAACCATTGCGTTCTGCGGGTCTCCCCACGTGCTGACGCCCCACGGTGCGAGAATCAGGTTCCAATACATATAGCTTTCTGCGCCGTTGCCAATGTAATGCTTCAGCATTGTCCACACATAGGTAGCATACTCCCACGTGTTGTCGCCAAAGCCGCATTCGTTTTCGGACTGCATAAGCCGCAATTCCGGCCACCAGCTCTCGAAAGTCCGCTGAATAGCGATTTTGCCACCCCATTGATAACTTACGCCTGTAATATACTGGCGCGCTTCATCGTCCTCCAGCACAGTATTGGCAAAGTAATCATAGTCCTCGGTGGCCCACTTATCGAAAATTAGACGATTATAGTCGCAACCGGGCGCATTGATTGTGCCGAGCCAGATTTCCGTATCAAGGCCGTTTTTCTTGAACGTGGGACCGAGGTAATCTCGAATGAATTCTTTCAGCTCGGCACCCGTCCACATGCAGGAAGGAAATTTTTGGTTTGCCACTGGTTCGTTTTGTACATGGATCTGATCAATGGTAATTCCCTCGTGCTGATATTCCTTTACAAATCTGACAAAATAGTCCGCATAGGCTTGCAGGTTCTTAGGCTCCCAAATCAGTTTACCCCAGTTGTACACGGGAGGATTTTTCATCCATGTCGGCGGGCTCCACGGGGAAGCGAACAACTTCAAATCCGGTGCATATGTCTTTGCTTTTTGGATATAGGGAATCAAACGTTCTTTATCACGGTCAATAGAGAAATGCTGTAGGGCATAATCACCGGGCGTTTCATCAAGACTGTACCAATCCATCGCATAATCGTTTGCACCAATTGGCATGCGACAAAAGTTCAGCTTGCAGGCTTCGGCATCCGCAGCAAACAGTTCTTTCAATAGACTGTCCTGCTTATTTTCTGGAAGAGTTTTGAGGGCTTCATAGCCTTGCTCATTAAAACATCCGCCAAAGCCAAACATTTTCTGGTATTCAATGCCATTTAAGCGAAGATTCGCTTTTCCTTTTGCGGAGATGGGTGTTCCCGTCTGCCAAACCGCTTCTGGGGTCGAATATCGCCATTGAATCTCTTTCATAAAGCGTACCTCTTATTTTTCAGAACCCACAGTCAAACCGTTAATGATGTATTTCGAGAAGAAGATATACACGATCACGATGGGAATAATTGAAATTGCAATCGCCAGATACATAGCTCCATAGTTAGTAAGGTAAAGTCCTTTGATCATGGCAATCATAACCGGCATTGTGTACTTTTTATCCGAGGTCAAAATAATCAGCGGCCCCATGTAGTTATTCCAGCAGGAAACGAAGTTGAAGATACACATTGTTGCAACACCGGGCATAATGCAGGGCAAAACAATGCGATTAAAAATCTTCCATTCGCCGCAGCCTTCCAGTCGTGCAGCTTCCATCATGGAAAGAGGGATACTCTGCTCAATGATGCCCCGAAGGAAGAATACCGCAGACGCATTTGCAATACCGGGCAAAATCAGGGACGTATAGGTATTTAGCATATTGAGTTTCAAATTCAGCTGATAAAAGCCGATAATGCTCAACTGACTGGGCAGCATCATGGAGGCCAGCACAATAGCAAATAGTGTTTTCTTGCCCTTAAAGTGGTACTTTGCGAAACCGAAAGCCGTCAATGCGCCGAAATAGCCCGTAAAGAAAGTAAACGGTACTGCTACACAAAGGCTGTTCAGGAATCCGCGCCAAATGTTGACGTGACTCTGCATCGTAGTGTAGTTTTCCAGCGTATTTTTTCCGGGTAGCAGATTCAGCTTGGTTACAATATCGAAGCTGGAATGGGTTGCATTCACAACAACCAGATAGAAAGGAACGATAGAAAGCAGCAACAAGGAAATCAGGAAAGCATAGATGATAACATTGGATATGATTTTCTGTGCTTTGTAAGAAGTCTGGCTTTTCTGATTTGTCACAGTATTAGTCATCGTAAGCACCCTCCTTACTCTGCATAGCGCGGAAAGCAAACACACTAAGAATTGCAATTACAAGGAACAAGCCAACCGACATTGTAGAGGCATATCCGTAATTAAAATTCTTGAAGCCCTGATTATAAAGGTACATGGATGTCGTCAGTACGGACTTGTTGGGATCACCGGTTCCGTTCGTTAATGTTGTAGGAACATCAAATAACTGCATACCGCCAATAATCGAAGTGATTGTCATATAAATCAAGGTCGGGCGAATCAACGGCAACGTGATTTTCGTAAAGGTCTGAGCTTTCGTTGCTCCATCGACCATCGCTGCATCATAAACAGAGCCTTCGATTGTCGTGATGCCTGCCATAACAATGACAGTCGTATAGCCGAACCACATCCACCATTGGATATAGGAAGTCATTCCAGATGTGAATGCACCACTATTAAAGAAAGAGAATGGTGCACCCTTTACATGGAGTGCCTGCAAGATGTAGTTGGCAACCGACTTGTTTCCGTCGAACAGCAAGTTAAACAGCAAACCAACAGATGCTGCCGTAATCAGGTTGGGCAGATAGTACGCAGCACGGAAAAATTTCATTCCGCGAATACGGTTGAAGGTAAACAGCGCAGATAGCAAAAGTGCCGTCAGCATCTGGGGCACAAAGTTGAAAATCCAAATGCGAATCGTATTCCAGATGGAAAGATAGAACACATCATCCGTCAGCAGTCGGGCATAGTTTTTCCAACCGAGTGGCGTCATCTTGGCTAACCCATCCCATTTTTGAAAGCTAAGGATAAAGGTATAGACGATGGGATACAGCCCAAAAACGGCAAACACAATAAAGAACGGCGCAATAAACAAATAGCCATACCGCCCTTTGTCTATACTGTTATGGAATTTCTTCTTAAACATACCTGCTTCCCCCCATAAGATAATGGGCGGCGGCCAAGCATACGCCGCCGCCCATCAGGTCAGCCATTATAATTTTTAATCAGCTTAGTCAACCGTAAGCTCAGGATAGGCGTTCAACGCATCCTTCTTGAACTGCTCAATGGCTTCCTCCTTGCTCATTTCACCGGTAGCATACAGCTTCGTGTCAGAGAGGAAGAACGTGTTGAGCTGACCGTCATAGGCAGTCATCAGATCGGCAGGGATTTTTTCCATCTGCTCATTGTAGAACTGGTACAGGTTCTGACCACCCAGAACTTCTTCGCCGTCTTCCGCAGCAAGAGCCTGATCCGCAGACTTCAGGGAAACATACTCGCCATATTCTTTTGCGTACGCCTGCTGTGCTTCACTGTTGCAGGTCACATACTGCATGAATGCCCATGCCAAATCCTTGTTGGGACTGTCCTTATAGATGCCGAGCCAAGTGCCGCCCTTCACATAAGGAACGGGACCTTGGCACAGACCCCACTGGCCTTTAGTCTTATCGGCTGCCGGCTTGACAACGAACTGATAGCCCCAAGTCGGCAAAACATAGCAGAATGTATCGTCACTTTCCACAGCGGCGCTCCATTCGGGGGCCCACGGATCGACGTTCAGGTCATAACCGTTATCGGAAATGGTCTTTGCCATGTCCATGAATTCGAGCATCGAATCATCAATGATGAGCTTGTCATCAACGACCCACGGCTGCTCGCGGTTGGAGAACTGCATATTCATAATGTCCTGCCAGCTGGCGAACATTTTAACGCCCTTCTCACTGAATTTCGCAGCCGCGTCCAGCATTGCTGCATTGCTGTTCAGCTGCTGGGAAACTTCGTCAGGATCATCGGTGCCGAGAACTTCTTTTGCAAGGTCGCGGCGATACAGGATAGAGCCCGGAGATGCCTGCCAGCTCAGGGCGCGGACAGCACCGGAATCATCGGTGCCAACATTCAGAACATATTCCCAGATGTCATCTTTGTACTGCCCGACATTGTAGGGCTCCTGATTCAGGTCATCCCAGTAGCCAGAGTTGACAAGATATTTGACATAGTCCGACTCACCGGTAAAGATGTCTGGTGCGCCTTGCCCGCTTGCCAGCGTCGGAGTCAGTTTGGTAAGGAAATCGGCATTCGGAACAACGGTAATGTTGACGGTAACATCCGGGTACTCCTTATTGAAGCCCTCAACAAAACGCCCCAGTTCCTCACCAGACGACCAAACTTCCAGCGTACCACTGAGGTTGCCAGCAGTTTCCTCCGCAGCGGCTTCAGACGATGCTGCCGTAGAGTCGGTCTTGGATTCAGCAGTGCTGGTAGCCGTAGAGGTGCTAGTACTGCCACAGGCTGCAAGAGAAACTGCCATAGCAGCTGCCATCGCGGATGCAACAAATTTTTTCATAATGTTCTCCTTTTCTATAATTTAATTCATGCGCACTCACGCATGTTAATCCAAAGAAATTGTGGAAACAGATTTTCCTTCTATCAAATCGGGCTTGACGAGCTTATTGATATGACCACTTTTTCCGTCAAGCTCTTTCAAAAGTTGCTCTGCAAGCATTTCACCGATACGATAAACCGGCTGCTGCACGGTGGTCACGTGCGGGGTTGATAAAAGATTGTGTCCCAGCCCATCAAATCCTACCACGGAAAAATCCTCAGGTACGCGCAGTCCTTTTTCCATGATGGCTTGGCATACGCCGATTGCCATTGTATCAGTTGCGCAAAATATCGCCGTACAATCCGTTGTCTCCATCAAATGCAGTGCCGCATCGTGACCGCCCTGCACATTGTTTACCGCGTGCTGATAGGCATTAGGCGGTGGTGCGAGCTTATGTTTTTCCAGCGCACTACAGTAACCATTGTAACGATCTTCCGTGTAGTCCTTGTTTTCATCGACATTGATCATAGCTATCTTTCGGTGCCCTTGCCGAATCAGATACTCGGTAATGCTCTCTGCACCTGCAAAGTTGTCTACATCAATGCAGCTTACTTTCGGCAAGTTTGTATGTCCAAACAGAACTACCGGACGATCCCGTTCACTGGCGTAAGCATAAAACTCGTTGATTTCATCACGAAGTAAGCCTGTTACAATGTACCCATCGCAAAGATGTTCTTTCTTTTTATCTCGTAAAATCAGAAATGGATACATTCGTTTGCTAAGGGCATTACTGATACCAGCGATAAAGTGCATAACGAACGGGTTATTTAAATCAATATCGCTGGGAATGAATACATCAATCAGCCCGGTACGGTTTACTGCAAGACTTTTTGCTGCTGCATTAGGAACATATTTCAGTTCTGCCATTGCCAGCATAACTTTATCCTTTGTTTTTTCCTTTACTAGTTCCGGCGTATTGATTACGCGGGATACCGTGATGCTGGAAACCCCTGCTCTTTGGGCAACATCCTTCAGTGTACTCATGTATCCCACCCCTCCAATGATAGGCCAAGAGATGTTAGCGCTATCATTTTTGTTGGTAATATATAGCGCCAACTCCTTTTGAAATGTTAGCGCTACCATTTGCACCTATAGATTACCACAATGGAATACACTTTTCAATAGAATGGCGTCGTTTTCTACATAATTTATATGATAAGTGAATCATTTTATGGCATTTTGCCAATGGCTTTTACTTTTCAAAAGAGACAACTCAACAATTAACTCTCATTCAAATAAATCTTCCTGAATTGTCGTTAGTGTTTTCCTCTCCTGACGGTAATCCTGTTCTTGCAAGTTGCTCTCTCTCAGCTGTTTATCAAGGTCATTGATTTTTCTCTCCAGCGATTGCGCAAGGTTGTTTACCTTATCAATTTCAACAGACTGGTCGATGCCCTCCTTTTCCAGTTTTGCCGCAGCGGTTCGGTATGCTTGAAGTTCCATGCTATGCTGATTGAAATACTCTGTTTTCTGATTTAAGGGCTTAGCGACATACTCCATCCACACAGATTTGTAAGTTCTGCATATCTGCAAATGTTTTGCAGCCGCGGCATAGGCTGTTCGCTTCTGCTTCATTGCTGCAATTTCATTCGTAAGTCCAATTTGCTTTTTGCCAAGATCATAGATAACCTTATCATAGTCACCTGCGGTGCGAATTTGATTGTCTGCCATCCCTTGCAACATTTTACCGAGAAACCTCGCGTTTTCGATTCCTGCTCGGCGTTCTACCGCCGCTATTCTTCTTTTTAGATTTGGACTTTCAGATGTCGGATTTATAGAAGTTCCCAAACTCTCCGAAAGGTGCATTCCTTGTATATTCAATCTTTTCTTTGAATCTCCAACAGGAACATAATTGTATTGCTGATTGGGGTACAGAAGTATCGTGCACTGCCCGGCCATAGAATCACGTTCAACGTATTTTTCTGGAATAAATAGCCGCTCAATACCGTGTTTTGACAAACTGAGCGTCACACCCCGCAACGACATAGCCTTTATTTGATTTTCCGTCAAATCAATTCGTATAGGCTGTACGTTGTTTTCTTCATCAATTTGTTGGATCAGCTTTGCGCCTCGGATCGTGCCGTGGGTTTCGTCCTCATAAACCAAGTCATAAGAGAAGTCGTTTCCGACATTGAAAGTGATTTCGCCATCCGGCGAAGTCGTCACTTCGCTTTTGTTGACCATTAGTTTGGCGGGGTTTCCATTGTCATCGTGAACCTGAAGAACCAAACCATTTTTTCCCGCAGACAGAATTTGGCGGCTGCTTAACTTCACTGCTGCCGTACAAACTTCTGGATACTGAATCGTCAATTTCTGATAGCGGTCGAGCAGCGAATTCTCTTCCCCATCAGAAAGCTGCATTTTTCCATTCTTCAGCGCATACTCAATTCCTTCACTGGTGAATTCGGAACCGAGGGCATCTTCGGGAACCCATGCACCATCCAACGCCGTGGACCGGTACAGTACCTGCTCGGTCGATTTTTTCACTTTGGTTTCGATGCCTGCAGTTTTCAGTTTATCTGCAAAGTCCGCCATACCAGTTACCGAACGGAGGATACCAGTAATTGTCTTTCTCAGGTATTTCTGCTCTTGTGCATTGTCAGACAGTCTGGCGCAGATACCGGCATAAGTAAATGTATCCGTATCAGATAAGCTATTATCCCGGACTGCTCGACCCGCACCCTCCAGCAAATAGCTCATATGCTTGCCTCGAATTGTAGGTGTGATTTCCAGTTCCTTTGCCATAGAAAGAAACTGACTATAATCCGTTGCCCGCTCCAAGCAAAAATTCAGCCTCTTTCGGATTTCCGTCCGGTTGGATACAGATTTCTTTTTCCCTGCGTTTTCAGGATACAGTTGCCCAATCTTTTGTGGATCATCAATCACGGATAAATGTGCTTCCATGCACAAGCGGTCAGAAATATCCCGTATCTGACGTGCCGTGCGGTAAGGCACCGTTCGCAGTTTCTTATAGTCGTAAAAGGAAACTGCATTGATCATAATGTGGTTATGGATATGACCTTTATCAATGTGAGTTGCTACCACATACTCGTACTTGCCGCCTGTGTATTCAAATGCCAGTTTCTTCCCCAGCTCATGGGCCTGCTCAGGCGTGACAGCATCTTCTGGAGAAAAAGACTGTATCAGGTGATAAGCAAGATTTGTGGAACGCTTTCTTTTCAGGTTCCGCGCCTTGTGCGAAAGCACTGCTGTCACTTCAAAGTCGATAGAAGCTGTTTGAGGCTCGCAATTATAGCCTGACACCAGCATCTGACCATCGGTCTTGTCTGGGTTTTCGATATAGGCCAGTGCCTTGCCAAGAGTAGATTTTATCGCATGAATTTTTGTGATAGCCATAAGAAGCTCCCTAAAAGAAAAATGCCCTATGTGAAATGAGTCTCACATGAAGTGACCCCAAAAAGTTAGACAATATTCTGAAGTAAAAATTGTTCAAGCAGCCGAAAGGGCTTGCTGTCTGTGAATTGCAGGCGGCAAGCCCTTTAGCTTTGCCTTGATCCTGCGGTTGTTGTAGTAATCTAGATATCTCCTTTCGAATGGTGTGTCGCAACTTCATTCTGCCAGAGATATGCAAACCATGTCTCTTTTTATTTACTTTTCAATTTGCGAAACTTATTCTACCTTATCCCCCAGTTGTATTCTTAATCCATTATGAATTATTATCTGCCAACATCAAGTATGCGAACAAAAAAGAAAAAGCGGAGGGAGGTGCGACGAAAAAACGCCGTTCCTCCCTCCGCAGTTGGGGGGATTTATCCCTGTCACGAAAGATTGGAGAGCTGAGTCAGGATTTTCTTCACGACCTCCCATAGCTGCTCCGGGCTCTAGGCTATATCCTCCAAATCAGTATTGTAGACCCGCCCGGTCTCATACCCCCGGGGGGCGTGAGCTGGTCCAGATTGTTGATACTCCGGCGAAGCAGGGACACAAGCTCCATCAGCCCCGGCAGATCCAACTTCACTACATAACCGCCCAGTGCCATCTTCCGCAGATAGGCCTCCCGGTTCTTCGTCCCAATTTGTGACATTTTCAGCTCGATCAGCCCCAGTTACTCCAGGGAGACCCGGAATTGCACCTGGACTTCCCGTTTGCGCTTCGGGGCGCTCACCGTTCCGGCTCCTTTTTCTTATGGGACAGAGTTTTGGGGGTTGCCTGTTTCGGCTCCAGTCTCAAGTGCGCCCTAACCGAGGCACGGGGGATGCGCAGCTCCTTGGCGCGATCTTCGTTGGCCAGGTGGTCGGATTTAGCTGTTCCATCGTCATCACGATGTCCTCTGGGACGCTATACCCATAGGCATGGTTCAAGACCTCTGCTGGCGATTATCCTTTCAGCCAGTCCCGGTATTTCTTTCGTTAACTGGACATTTTCTCATAGAGGGCCGTATTCAGATCGTTTGTATTCATTGTTAGTGCCGGCCACGCCAGCGCCAGCCATGAGCTGCTTCATGCCCTGAGACTTGTTGCATCTCACTGTGGGAAAAAATGTGGCTGTGGCCCACATTGTGCCGTTCCCGACCAGAGTGTCCATTCGGAGTTTGGAGGGTCATCTGGGATATCAAAGCCCCCCCCCAACATCAGTGTGTTTAACGTAAATTCGAATCTGTACACTTTAACTTAGCGGAACCGTACTCTGCGGGGCAGAGCTATCCGTATGTTGTTTCTAAGGTTAGAATTTATTTTAAAAGCAAAAGAGACGCGGTAATCTCTTTTTCTCCCAAAAAGCAAAGTAATGCTGAGATTATCCCGCACCCACCTTCCAAAAATGTATTCTTATCTTCCTCAATTTTCTCTATACTATTTCCAAGAAATTGATATCGCACATCTTTAAATCCATATTGATTAGTGTCATTATATGCTTCGACAATGTTTCTTATTAATTCAAGGCTTGCATCTTTTAATGCTCCATCTTGCGTTTTATCGTACAATAGCTTAAATATTAATGCAGTTCCTGCGAATCCATGGCATATTATAGGTGATGTGAGTTGCCAGATACTGTTACCGCTTTTTGCTATTTGAGTGATTTCGTTTAAAACCTCTCTGCATTTCATTGGCATATTTAAATATTCATAGGTACGATAAAGTGTATACAAAATTGAAATACTCCCATAGCACCAGCTCATTCTGTGATTATCATCTTTCCAGTAATCTTTTTTTACATAATCATTCACATCCATCATTCCCGGATAGTATACGATTCCCTGTTGTGACTCATACCGCACCTTATCCAATTCATTTAATATAACCCTTATTGCTTCATCAACCCTTGGCTTATTTACTCCATGTTCACCCAATTTGACTAGACTTGCTAGTACGCCCGTAATACCATGTGCCATTCCATAATTGATGTGCCCATCAAGGAATCGTTCGTCACGCTTACTTAGGCGATCATCAGAAGGTACATACCACCCCGGAATCGGATACGCCTTAAATGAACCACAAACTGTAAGATCAACCAAATAACGTGACAATTTATGTGCCAGAGTTATGCTAAAATCATTTGGATACTCCAAAAGGAATTCAACAATTCCAGCGGCTCCCGAAATAACATCGAAATCTTGGGAATGCACAGGCTTACCTTTTTTTAAGAGAGCTTCAATATATTCACCAAGGTGAACATATATTGATTCGTCATATTGCCTCAGAAATTTTTTGTAATACCCTGTATTTTCCGAATAGAAATGTACAATATGACTATAAAATGTATGCCCACTACTATAAGAAAAATTTCTGATTTTTCCGCTGTACATATTCGACCGAAATGTTTCCATACATTTATATACAATTTCATCCCAATCAAAAGAGGTCGGTAACCTGGTGTATGCTTGGCCAATTGTTAGTACATTCGCAATTTCATCTAGATTTTCGCCGTTGCTTAAAAGATTATACATTTTTTCAAAGTATCGTCCCAGGACGTCTTCAACTTGAACTTTTAAATCGGAAGAAGAAAGAAACATATGACCAGATCCTATCTATTTTTTAATTTTTGTATTTGACAACTCAAAATCTTTACCAATAGGTAATTTAACACGAAATCAATAATAAAACGGGGGGAACAGACCTTCTTCGCCTGCTCCCCCCTATTGCCTATAGACAGAAAATTTGATATTTAACCAATTAGCGATCAAAAGTTCTGTCTTTCAGTGTTTATCTCCTACAAGCATTGCCACAATAGCTATGGCATGCGGACAGAGTCTGATCGCAGGTTCCTGTACAGCCCTGACTCGGCGTAGTACACGCATCTGTGCAGCCATCAGTACAGCACTGAGACAAAACCACAGAAATCGTAAGATCCACACAGATACTCCACGTGGCACATTCCAAACCGGACCTTGCATCTCCTGCATCGTTCACTGTATCGGCGTTCTTCCGGATATCCAAATCAAATTCATCGTATTTAGACATCATAGCACCTCTTTCATCAGCAAAGAATAAAGCTTGCACAACTTAGTCAAACCACTGGTATCACCACCTATATATTTTTTGAGATTAACGGACTCCCACATTTCGATCTTCATTAAGACAATTTTCGTATCAACGCAATGCTAATTGCTATAATCCCTACACTTAACACAATTGTCAAAAAAATACTTATTGGTTCTGACATTACCCTTGCAAAATAAAGTAAAATCGAATTGGTCCCGCCTAACAAATTGAATGAATTAATCGAAACATGCATAAGAATTGGATACAAAATATTTGACGTCAGGTAAACAGTATACGCCATAAGTACTCCATGTAAGAAGTAAACACCTGCGTTCAAAGGATTTAGATGAGCTAGCATCCAAATCAATGACGAAGAAACTATTGCAAATTTCAACGGATAATTGCTAACTAACTCCTTAAAGATAATACCTCTAAAAATGAATTCCTCCATTATTGGCAATAGAAATATAGAATTCACATAGTAAAAAATCTCCCGCATCGAGTAACTCTGTGCTTCTCCTACATCATTTGCAAAAGGGACAATAACGGTAAAAGAAAGTGCCATGCCAATTCCTAATACTATCGACATCGCTATTAACTTTATACCGGTTTTTTCGAAAGTGATATATCTTTTTGAAGCCACGAAAATAAGAACCAATGTTAATATATGAATTAATGCCAATAATCTTTCATCTGTTGTTACTAAAGCGCATAAGGATAAATATATAATATACGCTACACTCACACAAACCCCTTTTATTAAATATTTTTCATTCATTATTTCTTTCTCCATACGGACAAGATTGATATGGCGGAAGATCAAGTCCATTCCTATGGCACTCGAAAAACAGTAATAATCATGTAGTGTATCAAAGTATTAGAAATTGACCGACAACAGCATTTCTTAAAGAATTAACCGCATAGGTAATTCTCTACATCTTTACGGTTATATAATATCATATATTCTTTCAACATTCAAGAGATAATTTTGTTCTTTTGGCCTATTTCATGCTATTATACTGATAAAATTCCTGTGATAGAAAAACTCACAAAATTAGTCGATTTTTGATATCCCAAAATATATTAAATGTAGCAATTACTCCATTTGTGAGTGACGAATGGTCCAATACTCGGACATGTTGGTTGCGATTGAAGAAAAATGTTATCCCTTCACGAGTTCGTTTGAATCCTTCATAAGATCTTGTGCCTTCATTTTGTTCTTTTGATTTGAAGACTTTTGAACTATTGATGAAGGCAGCCGGCAGTTATGCAATAATACTGTTGGACAAATACCAATATGGAGGCTGTTTTAGCGCCCTGAAACTTTTCTCTCATAGGTCAGCAATAGGCCTTTTACTTTAGTTTTACTACACAGTTTTAAGTGTTGAAGCATGTCCCGTTTTCACAGTGGAAACCCGTAGTAATTGAGGTTTCGCATCGGAGCACGGGAAGGCAGCGAAAATTTGCAGACAAGTGGCGCCATCGTACTTGTTAGTTCCACTGCAACCTTTGCTCTCATCAAGACACTTGCCGGCAACAATAAAGTCAACCACATCAAGTCTCACATCTTTCGAATCAATTTTCTCCGGCATCACCTGTTTCTAACCTCTTGACAAGGCCTAAAGTCACAATGTATAAATCCACATCGACGGTAACCTGTCACTTGACTATGTTTTAAACGATCATACTCTAGTATGGCACAATTAATCCCGTATACACAAACGATTTCAAATGAGCAGTCCGCCAATTCTTAATACAAAAATAGCAAATAGTTGCGGCACTCCTCCTTTAAATCTTGTCAACATCCCCCACATGCCAGACCGATATTCTGTGGTTTCGGTTATTCCAGTGAGAGTGTATCTACGCCAATCTCGCAACGGTGGCACAGCAATATAATGGTCGTTGCAGTCTTAGCGTCCTCCTGGTTAGCCCACGGCACAATTTGCTGGCGTTCGTTTGGGGATTTCCCTACATGAAAAATAGCTATTCACAGAAGATATGTCCGGAAACGTATTTATTGACTATTTTACAAAGACAAGACAATTCCTGAGTATTCCTATTCACGATTTGCTATTTTCAAGTCTGCAGTATAAAGTTCATTATAAATGTGGCAATTTTTAAGCAAATAATCATGAGTCTCGAAACCCACAACTTTCCCCTCGTCAATTACCATTACTTTATCTGCATAAAATGGAACATTAGATACTCGATGTGTTATTACTATGCAGATCCGATTTTTTGCAATTTGTTTTATGGCCTTAAAAATATTAATTTCTGAGATCGCATCCAATGCTGCATTAGGTTCATCCAAAATAATCAATTCTGCATCTTTAAACAGAACACGTCCAATTCCCACCTTAATCCATTGTCCTCCAGATAGGTTTTTACCATTTTCAAACCAATTTCCCAGCTGCTGTGTTAGCTCTAAATCCATATTAAGGCCTATGGACTCAATTATTCGCTTCTGCTTGTCACAGTTACTTAAGTTATCAATATCACTTATTCCAATATTTTCCCCAAGAGATAATTCGTATTTAGTGAAATCTTGGAACAAGATTGAAATTTTTTTCCTAAGTTGGTCCTTGTCTATTTGTCTCATTTCTATTCCATTAATCCTTATGCTGCCTTCATAATCATTATAAAGAACAGATAATATTTTTGCTAAGGTCGATTTTCCTGCCCCGTTTTTTCCAACGATTGCAACGATATCGCCTTTACTTAAACTGAAACTCACATCTTTTAGTGCATACCTATTATTGCTATTATATCTATAAGACAAATTTTCAACAGTTATTGTATTTATTTCATCTATATGCTTTTCCATACGTTTTATTTGTTCTTCTTCCGGCATGTCCAAAAACTCAAATATTTGGTTAATGTACAGATTATCGTTGTAAATTGCAGAAATCTGGGCTAATAGCTGCTTAAGCGTTGATTTAATATTACTTGAAACGTTAATATAAGCCACTGAGTCTCCAATCAAAATATTACCTGCGTATGTATCAAAAATAACGATGCAAAACAGTACTCCCATACAAAGTTCATCCAAAATGGAAATCAATAAACTAATTTCGGATGATTTCTTGTAATAAGATTTATCCTGTTTAAAAAAATCGTCATATATCCCCTTAACTTTATGAATAAAATATTCCGCTAAATTATATGTTCTAATTTCCTTAAAAGCTATATCGTTAGTTAACAAATATTGGAAATACCATTTTTTCCTTTCTTCCTCAGTACGATAACGTAGCATCTCGTACCGTTTTTTGTTCAATCTATTTGCAAGAAAAGTACTAAAGCAAGCATTAGGGAGAATAAGAAAAATTGACCACCATTTCCAAGAAAGTATGATGGCGCCATAAGATATAAAAGTAATAGATAATTGGATTATTGAAAGTATATATGAAATAAATGGATATATTTTGTTACTTGTCTGAGCTCTTTGAATTTTGTTATAAGCTTCCGGATTTTCAAAGGACTTAAAGGACAGCTTACCCGCCTTATCTAGAATCATAATGTTAATAGTTTTATTAAGTTTGTATTGAAACACAGAAGTATAGTATTGACTAAATATAGTAAATAATGAAACCAAAGCATTACATGCAACATAAACAATTATCAGTCCAACAACCTGACTAAATGAATAAACGCCCGTTTGGATTCCATTTATTATCGATTGGGTTAACAGCAGAGAAATAGATGGTGTTATACCAAGTAATACTGTTGAAAATAGCGAAAACGCCAAAAACTTTTTATCGATTTTTATTAGTATCCCTAAACATCTTTTGTAATTACCGAGAATGTTTAGGATGGTATCGCCAAAACGGACCATTGCCATACTTCCTCCTTTTCATCCGGTCAACATGATGTTACATCCAACTAAAACTAAACTTGCAACTATGACAAGTCCTCGAAGACATTCTATCATATTATACATTTTTTTTAAACACTGTTTTGACATATTGTTCGCAATGCGCATAAGTGGTATACTGTTATTAATTCGTAGGCTCCAAGTTTAGCACCGAAAACACTTTCGGCTATAAAAACATAACATAATGAAAGGATGATTAACATGCAAAATGAATTGTACCAACCAAATGAATATGTAGTTATCCGTACTCCTATTAATTCTACTGAAGAATTCTGTCATCTTTTCTCAAATGCCAAATTGACAAAGCAGCGAATTCAAAATCTTAAAGAAGATTCTTGTTTTCGTGAATTATTGAAAACTGCGTCGCATGACTTAGCCCAATACTTTTTGGATGAAAACGCAGCTTGCACTGACAAGCTTCTACATAGTGGAATAAAATATGCAATCCGTTCATCTTCGCGATGCACTCCTTATGGATTATGCGCGGGTGTCTCTTTGGCGAAGCTTGGAGAACACACAGATATCTTGTTAGGAAACAAAAACAGTTTTGTGAAATTTTCTCGCCCTGATATGGAATGGCTATTTTCTATTATTCATAAAATAATTTCTGATAAGAATATTTTACCATCTCTAAAGGTATGTAGCAATCCGTATATATACGAAAAAGGATCTCGTCTTATCAACCCTTGGCATGTTGATCTGGCCGGAGTTGGATCAAAAGAGACGCAAATATCAATCCGAAACAGCCCGCTAGTACAGCATGTACTTAGTTTATCAAAATCTTATATTCTATATGATGATTTGCAACATATCATTCTTTCTGAGAGTAGCACCGCAAACGAGTCTAAGGTGACATCATTCCTTAACAATTTAATAGATAGTGAGTATTTGCTGGTAAATTTGTATCCCAACCTTGTAAACAACAATCCATTGGAGCATGTAATAAATATCTTACAGCATATTCCCACGGCCAAACATTGGTATGAGCAGTTAACGGAGATTAAATCTTTGTTGAACCAATATTCCTCCTCTTCGGTAGGCAACTCCGAGGCAATTTTGAACGAATTATTCAACAAGATGCAACTCTTGAGTCCCAAAAAGGACTACATACAGGTGGACTTAAAGAAACCCTTGGCAGGATCTACTTTGTGTAATAAAGTATCTAACGAAGCGCAGAAACTCATAACACTACTCCTTTCACTTAGCGCCAAGCAGGAGACTTTGCCACAGATAGATACCTTTAAGAATCAATTTATCGAAAGGTACGGATATGATGTCGCAGTGTCTATCTTAAACGTTTTCGATAATGACATGGGAATCGGTGCACCGAGTGGTTACGCTTTTCCCCGCTCTAAACAACAAATATCTTTTTCTGGAACAGGAGAAACTCCGCTAGGGAAATTTTTGTTTTATAAGGTACAGTATGCGCTCAGAAACAATTTGAGTGAGATATCTTTGAGTGATGACGAATTAAAAGAATTCAAATCAGATATTGACATCACAGCGGCACCCAATTCTGTAGAATTGTGTTTTCAAATTATTTCTGACAGTGTGCATGACCTCGATGATGGGCTATTCTATTTAATGCCTACTGGTTTTATAGGTTCAGGAGAAAGCGGAAAATCATTTGGCAGATTCAGATATATGTTTAACGATGAGTTATCTTCACGTACACAAATCAGTGAAACCGATAAATCTGACGCCTTGATTGATGTTGAATTGTCTGAATACCCAATGCACAAACGTAACTGTAATGTTATGCTTTGCTCATCGTCATATAAATATCAATTGTCACTAGATATCCCTTCTGATATTGACAACAGTATCGATATCAAGGACATATATATCGGAGTGGATTCTACAACGAATTCGTTTTATTTAAAATCTTCAAAACTTAATAAGAGACTCCATATTGATAAAAGCAATCTCTTTAATTGTATGCTGGGCAGCAACATCTTTAGATTCCTATGCGAAATTAATGAGATTCCGTTCTTGCCGATTAGTAGAACTTATGGTATTTTCCAATCCTTACCTGGTACATTTATTCCCAGAATAACCTATAATAGAATAATATTGTCTCCCGCAAAATGGCGAATCCCCTCTCTTATTATTAAACAAGGCACTGAAGATTTTAATCGCTTTAAAGACGCTTGGGGGATACCAGATATCGTCTATATGGTACAAGGCGATCACAAATTGCTTCTAAATCTTAAAAATCCATACCATATTCAACTGCTAATTGAGCTAAACTCAAAAAAAGCTGATGATGTGGTATTGACGGAAGCTATTGGTTATAATGATAGTTCCTGGTTAAACGATGTTAACGGGTCCCCCTTCGCCAACGAAGTTGTCCTTTCTTTCCTTAAAAAGCACGAAAGCAAAAACGATAATGTTAGCGAACCCAAAGCCTTACAATTAAAAAATACTCCGAAAGACATCTGTCACTCCTTATACGATAACAATTCTTTTCTTTTGCCTGGTGCGAACAAATGGGTTTACATAAAAATATATTGTACCCGTGATTCAGCCGACGCATTAATCAGCAATGAAATGTACGATTTCTGCAAATTCCTATGTGATTCCAAATTGATTGATCGTTATTTTTTTATTCGCTATTTAGACCCTGATTTTCATATCCGTTTACGCCTAAAACTTTTGCAAAGCTTAGACACAATACTTCCTTATCTTTCTAAATGGCAAAATGAAATCAAAAAAACGTACTTCGTCTCGAAAATTCAAATTGACACCTATGTGCGAGAAACATGGAGATATGGAGGCCTAAAAGTTATTGACCTCGCCGAAGAGGTCTTTTTTCGAGACAGTGAAGTCATTATACAAGCCATTCAAGGAAATCGTTTTTGTAGTTTAGATAACGACAATGATGTTTTATTTGGAATCTTAAATGTCTTATCTATCGCACAATCCTTCGGACTAAACAGGATGGATCTTGAAATGTGGCTTTCTCAAAGTATACCTTCTTCTAGCTATAGAGATGTTTTCCGTGCTCAAAGGAAGGAGATTTTAGACGCCATAGCTTTATTCTATTCGCACAAAAAACCTATTGGAAATGTAGAATTGTCTAGAAGACACCATGTAATCGCTCTGTACAAGCAGGCCCTAGATACCGCCGATGTCGAAAACACTTTAACGGCTTCTAAGGCTAGCATACTTTCCAGCCTAATCCATATGTCACTAAATAGGATGCGCGGTAATAATCACTGGGAGCAAAAAGTTAGATCTCTTTGTCGTAATGGGCTTTATGCATATAATCAAAGAATCGCACATCACGTTAAGCGTGGTAATTAATGAGATATGATTTTTAACATATTGCGCATGACGTCTTTGCTTGCCATCCTATAATACTAATGTAATGTTAGCATAACGTTTTTGAAAACAGATAAACACTCCAGTTGAGTTGAGAGGGCTTGTTTTCAGCAATCGCAGCGGACTAGTCCTCTCTCCTTTCCTTTTCAATTTGCGAAACTTATTGTACCTATTACAATAAGTTCGGACAGGAACACCGGATAGCCAGTCCGGTGTTCTTTCCGTCCCGTGCCTTAGCTAGAATAAGATGAGCAACTAGCTGACCAACTGTACCTTGGGTTTACATACCCGCAGATAAGACTGCTAGTCATCCTCTTGTTGCAACGTTCGATTTGAGCAGGTTGAGCCACCGAATACCGGAGAGTTCGCGTCACGCAATAGATTGAATCGTCAACGAGAAAAGATGGATTCCGGTTGCAGGTTCTTTGTGTCGGAGGAATGTGAATGAACTGCGTTGGCATCGATGTTTCCCATGGTAAGAGCATAATTGTGGTCATGCGCCCTTTTGGAGAGGTGGTTGTCTCGCCCTTTGAGGTGCTTCACACCGACAGCGAGCTAAGCAAGCTGGCAGGGCTGCTAAAAAGTCTGGACGGTGAGACCCGTGTGGTGATGGAATCCACAGGTTATCACCACACACCTGTGGCCTGGCTGCTCCACGACGCGGGCCTTTATGTCTCAGTAGTCAATGCAATGCTGGTGCATGACTACGGAAACAACAGTTTAAAACGAGCCAAGACCGACAAGAAGGATGCCGTGAAGCTGGCCAACTGCGGCCTTGATCATTGGCTCACACTGCCGAGATATGTCCCTGAGGAGGATACCCGGCTCATGCTAAAGACCTGCTACCGGAAGTACCAGCAGTATTCTAAAGTACAGACCATGCTGAAGAATAACTTGATCTCCCTGCTGGACATTGCTTTCCCGGACGCAAACCGCCTGTTTACCAGTCCGCCCCGCGCCGATGGCAGCGAGAAGTGGGTGGACTTTGTAGCCGCTTTTTGGCATTGCGAGTGCGTCTGCAACCTGTCTGAGAAGGCTTTCACCGCCAAGTACCATAAATGGTGCAGAAAGCACAGGTATAAATTCTGCGAAGATAAGACGCTGGACATTTATTCCTCTGCCTGTGGACACTTCGGTGTCATTCCAAAAACGGATACGGCAAAACTTTTGGTGGAACAGGCAGTTTTCCAAATCCGGGCAACTTCAACCACATTAGCTGCTCTCAAGCAGGAGATGCAGTCTCTGGCAGCTTCTCTTCCGGAGTATCCTGTGGTTATGGGGATGTTTGGTATTGGACCTGCCCTCGGCCCCCCACTCATGGCTGAAATTGGCGATGTACGTCGGTTTCATTCCAAAAAAGCGTTGGTTGCCGTTGCGGGCATCGATGCCCCTCCTTACCAATTCGGTCAAATGGACGTCCGTAGCCACAGTATTTCCAAACGGGGATCTGCCTCGCTGCGCAGGACGCTCTTCCTAGTGATGAGTGTCATCCTGCAACACGCTCCAATGAATGAGCCGGTCTACCAGTTCATGAACAAGTAACGCTCTGAAGGCAAGCCCTACCGTGTCTACATGATGGCCTCTGCTAACAAGTTTCTTCGCATCTATTACGCTTCTGTGAAAGCCTATCTGGATTCTGCAGAACACAACTGATTTTCCTATGCTTTGCCAGCTGGATAGTCGCCATTTCGATTTTGAGATGCTCAGCGGCTCAGATTAGTGCGTCCCTTTTCTTTGCTCGTTCCCTTAAAAGTTTTACTTAGCTTTTATTAGCAGGTCTTATCTTTGAAACATACGCAGAAGTCAAAAAGTTTTTTTGCACAACTAACCCGCACACTTTTGAAATACATCTGCCAATATATTATCGCCCGTTTATAGCGGTAAGACACTACATTGTTACAATCTCGTTCAGTTCTTGTAACTCATCTTGCTGCAAATAGTTCTTTGCAACAGAAACATCGGCTTTGACTATCTTCCCATTTGGGGCATTCTTCCATGAGGTCAACCCCATATGGTCTTTTGTGTGGTCTGCCCGTTGCACAATGACCTCTGCAGCAGTACTGCCGTGAACAGCGTAGTGCATTTTATTCTGAACGGTTGCAAAGAAGTCTTTGGTCGTTTTGCTGTCTACCGAGTAATCTACGGCAGTAGCATAAATATCTGTAATTTTCTGGTAAAAGCGGCGCTCGCTGGCGCGGATTTCCTGTATTTCGGAAACCAAATGGTCGAAGTAATCTTCATCAAAGATTTGCCCATTAATAAGCCGATCCTTATCCAGAACATATCCCTGCCGGGTAAATGTATCCAGCACTTTGGTTGCCCATTGACGGAATTGTGTGGCACGGGTGGAATTGGTGCGGTAGCCAACAGCAATAATGGCGGGCAGGGAGTAGAATTTGTAGTGATAGGTCTTGTCATTATCTGCAACTTGTGCAAATTTTGCACAAGTTGTACTTTCGGATAATTCATTTTCCGCAAAAATATTCCGCAGATGTTTGGCAACAACACTGCGGTCAACATCAAACAGTTGTCCGATGCCTTTTTGCGTCAGCCAGACCTCGTGATCCTGAACGCGAACTTCTATGCCATCTGTCTCTGAATCTTTCGTGAACACAAGAAAATCTGCTGTGCTGTTACGAACATACCGTTCTGTGCCTGCCATCGCTGCTCTCCTTACATCAGTACAATGTAAGAATAGTATATCATGCTTTTCAATAAGAGCAAAGCCCATTTTCACGATTTTCCATACAAATGGACTTATCTCTCATCACGTTCATTTTCTTGAGTATCATGCTGATGTTCCTCTCCCATACATTTGGCATACAATTCTGGTGTGCATTTGAGAGTAATCGGCTTTGGATATAGCTCCATGAAAATCAGGGGTGAGTGATATTTTTTCTCATATTTTGTAATTTGACTATCCGTCAAACTTATCAGATCTTCGCCACCGTCTCCGCATATCAGAAACGGACCTGCGAAGAAATCCGTTGGACCATATAAGCGGTTCGGTGGTAATGGAAGCAGCTTTCCTTCATCATTACAGATGATATAGGCATCCCTGTCCAATCTTACGCTTTCTATACTCCCACAAACATATTTTTGAAAAGTTTCCAGCGTATTAGGTATCTTGATTTCCTCTGGGTACTTACCCGGCTGCACATACAACACACGGATTTCTTCATTTTGATTCATATCGTCATTCTCCTATTCAATAAATTTTTCTCAACAGCTTAACCACACGTTCCAGATAGTCTGCTTTCAGTTCAAGAAATTCTCGGCGCAGCTGCTCCACATCATTGGCATGAACCGACTTATTTTCATTGCAGCGTTTTGCAATTTGGTTAATGCTGCCCGCGATGCGACCAATCGAAGCATTTAATTGTTTCAGATTGGAAAAGTCATAATGCCGTACCTCTCCATGCAAAAGCATCTCTAAACCAAACGCCGAGAAATTTGTCATTTCAGCTTCAACCATCTTTGCTTCAACTAAGTGCCACTCCTCCTCCGTAAACCAGATGCGCTTCGGTATAGGACGTCTGCGATTCGCCATAAAGTCACCTTCCTCTATTGGGCTTGGGTTTGCCCAAAACGGGTTTCAGGGTGTCCCTGATCTGCATCTGTGGGACCCAGATGCAATGCTTGCTAACCGTCGCTCACGCTCCGGTTACCCCTGCGGGGCTCAATGGCGTCGCTTGCGGCGCACTGCAAAGAGCACCGCGCCCACAAGCACCACCGGCATAAAGTCCAGCAGCAAGGAAAGCAGCTCAAGCTGCTTTTCCTGCTGCTTTACTGGTTGGGAAACAACCTCCGACTCTATGGCTGGCTGTTCCGGTGCCGCTGTATCCCGATTGTTGAAACTATTCGCCGCCTGTACTGTGACATTCTGATCTCGGCTGGGCGTGTTCATCTCGCGGTCTGGATTGGCAGTGTCCGTCACCGTCAAATGAAAGTCCACACCGTTTTCAGTAGAGAGTTCATTCTGCTCACAGCTGAATTGGTAACGGTTTTCTGCATCACCAACAACATAAGCCGAAAGAAAAGCATATTTTCCGCTCAGTGCATTTGGTTCAACAGCGGCTAACCCATTCGATTCATAAAGCTCCAAATCATAGACATCATCAGTGTACAAATTCTGCAAGTAAACTATCGCGTGTTGGGAAAAGCCAACCGGTGCGGTCAGGTATGCTCCTACTTGCGCCGGTTTTGGCTCATAGTTCTCTGGTGGCGTTTCCAGCGGTTGCAATGTGTAGTGACGTTGCTGGCCGGTCACGCTCTCATACCAGCTGCTGCCTGCCAGGGTATAAATCAGATCGTAGTGGTTTCCATCTTCCACTTGCAAAAATGTCGTTTGGTTGATTTCCTGCAAGGGATAATCCCCCAAGGTATCATACTGCACAGCAGCCGCGCAGTAATATTCTGACGGTGCAACCGTCACCGTTGCCGTGTAGTTGTTCAGCCCATCCAGAACAATAACTGTTGATTCTGTATCAGATGGGCCATTGCCAAGTGTGACAATCACAGTGCGGTTCTGCAATTGTTGCGGCAAATCCTTGACCTCCACCGTTACAGTAGCAGCATCTTCTGCATAGACTTTTGTTGCTGTACAAAGTAAAAGCGCAAAAAGTAATGCGAGAAATTTTCTCATAAAAAACACCTTTCAGAATCCCGCATAGCGGAAATAATAGCATGGTCTGCTCTCCATCCATGCGTTGGACATATTCACTGCAACGCCATAGCCATAGCAGCACTCGATCCACACACCGCTGCCAAGTGCCATCTGAACGTGCCCCTGTTCGCCGCCAGAGGCATATACCACGCGCAGATCTCCCGGCTGGACTTCAGACGGGGAAATACTTACTAGGTCTGCTGCGTTCCGATAGGCAGCTGTGCTGCCTGCGGAAAAAGGCAGGTTCTGCGCCCAATAGCAATATTGGACAAAGCTCGAACAATCCAGATTGATGCCCACGCTTGGATTGCCCGGCCCGCCGCGCAGCGAAGATGGCTGGGCATAGACAAACTTTCCTTGGCAGCTTAACGCAAAGGCGACCACCTGACCGCGTGCGGTCGTGGCGTCGATATTCAGGCTGGCAAATAGCTGCCGCAGTTCTTCCTCGGTCATGCCACTGCCGGTGGCGCGGCATTTTATGCCGTCCACAATCCCATACAGTTCTTCCCAGTCCATGCGATACAGAAGCGATGCCCATTCCACATTTCCATAAGCATCTTCACCATCCTTATACCACCCCTGAAATCCGCTCGCGCCGTTGGGTAGCGTGATCGTTTTTGTATATCGGGCGGATACCGCATTACCGGCATACTCATTACCGTACTGATCCTGCTTAATGATTGTCCGGGTCAAAGTTCCTGCATCGCAGCTTTCAGCCAGCGCTTCGAGATTTCCTGTTCCGCCATCAGCACCGTTCGGGGCCTGAGTTTCCGGGTCTGTGTAGCGGTCATATCCTGTCAGATAAATCGTGCAGTCGAGATCGTAGTGGCCGTACTGCCCATCGTTCAACTCTCCGGGACACCAAGGTATAGCGGTTGCATTGGAGAAAGTAACCTCGTAATCATCGGACACGGCATCCTCTCCCTCACCGGTCACAACAGTAAAAGTAACCGTCAGCTCGTCCGGAGTATAAAACCAGTCGTTCAGTTCGCCCTTGTACAAATTAGCGCTATCATCCAGCACAATATTGCCGGTGCAGTCTGCCGCATTGATTATCCCATCAACAACAGCATGGTATTCTTCCGGTAAATCGGAAAGTTCAGAACCTGTTGCACCATCCGGGAAAATGAGTGGAAAAAAGACGGTCACATCATGTGTGCCGTCCTCTTTCCATATAGAATAGCTCTTATTTTCTGCATGACCCTCATTCCAGTGCCACTCTGCGGCGGCATCGTACTGCCCGCAGGCATCGTCACCCTCACTGCAAGTATGGGTTTCAAGGCGATAATCCTTGATGGAAACTACCTCGCCTTCGCTGCGGTAACCGTTCACGCAGCCGCCATAGCTCATGCAGGAATAAGGAGCCGACTCTCGTACAGTCACATCCAGACCATATTCTGTCAAAGCACGGCAGAATTTTGTAAAGGGCACATTGTCGCTGAAAGCAGACACAAGCTCCGAACGCGGCCAATCCTGCTGGTAATATACTGTCGCCAAGGAAATAATCTCCGCCGTGTCATTGTAGATACCGTTTGCATAGTTCCAAGTAACACCATGCTGCAAATTATTGCTGCGCTGCCCGGTGAGGGAATCGTACCCATAGGGATTGCCATTGGGGTCAACATCATTCTGGAATGCCTGATAGACGCCCTCGGTAACCGCTGCATTTCGGTAATCGTTGATTTTCTGCACAAGCGTCTGAACGTCCTCAATACGATTCGCGCCAAACACAGAGGTAGACGTTGTGCCGCTCATCTGACCCAACAGGCTCACAATAATCAGGAACAGTAAAATAACCGCACTAATCAGGATTACTTTTCCCATAGCAATCAGATTTCGCAGTGGGTGCAGAACCACTTTGGTTATCTTTTTCAGAACATTCCCGGTATTGGTAGCAGCCTCTTTGACCTTTCCCGGAACACTGCTGGTGAAATCATCCGTTGAAACCTGAAATGAAGATAGGTACTGCTCTGTACTGCGTAGGGTAGCACCACCAATTTTTACAACAGATTTTCCTCCTTGCAGGCGCAGTACCTGCCCACCGGCTTTCAATGCTTCCTTCGCATTGATCGTTTCATCTTTCAGGTCTTTCAGGATATTGCCAGCTTGTTTGCCGATTACAAAAGCGCTGTCCGCTGCTGCGGCCATGATATTACCTTCCACAACAGTCTGCTCTACTGCCATGTGCAGCCCTGCATTTTGAACGGCATCCGTATCGAAGTCATCGTGATAATTCAAAGCGCTGGCTCCGGCTTGCAGCGGACTTTCTATTTTATCCACAACCCGGTATGCAGGAGCTTTATAGTGACCGTTCTTGTGCTGGCTGCGCAGCAAATCATAATAGGCGCTTGTACGACTGGAGCGCGGTGTGTTTGTGCCGGTGATAGTATTCTTATTACCTCCAGCAGAATCATGCAGGATTCCGGATGTGTCACCGGCACCGACATCATCGGACATTCCTGTATCAGATAGCGCGTCTGGTTCAGAGTCCAGACGACTGGACTGGTCTTTATTTGGCCCCATTTTTGCATCAAGCAGAAGGTCTTTTCCCGTATGCGGCATACCGAATTGAGTCTGAATGTTCGCTACAATATCCTCTTCTGTTCGAAAGAGTTCCTTCTGCTTATTCGTTTGCGTGAATAGTTCTGACATTTCATAACCCCTACAATCCCGGCTTATTTCTTAATGTTCAGCACCGGCTCACGCGGCGCAATGCTCGGTTTCTGCGCCGACATGATTTCTTCCAACTTGTCCGGCGTTAAGGTTCCTTCTTTGCTGGCTGCTTTCAATTTCTGTGCTTGCGAGAGGGATGGGGTGCAGTCCTGTGCTTCAGCATAATCGAGGAAACTCTGCTGTTCGTCCGGGGTCAGATAGGAAAGTTCGACGGCGGGGTTGAATTTCAGGGTGTTGGAATCGACCTTTTTCTGGAGTTCAGGAATTAGCTCGTTAAGACGGATGTAGCGATAGACCTGTTTAACACTATCACCAGCATCCGCGGCGATTGAATCTGATGTTCTTCCTTTACCAGAAATGTTGTCAACTTGACAACATTTCTGACTTGGTCTCCCGATGGAACGCTTAATGGCATCATTTTTCATTTTCAGCGCTCGCGCCTTTTCCATCGGACTGATATGTTCCCGCTGGATATTGGCATCGACCATGTCGATGATGGCTTGGTCGTCATCAACATTCCGCACCTGCACCTTGATTTTGTCCAGCCCTGCAAGCTGCGCTGCATGAAAGCGCCGGTGTCCAGAGATGATTTCATAGCCACCCTCGGCACGGGGGCGAACGGTCAGGTTGGTAAGTACGCCATTTTCCTTGATGCTGTCCACCAGCTTCTGCATATCTTCATCGTCTCGCACCTCGAAAGGGTGATTGACGAAAGGATGCAGTTCAGAAAGCGGTACTTCCGTTACTAGGTCGCCGCTTTCTCGTTGGCGGTCAGCCTCTGAGGAAAACATATCAGCGATCGCGGGCATCTTCATCGCGTTCATAAACTTGTTCTTCGCGGCCATGACCTAATACCTCCTGCGTAAATTCAACGTATGCTCTTGCGCTGCTGCTTTTGGGTTCGTACAGGATAGTGGGTGCTGCAAACGCCTGACTTTCCTGCACTTTGACGTTATAGGGGATTTCCGTAGTAAATACATGGAGCGTTCTCCCATACTTGGCGCGGACATCATGGGCATAATGCTCTGAGACTTTCGTATGCTGGGTCATCGTCAGCAAAACGCCCCTGATATGCAGTCCGGGGTTGATTTTGCGCTGCACGCTGGAAATCGAATTTGTCAGCTGCGACATACCAACAACCGAGAACGGCTGCGCCTGCATCGGGATAATAACCTCGTTGGCAGCGGACAGCGCGTTTGTCAGTAAAAGTCCTACGGAGGGAGAGCAATCAATGATGCAGTAATCATACTGGCTGCTGTACTGCTCCAGACAAGTTTTCAGCAGCACCTCGCGGCACATCATGGTGCCCATTGCCAGCTCAAAGCTAGCCAGCCGGAGATTAGACGGGATGAAATCCACCTGTGGTGCAGAGTCATCCGTGCGCCTGCTCTGATAAACGCACTCTCTGTGGGAGAGGGGCTTTTCATAGGCAACCTTCATCAGAAGCTCTGTGATTGTCTGTTCAAGGTCCTGCTCAGGCGGGATACCGCAGTAGCAAGACAGATTGCCCTGCGGATCAAAGTCCACCATGAGTACGCGGTAGCTTTGCTGGGTAAGGGCAATGCCCAAGTTATACGCGGTAGTCGTTTTGCCCGTACCGCCCTTCTGGTTTGCGATAGCAATAGTTTTCATCTGGTTTCCTCCTGCAAAATATCATCCAAGCTGATACAGTGTTTTTGGTATTCTTGCGTAACCTGCACCAGCGTGTCGTTATAGTCCTTGCCGATAGTCGGCGGGCGGTCTTCCACGGTTTTGCCGCTGCCCTCCAAGTGCTTGATAATGTCCTGCGTTCTGGTTCTACCGGCTTCGTCATTATCAAGACATAAAACGATGTGGGTTATGTTCGGGTAGTATGTAAGAAACGCATCAAGTGCAGCGTAATCCGTACCGCCCAGCGCCAGATAGTGAACGCCGCGCCAATTTCCGGTGTGCTGCATGATTTTCAGTGATGCGCCTGACATGGCATCTATGGGCGCTTCGTACACTTCCACCGTGTCGGCATTGGCAGCAGCTTCGATGTAGAACGGATATATCTTCTTGCTGCCGGGAATATCGCGGCGGAACTGGATTTGCGAACAACCGCGCAAGCTGCCACCTTTGGGTTCACCGTTTCCATCGCGCCCGACAAATACGCAATTCGGATGGTCCTTGAAGCTCGTCTGATACAGGATTCTTTTCTGCTTGCAGAACGTCAGAACATTGGGGTGGATGCAGCGCTTGCGAAGATAGGCGGTAGCCGCATAGTTGTTCTTATCCGGCTTCGGCAGCCTGAATTCCTTCGCCGTTTTTTTCTCGGCAGGGGGTGGGGGCGTTTTTACAGGTTGGAAAGAAGGACGGACACCGCCCTGTATCCGATTGATTTCCCGCACCGCTTCTACAAACGAAACACCTTCAACCGCTATGAGATAGTTCAGCGCGGTGCGGCCGGTAGCTTTCGTTTTGAAGTACGTCCACGAACCATCCTCTGCGAAGGTCAACGAGCTGTGCCCTTTGTGGCGGAACTGTCCGGGCCCTTCCGGTTTGAAGTTGTCCGGCTCGCACAGCTGCATATATTGGTACAGATTCATCTGCTTCGCTTGGGCGATTTCCTGCTCTGTCACACCGGGCATACTCTACCACCTTATTCTGTTTTCCTAACTGTAATTTATATTCTCAGTATCACTATAATCAGTCTAATTATTATCAGTATTAGTTCCGTGTGATTTTCAAGAATCCAGAAGTGTGAAAATCACATATCAAGAATCACCTTTTTCACAGCTCTTGCCATTTATCGTTGCTGCGAAGTTTTTTACATAAATCAAATTCGGTCTACCAAGCCCCTGTCGCTTGCGCTCGATAAGCCCTGCCTGCTTTTCCAGTTCCACCATCAGGCGCGTGGCTTTCTGGTTGGCACAGTTCAGTGCATCCATGATTTCATCCACGGTGAAGATAATGTAAACCTTGTTCTGTGCATCTAACCATTGATTTTTCAGCGACAAACTCATTCGATCCAGCAGAATCCCATACAGTACCTTGGCATCGGTGGACAGCTCCCTGAAGTTCGGCTCTGTAAATAGCGCTTTGGGTATGCGGTAAAAAGAGAACTGCTCGGCTTGAGCGCCGTAAAAATATTCGTATTGCATCTCACTTCTCCTGCCTAAAAATGGGTGCATTTAGGAAAACTCACAAAACTACATTTTGTAAGCTATTACATATTGTATTTTTCTTATCTTTCCAGTTCTTCTTCGTGTTGTGGACGCTGGCGGCTAGACCGCTTATGCTCCCAATTCCGCAGCAGTGATATGATGACATTTTGCATCTGCTGCGGTGTATAGCTGGATGGGAAGTATTGCTGCACATCCGACTGATTTAAGAAGAACTTCTGTCGCTGGTTTGGCTTTTCTTCTGTCAGTAGGGTATGCAAGTAGTTCTCCGTCAGCGTTCCATTTCGGCTCATATCCTTTAGCGTCCGAGACTGAACCAAAGACGGTGTAGCATCACACATATCCATTTCTTCTTTGAGCCATGTCTGGTGTTCCTCTGTCATATAGGAGATTTCGACCGCTGGGTTGAATGCGATGCGACCGTCATCGACCATTTGCAGAATAGATGGAATCAGATATGTAAGCCGAATATAACGCTTTACTTGATTCCGACTGTCACCGGTTTCAGCTGCAATTTTTTCGCTACTGAACTTTGGCCCAACTTGGGCCAAAGTTGTTCGGCCTTGATGTTTCAACGCTTCCATGCGCATTTTATACGCAAATGCTTTTTCACTTGGCAGCACATGCTCACGCTGGATATTGCTGTTGACCATCAGAATCGTGGCTTCGTCATCGTCTATGTACTCCACTCTGGCAGGGATGCTTTCGATGCCGAGTTCTTTACAAGCCTCCCACCTGCGATGTCCGCTTATCACTTCATAGCCGACACCAACCTTTGGTCTGACGATGATGGGCGTAATGATGCCGCTCTCTGAAATACTGTCTACCAACTCACTGAATTCCAGATCATGTCGGATATGGAAAGGATGATTGGAGAATGGATGCAACTTATTTATTGGAATAGTTTCCTCTTTGCTTGCTCTGTAAGCAGGCGATGTTTTCTTTGTCATGCTGCGTACTCCTGCGGTTTTTTGATAGCTCTTAAGTACCCCGATTTGACCCCAAAAATGTACCCAAAAATCGTATACTTTTTGCCGAAAATGTACCCAAAGGGCATTTTTGCATAAAAAAAGCCCCTAATCACTGTAGTACAGCGATTAGGGGCTTGCTATGATTTATAGAACGACCTTAACCGTCAGGTCTTTCCATTGCTTCGGCCAAAGCACGCAGCCACGCGAATTTCGATAAGAACGAGCCTTATCGTAATCCACATTTAATTGTAAAAATCTACGTGATTCAAGAGCGTGGATTTTTAATTGCTGCCTGTGCAGCGGCCAGGCGGGCGATGGGAACACGGTAGGGAGAGCAGCTGACGTAGTCCAGGCCAACGTTGTGGCAGAACTCGACACTGCTGGGATCGCCGCCGTGCTCGCCGCAGATGCCCAGACCCAGGTTCGGGTTGGTCGCGCGGCCATCGTGGGCAGCCATCTTGACCAGCTTGCCAACGCCGATCTGATCCAGATGCTGGAACGGATCGCTCTCGTAGATCTTGGTGTCGTAGTAGGCAGTCAGGAACTTGGCAGCGTCGTCACGGCTGAAGCCGAAGGTCATCTGGGTCAGGTCGTTGGTGCCGAAGCTGAAGAACTCAGCTTCCTTGGCGATCTCGCCGGCGGTCAGAGCGGCACGCGGGATCTCGATCATGGTGCCGACCTCGTACTTCATGTCAACACCGGCAGCGGCGATCAGGGCATCGGCAGTCTTGACGACAACGTCCTTGACGAACTTCAGCTCCTTGACCTCGCCAACCAGAGGAATCATGATGTGGGGGGTGATCATCTTGCCGGTTTCGGCAGAAACCTTGAGGGCAGCCTTGATGACAGCGTTGGTCTGCATCTCGGCGATCTCGGGATAGGTAACAGCCAGACGGCAGCCACGGTGACCCATCATGGGGTTGAACTCGTGCAGGCTGACAACAACGTTGTTCAGCTCCTCGGTGGACATACCCATGTCCTTGGCCAGAGCCTCGATGTCCTCGGCCTTGGTGGGCAGGAACTCATGCAGCGGCGGATCCAGATAACGGATGGTCATCGGACGCTCGCCCATGATGCGGTACATAGCGGTGAAGTCGGCCTCCTGGAACGGCTCGACCTTAGCCAAGGCAGCCTTGCGCTCCTCAACGGTACGGGCGCAAATCATCTCACGGACAGCCTTGATGCGGTCCTCGGCGAAGAACATGTGCTCGGTACGGCACAGACCGATGCCCTCGGCACCCATGTCAACGGCGTTCTGCGCGTCACGCGGGTTGTCGGCGTTGGTCATGACCTTCATCTGGCGGTTTGCGTCAGCCCAGCCCATGAAGCGCTTGAAGTTGGCGTTCTCGGTGGAAGCGACGGTAGCGATCTGGCCCTCGTAGATGTTGCCGGTGGAGCCGTCGATGCTCATCCAGTCACCCTCGTGGAAGGTGTGGCCGTTGATGGTGATGACCTTGGCGTCATAGTCGATGGCGACGTTGTTATCGTTGCCGCAGCCGGAGACGCAGCAGGTGCCCATGCCGCGGGCGACAACAGCAGCGTGGCTGGTCATACCGCCGCGGACGGTCAGGATGCCCTGAGAGACCTGCATGCCGACGATGTCCTCGGGAGAGGTCTCAAGGCGAACCAGAACGACCTTTTTCCAGGCATCGTCCTTGACCTTCTCCTCGGCCTCCTCAGCAGAGAATACGACGCGGCCGCAGGCAGATCCCGGAGAAGCGGCCAGGCCCTTGCCGATTGCCTCGGCGGCCTTCAGAGCGGCAGCATCAAACTGCGGGTGCAGCAGGGTGTCCAGCTGCTTGGGCTCGACGCGCAGAACAGCAGTCTTTTCGTCGATAACGCCCTCGTCGACCAGGTCGCAGGCGATCTGCAGAGCAGCCTGGGCGGTGCGCTTGCCGTTACGGGTCTGCAGCATGAAGAGCTTGCCATCCTCGATGGTGAACTCCATGTCCTGCATATCCTTGTAGTAGTTCTCGAGGCGGGTAGCGATCTCAACGAACTGATCGTAGACCTCGGGCATCTCCTCATGCAGCTTGCTGATGGGAGAAGGAGTACGGATACCGGCGACGACGTCCTCGCCCTGGGCGTTGATCAGGTACTCGCCCATCAGCTTCTTCTCGCCGGTGGCGGGGTTACGGGTGAAGGCAACGCCGGTGCCGGAACGCATACCGGAGTTACCGAAGGCCATCTGCTGCACGTTGACGGCAGTGCCCCACTCGTAGGGGATCTCGTTCATCTTACGATACACGTTGGCGCGGGGGTTATCCCAGGAACGGAAAACGGCCTTGACGGCACCGATCAGCTGCTCCTTGGGATCCTGCGGGAACTCCTCGCCCTGCTTCTCAAGGTAGATCTGCTTGAACTCCTTGACGAGCTCCTTCAGGTCGTTGGCGTCCAGCTCAACGTCCTGCTTGACGCCCTTGCGCTCCTTCATAGCGTCGATGCGCTCCTCGAAGAAGCTCTTGCCCAGCTCCATGACGACGTCAGAGTACATCTGGATGAAGCGGCGGTAGCAGTCGTAGGCAAAACGGGGGTTGTTGGTCTTTTTGGCCAGACCCTCAACAGCCTGATCGTTCAGGCCGAGGTTCAGGATGGTGTCCATCATGCCGGGCATAGACTGACGTGCGCCGGAACGGACGGAAACCAGCAGGGGGTTCTCGATGGAGCCGAAGGTCTTACCGGTCTGCTCCTCGAGGATGCCCATGTATTTGAAGATGTCTGCCTTGATCTCATCGTTGATCTCACGGTTGTCAGCATAGTACTGGGTGCAGGCCTCGGTGGTGATGGTGAAGCCCTGCGGAACCGGCATGCCGGCGTGGGTCATCTCGGCCAGGCCGGCACCCTTACCACCCAGAGTGTTCTTCATGGTGGTCTGGTCGCCGCCGAAGGCGTCATGGCCCTCTTTGAACAGATACAAGAATTTCTTGCTCATAGTTACCTCCCAAATTGGTGACGTGTTTGCATCACATAAATCATGTTTGCATAGTCCATTATAACAGACCAAAAGACAGATTTCCAGTAGATTGTTAAAAAAATGCTCAATAGTTTCGCTGAAAAGTAGCCAAACTTTTTTGGTTCAGGTATTGCAATTTGCACAAAAATCGTGTATTTTATAATGGGTGGGAAGTTCGAAATATTTTTTGAGCTGTCACTTTTTTCTTTTTGAGTTCCGCGGTAAATTTTTGCGGCGAACGGCGTTTTTCGGCTTGCTAAAATGCGCCGCATGTTATACAATATATAGGGCAGCACCGCATAATTCCCGCCTTACGGCGTAAGCACCGCTCCGGCGTATCGGCACTTAGAATTATGCGGTATTGCCATAGGTATAAGGTCCGTCGGCAGCCCCGTGCGCCGCGGGCACGAAATGAGTGTATAAAGGAAGAACCGCTATATGTCTACCGCAAGAGAGAATTTCGAGCTGGCACAGCAGCGCTATGCCGCCACGTTTGAGCGCCATCTGGATAACGGCGTGAATTTTATCAGTGATAACGTCTGCATTGAGCCGCAGGTCGTCATTGCCCCCGGTGCGACCATCCTGCCGGGCTGCATCCTGCGCGGCCAGACGGTCGTCGGCCCGGACTGCGTCATCGGCCCCAACACCCTGCTGGAGGATACCGTCGTTGACGCCGGGTCCACGATCAATGCCAGCCAGTGCTATGGGAGCCACATCGGCCCCAACAACAAGATCGGTCCCTTCACCCATGTGCGCGTCGGCACCAAAACCGCCGAGGGCTGCCATCTGGGCGCTTATGTCGAAACGAAGAACGCCGACTTTGCCGAGGGCAACACGGTCAGCCACCTGACCTACATCGGCGATGCCACGGTGGGCAAGTACTGCAACTTCGGCTGCGGCACCGTCACCTGCAACTACGACGGCGAGGGCAAGTTCCACACGACCATCGGCGACTATGCGTTCATCGGCTGCAACACGAACCTGGTCGCACCCGTCACCATCGGCGACCATGCGTTCACGGCTGCCGGCTCCACCATCGGCCATGACGTGCCCGCCGGTGCGCTGGGCATCGAGCGCGCCAAGCAGGCCGAGATCGACGGCTGGGGCGAGCGCAAGCTGGAGAAGTATATCGCCAAGAAGCAGAAGCTGGAAGCGGAGAAGAAGGGGAAGTAAAGCGTTGTAGGGGGCGGCGTCCTCGACGCCCCGCGGCCTTCCCATAAGCAGCCGCTTATCTTACGCTGCCGGGCCGGGCATGCCCGGCCCCTACGGTACTTCACGATTTTTCAAAGGATATATCTATGTTCGAAATGACCTCCGGGGCGGACTGGCTGATTGCCGGACTGGGCAACCCCGAACCGAAATATGACGGCACCCGCCACAACGCCGGTTTTGAGGCGCTGGACTATCTGGCCGCGCAGTGGCAGTGCGACATTGCCAAGGCCAAATGGCAGGGCCTGTACGGCGCGGCACAGGTGAACGGCCACAAGGTCGTGCTGCTCAAGCCGCTGACCTACATGAACCTGAGCGGCCAGAGCATTGCCCCCGCCGCCAACTTTTACAAGATCCCGGCAGACCACATCATTGTGCTGTGCGATGACATCACCCAGGAGCCGGGACATCTGCGCATCCGGCCCCACGGCTCTGCCGGCGGGCACAACGGGCTGAAAAGCATCATTGCCAGCCTGGGCACCGACCATTTCAGCCGTATCCGCATCGGCATCGGCGCCAAACCGAACCCGCAGTACGACCTGGCCGCCTGGGTGCTGGGCAAGCTGCCTGCCGCAGACCGCAAGGCCATGACGGACCGCTACCCGGACATTGAGGAAGCCTGCAAGCTGCTGATGGACGACAATCTGCAGTACGCCCAGAACAAGTTCAACCACTAAGGGGACGTGAATCATGAGTGAAATCCGTAAAAAAGCAATGACCCGTCTGGTGCTCTGCGCTGTAGCGCTCGTCGCCTGCATCATTTTCAGTGTCCTGCTGCTGAGCGGCACCCTTGACGGCAAAACCGGCGACAGCCAGCCTGCCTCCGGCGATACCATCAGCAGCAGTGCCCCCGTAGAGGGCGTTGACGATCCCACCGCCGACAACTTTACCGCAGAGAGCACCCCTGCCGAGGAGGCGCCCGCCGAGCCCGAGGCCACCCCCGAGCCGACGCCGGAGCCCACGCCCGTGCCCGAGTACGAGGGCCTGAGCGTGCAGCCCACCACCTATTATAATGAGGGTGAGCAGCCGACCTACACCGTGACCGACGGCAACAACCTGAACATGCGCAGCGGCCCCGGCACCGACTATGACAAGATCGGTCAGGTGCCCGCCTCCACCGGCGTGACCGCGCTGGGCACCAATGAGGACGGCAGCTGGGTCGTTGTAAACTACAACGGCACCTACGGCTGGCTTAAGACGGAGTTCTTGAACGGCTGATAAGCAAGAAGCCAATTTTCGGTCAGACGTAGGGCGGCCTGACCTCAGGCCGCCGCGGCGGGGTGAGGTCACCCCGCCCTACGTTTGCTTTATACAATGGGTTCTTTTATGTTCAACGCACTTTTCACCAAAACAGACGAATACGCAAGACTGGCGCAGGCGCTCGGGGATCCGGGGGCTTGCGCCTTATTTGGCATACCGGGGTCGGGCCGGGCGATGGTCTATGCCGCGCTGGCGAAGGCCCTCGACAAGCCGCTCTGCATCGTGACGCCCGGCGAGGCCGAGGCGACCCGGTTTGCGGGCGACCTGAACGCGCTGGGCGTGGCGGCGGCAGTGTTCCCTGCCCGCGACTATGTGCTGCGCCCCATCGAGGGCACGGGCCGCGAGTACGAATACCGCCGTCTGGCCGTGCTGGGAGACCTCGTCGGCGGGCGGCTGCAGGCCGTCTGCGTGCCCGACGAGGGCCTGACCCAATACACGACGCCGCGGGCGGATTTCTGCGCGAACACCCGCAGCCTGCGCCCCGGCGACACACTGCCCCGCGCCGAGCTGACCGCGCTTTTGTACGGCGCAGGCTATACGCGGCGCGACCAGGTGGACGGCCCGGGTCAGTTTTCGATCCGCGGCGACATTGCGGACATCTACGCGCCCGACATGAAGCAGCCCGCCCGCATGGAGTTCTGGGGCGACGAGATCGACACGATGCACACCTTCGATCTGGCGACCCAGCGCCGCGACGAGCCGATTGAAAAAATCTACGTCTCCCCCGCGCGGGAGATACTGTTCGGTCAGCCCGCCGACGCAGCGGAGAAGATCCGCTCCTATATCAAAAAGGCCCGCGGCAGGCGGCGCACGGCGTTGGAGACCTGCACCGCTGCGGACCTGGCACAGCTGGACGGCGGCGTGATGCCCGTCAACATGGACAAATATCTCACGCTGCACTATCCCGAGCCTGCGACGATTTTAGACTACTTTGACGATCCGCTGCTGATCCTGGAGGAGCCGGCCTCCCTGCGGGAGGCCGAGCGCGCCACCGCGTTCCGCCGGGGCGAGGAGCTTTCCGCCCTGCTGGAGGACGGCGTGCTGGCGGCAGGACTGGATAAGCTCTACGCCGAGAGCGGCTGGCTCTGGGCGCAGTGCGCCGCGCACCGCACGCTCTGCGCCGAGAACTTTGCCCGCAGCATGCCCGATGTGCCGCTGAAAGCCATTGTCAACGCACCCGCCCACACGCTGCCCGCCTGGGGCGGCGAGGTCGCGGCGCTGCTGGAGGACATCCAGCCGCTTTGCAGCGGCGGCACGGCGGTCACGGTCATGGCCGGCACGCCCCGTGCGGCGGCGGGTCTGGCCGCCGACCTGCGCACCAAAGGGCTGAACGTCACGACGGACGCGGCGGCGGAGCCGAGCGCCGGGTTGGTGCAGATCCTGCCGGGACAGCTTTCCGCCGGGTGCAGCCTGCCGTTTGCGAAGTACGCCATGTTTACGGCCCGCGCCTTCGGCGTGAGCGGCGCACAGAAGAAGAAAAAGCGCAATAAGGACGCGCTGAACAGCCTGAGCGAAATCTCGGTGGGTGATCTGGTCGTCCACCAGAACCACGGCATCGGGCGGTACGCGGGCATCCAGCGGATGGCCGTGCAGGGCGTCACAAAGGACTATCTGCGCATCGAGTACGACAAAAAGGACGTGCTGTACGTGCCCGTCACCCAGCTGGACCTTTTGTCCCGCTACACTGCGCCGGGCGACAGCGACAATGTGAAGCTGAGCCGCCTGGGCGGCAGCGACTGGGCCAAGACTCGCAAGAAGGTCAAGGCTGCGACGGAGCAGATGGCGAAGGAGCTGATCGAGCTGTACGCCCGCCGCAAGCAGGCGCACGGCTACGCCTTCCCCGCCGACGACACCTGGCAGGGCGATTTTGAACAGCGCTTTGCCTATGAGGAAACACCCGACCAGCTGACCTGCGCGGCGGACATCAAGCACGATATGGAGGAGCCGTGGCCGATGGACCGGCTGCTCTGCGGTGACGTCGGCGTCGGCAAGACCGAGGTCGCACTGCGCGCCGCGTTCAAATGCGTGATGGGCGGCAAACAGTGCGCGATCCTGGCCCCCACGACGATTCTGGCGTGGCAGCACTTCAACACCGCGCTGACCCGCATGGAGTCCTTCCCCATCCGCATCGGGCTTTTGTCCCGCTACCGCACCGCCAAGGAGCAGAAGGAGACGCTGCGCGGGCTGAAGGACGGCACCGTGGACATTGTAGTCGGCACGCACCGGCTGCTGTCCGGCGATGTGAAATTCAAGGACCTGGGCCTTGTCATCATCGACGAGGAGCAGCGGTTCGGCGTCAAGCACAAGGAAAAGCTCAAAGAGAGCTTCATCGGCGTCGATATGCTGACGCTGTCGGCCACGCCGATCCCCCGCACGCTGAACATGGCGCTGTCGGGCATCCGCGATATGAGCACAATTGAGCAGCCGCCGTTTGAGCGCCAGCCGATTGAAACCTATGTGCTCGAGTACGACGAGGGCATCGTGTCCGAGGCCATCCGCAAGGAGCTGGCCCGCGGCGGGCAGGTATACTACCTGCACAACCGCGTGGACAACATTGAGGAATGCGCCGCGCGGGTGGGCAAGCTCGTGCCCGGGGCGCGTATCGGCATTGCCCACGGCAAGATGACCGAGGAACAGATTTCGTCGGTGTGGCAGCAATTGCTGGACAACGAGATCGACATCCTTGTCTGCACCACCTTAATTGAGACCGGCGTGGACGTGCGCAACTGCAACACGCTGATTATTGAAAATGCGGACCGCATGGGATTGAGCCAGCTGTACCAGATCCGCGGGCGCGTGGGACGCAGCTCCCGCAAGGCGTATGCGTATTTTACGTTCACACGTGACAAGGTGCTGACCGAGATCGCGGCCAAGCGGCTTTCGGCCATCCGGGAGTTCACGTCGTTCGGGTCGGGCTTCCGCATTGCGATGCGCGACTTGCAGATCCGCGGTGCGGGCAGTCTTTTGGGCCACAGCCAGCACGGCCACATGGAGGCCGTCGGCTACGATTTGTACGTGAAGATGCTGGGTCAGGCCATTGCCGCGGCCCGCGGCGAGGTCCCCGCCCCCGACAAGAGCGATTGCCTGGTGGACATCACCGTGGACGCATTCCTGCCGGAGGAATATATCCCGGACGCTGCCGGGCGCATCGAGGCATACAAGCGCATTGCGGCCATCGAGACGACGAGCGACGCCGAGGACGTGCTCGACGAGCTGATCGACCGCTACGGCAGCCCGCCCAAGAGCGTGCAGGGGCTGGTGGACGTCTCCCTCGTGCGCGTGACCGCAGCCCGCGTCGGCATTGCGGAGATCGTCCAGCGCGGCGACCAGCTGATTTTGTATAGTGACATCGTCGGGCCAAAGCAGCTGGGCGAGGTCATGGAAAAGTTCCCGCATCGGGTGCTGTATAATGCACTGGGCCGACCCTATTTCAGCCTGCGCGTGCAGAAGGGCGAAAGCCCGCTGGTACTGCTGCGGGATGTAGTGACCCTGCTGCCGGGGGCACAGAATCAGCCACAGACAAAGCCATAAAAAATAAGCACCTGTTTGCTGCGGTAAAAAGCAGTAAACAGGTGCTTTGCTTTTGGGGTAAGACGCTGAAATTTCTTTGGTCCTTTCTTTATAAAGAAAGGACAGAGGGGCTTTGCCGGGCGTGCATTACACCGCCCGTTCCCCCCTTGCTTCACTCAAACACGTTCTCCTCATCCTCCACCACTTCACCAACGTGGTTACCCTCGCTGTCCAGCCCGCGCTTGTCCAGCATGTAGTGCACAAATTCCCGCGCCAGGCCGTAGAAGGTCGCAAAGAGCGGCACGCCGACGACCATGCCCACAAGACCGAACAGGTCGCCGCCGACCACGATGGAAAACAGGATCCACAAGGCAGAGATGCCGATGGACGAGCCCAGGATCTTCGGGCCGATGAAGTTGCCGTCCACCTGCTGGATGACCAGAATCAGCACGCCGAAGATGACCGCCTGGATCGGGTCAACCAACAGCAGAATGAAGATGCTGGGGATCGCGCCGATGAAGGGGCCAAATACCGGGATAATATTCGTGATGCCGATAAACACACTGATGAGCAGTGCAAAATCGAGCCGCAGGATCGCCATTGCCACAAACGTGATAACGCCGATGATGGCCGAGTCAATGATCTTGCCCACAAAGAAGCCCGTGAAATTCACGTTGGCATAATGGCAGATGCGCAGCGTGTTTTCCGCAGCCTTTTCCGGCAGGAAGGCATGCGCCAGCGTGCGCAGCTGATGGAGCAGATGCTCCTTGTCCGCCAGCATATAGATGCTGGCCGCAATCGAGGTGAAGATCGCCACAAAGTTCGATGCCACGCTGCCGATGCTGGCCACGATCTGCGGCATGGCGGCGCTGGCCATGTTGTAGATTTCCTTGACCATCGCCTCGGAATCGTCCAGCACTTTTGTGGCCGACGACAGGTCAACGCCGAAGCGCTCCTGAACCATGCCCAGCATATCCTGTACGCTGTGTATGTAGCTTGGGAAGTTCGTAAACAGCATGGCGATGCTGTCCACGATCTGCGGGATGACCAGCCATGCCAGCAGCACAAGCAGCAGAATTGCCACCAGATACGCCAGAAGGATCGCGAATCCGCGCGTCTTTTTCTTCTCTTTAAACAGCTTTGTGTAGAAGAACTTGACCATCGGGTCAAGCACATAGGCAATGACTATGCCGCCCGCAAACGGCGACACGATGCCGATAAACACACCGATTTTCCCCAGAAAGTACCCCAGATTGTTCAAAGCCAGATACAGCGCAATACAGGCCCCGACCACGCAGAACCAGTCCAGCATCGTCTCCGGCTTTTTGGTCCAGATATGTTCCTCTTTCAAATGCTCCGCTCCTTTTACATCATTTTACAAGAGTATTGTACGCTATGCACGCCTGTATTGCAAGGAATAACTTGTTAATTTTCTTGCGGCCCGCCTGGTAAATTCCGGCGCGGCTCACCGTTTTCATCCAGGCCGCGGGCCGTCAACCCTGCCCCGACAGCCTGTTTGAGCAGCGCCGCCAGCACGGCCAGCGTCGGCACGCCCAGCACCATGCCCGGGATGCCGAACCACGCCCCGCCCACCACGATGGCCAACAGCACGCCCAGCCCCGGCAGGCCGGTGGCCCCGCCCAGAATGCGCGGCGCAATAAAGTTGCCGTCCACCTGCTGGACCACAAAAATAATGATGGCAAATTCTGCCGCCTTCCAGGGCAATTCCAACAGCAGGATGATGAGCCCCGGCACCGCACCGAGGAACGGCCCCAGCACCGGGACAATGTTTGTCACGCCGACCAGCACGGACAGCAGCGGCGCGTATTCCAGCCCGAAGATCGACATCAGCGCAAATGTTTCCCCACCCACGAGCAGGGCGTCCACCAGCTGCCCGCCGATGTAGCCGCTGAAAATTTTGTTGGCAAGGCGGCAGATTTCCAGCACACTGCCCGCGGCACGCGGCGGCAGCGCCGCGTGCAGACACGCCCGGGCCGCGCGGAGCAGCGCCTCCTTGCCGGAGAGCAGGTAGATGCTGGCGGCCAGTGCCACCCCGGCGTTGCCCGCAGCCCCCGCCGCGCCGGAGCCGAAATCCGCCGCCGAACGCGCCACACTGCGGGACAAACCGCCGAACCCATTTTGCAGTGCCGTGCCCACCATCTGCACAAGCTGTTCCTCCGCGGCCGCACCGATGCCGCACCACTTTAGTCCACCACCCACCAGGCCGAGGACGG
>ENA-OQLI01000435-OQLI01000435.1-human-gut-metagenome-genome-assembly--contig:-NODE-435-length-51310-cov-7.349198_pt1 | contig 51310 bp, 40 predicted proteins | sample MGYA00242805_ERZ504812 | MGnify/ENA primary metagenome ERZ504812 (study PRJEB26092, sample SAMD00036430) | human gut metagenome | host: Homo sapiens | study: EMG produced TPA metagenomics assembly of... | reverse complement strand
CGTTATATTATCCCCAAAGGTACGACATTCGCAGGCTTGGACCAGGAGCAGGTAACTCTGATCACCAACCACATCAATAGCGTAGCAAGAGCCAGTTTAAACGGCTGCACCCCGTTTGAACTGGCTCAGTTGCTGATAGACCGAAAACTGCTGGATCTCTGCCAGCTGGAAAGGATTCCCGCCAACCAGGTAATCCTTAAGCCATCACTCTTGAAAAAGTAACTGCAGGATCCTTTTCCGGTATTGGTTTCATTCTCAGGCCGGTGGAAGTTACTTTTGCAAAAGAACTTCCAGTGGTCCCAAAATCATGCCCGTTCTCCAGAAAAAAGCGCTGTTTTCTGCCTTTATTATATGTCAGGTTTTACGAATAATCCAGAACTATATGGAAGTTAGTCCTGCAAAAAGCCTTATTCTATCTGCAACAATACACGGTGGAAGTTACTTTTTCATTCAACCTTTTTCACATTTATCTTAAATAAAAAACTAAATTTGTGTCCCTTTTCACATTTTCCTTTGTGAATCTCCAGAAATTCTGGTACAAACGGACTGCCTCTCCATTTTCCTCTACTGCATCTGTATTTCCAGTGATTGTATTGTAGATCATGGCAAATGCCAGATTCTCCGTTGCCCCGGCATATTACACTGGTTCCGAGGTAACTCCTGAAGTGACAGTTACCCACAGTGGTAAAACCCTGGTAAAAGACAGGGATTTCACTGTAACATACCACAACAACATTGAACCAAGCAGTTATTACAATTCTCCGTGGGTTGGAATTGATGGAATTGGAAATTACCAGGGGTATGTAACCAAATCCTTTACTATAAACAGAGCGGACATCAGCAGCTGCACGGTTACGCTTTCCGATGAAAGCCTTACCTACACAGGCTCCTCTTTACGCCCAACCGCCACAGTAAAAAGCGGGGACAAGGAATTAACCCTGAACCAGGATTATTACGTTTCCTACAGAAACAACTGGGATGCAGGTACTGCTTCCGCAATCCTCACTGGAACTGGAAATTACACTGGTTCTGTTACGAAAGACTTTACCATTAAACCATTGGATATCAGCCGCTATTCCGCTTCACTTTCCCAGTATTCCTACACCAGTGACGGAACAGAGAAATGCCCGGATGTTACCGTTACATACGGAGACAAGACGCTTGCAACAGGCACTGATTTCACAGTTTCTTATAAAGATAATGTGAAGGAAGGTACTGCTACTGTAACTATTACTGGAGCTGGAAATTACACCGGCATTATTAACACAACCTTTACGATCACAGCTGCTCCTGGCAAGGATGACTCGGACTCAGGAAAAGATAATCCTGGTAAAGATGATTCTGGTAAAGACGATTCTGGTAAGGATGATTCCGGTAAAGATGACTCTGGTAAAGACGATTCTGGTAAAGATGACTCCGGTAAAGACGATTCCGGTAAAGATGATTCTGGTAAAGATAACTCTGGTAAAGACGATTCCGGTAAAGATAACTCCGGTAAAGATGATTCCGATAAAGGCAACCAGAACAGCAGCATGAAAAAGGCGAAAACCCTTACCGTAAAAGGCTCTGCTACACGCGCAACCTTAAAGAAACTGGTTTCAAAGAAAAAATATTATGTACGGATCCGCACCTACAAAGTTGTAAGCGGCAAAAAATATTATTCCAAATGGAGTTCCAAAAAATCCGTAAAAATTAGATAATGTCAAATGCCAGGCAGCGTCTTTGAACGACGCTGCCTGGCATTTTTTCATAAATCTTCCAAACCTACCTGAAGATTCTATATTCTCTGTGTAACTATTCAGCACCTTCACAGTTACAACCTCCGCAAAATAGTACATACCTACTGAATAGTTATTTTTCTGTTTAAGTTTTTCTCAACTCAGGAAATTCTCAATGATCACATTTTCCGCCTCAGCTTCCGTCATTCCAAGAGTTCTTAGCTTCAGAAGCTGCTCATCGTTAATTCTTCCAATAGCGGCCTCATGAACAATTGCAGCATCCACATGCTTCGCCTGGATTTCCGGGATAGAACCCACCTCTGCATGATCCATAATAATGGAATCACACTGGATATGTGCGTGACATTTGTTCTTTCCAACAGCCTTCGGATGGAAAACCTGGGAAGAGTTTCCCTTTCCAACAGAACGGGAAATAATCTGTGCAGAAGATCCCGCTCCGTTCATACAGACTTCAATATCAGACTCCGCTTTCTGCTCCCCATCTGTCATCAGACGTTCCAGAACAAACAGCTTGGAATCTGCATCCATTGAAACATTTGTGGTACGGATTGTGGAGTCAACACCTTTGATCTGAACGGTATCCAGCGTAAATACGGAGTTCTCTCCAAGCTCAATATTAGTTACCGGATTCAGCACTCTGCTTCCGGTTCCATTCCCCTCTCCATAGTGTTTTTCCTCGTAATGTACATTAGCATTTTTACCCACATGGAAGGTATGAATACCATCGTGACGACTGTCATTACAGCCACTATTGTGGATTCCGCAGCCTGCAACAATGTCAACATCTGCGCCGTCTGCCACATAAAAATCATTGTAAACCAGATCGGTCATTCCAGATACACTTACCACTACCGGGATGAAAACCTTCTCTCCCTTTGTCTCCCCGTCAATGAAAATATCGATTCCCGGCTTGTCCTCTTTTTTCTTTATTTTGATATGTTCGCTGTCGCCGTGACAGATGGAAATACCATTCTGACGAAGATTAAAAGCACCTTTCTGTGCAAAGCCTTCGCTGATCTTATCAAGCACACCCTGGGTTGTTTCTTCTACTTTAACCATCAACATTTTCCTCCTTCATTCAGACATTTCTGACATTTTTCCTGCTGAAATAAGGTTGGGAAAACGTCTTCTTTGGTACCATATTTCTTTACTTCACCGTCTTCAATTACCATGATCTTATCTGCCATATTGATGATTTTTTCCTGATGGGAAATCAGGATCAGGCACTCCTTTTTCTCACGATGAATCTCCTCAAAGCGCTTGATCAGCATGGAAAAGCTCCACAGGTCGATTCCTGCTTCAGGTTCATCGAAAATGCTTACTTTATGAGATTTCGCCAAAACTGTGGCAATCTCAATTCGCTTCATCTCACCGCCGGAAAGGGTTCCATCCAGCTGACGGTTCAGGTAATCTTCGGAACAAAGTCCTACAGCGGAGAGAAGGTCACAGCTCTCTTTTTCCGTTAAATTCTTTCCTGCTGCAAGAGATAACATTCTTGCCACGGTCATACCTTTAAAGCGGGGTGGCTGCTGAAATGCATAGCCAATTCCCGCATTTGCACGATGATCAATATCGTATCCTGTAATGTTCTCATCATCCAGATAAATTTCTCCGCTGTCTGCTTTCTCAATGCCAGCCAGTACCTTGGCCAGGGTGGATTTTCCACCTCCATTGGGTCCGGTGATTACCAGCATTTCCCCATCATGAACATCAAAACTGATGTGATTTACCAGACAGCGCTTTTTCCCCTCTTCATTCACTTCAAAAGTCAGGTTCTTTACTTTCAGCATATTCGTACCTCTTCTGTTAATTTTACATTACTGCTCCAATTGTGCCCGAAATTCCAGAAAAAAATTGCTTTTGAGCAATAACAATTTTATCTCTTCTTGGACTGTACTCCAAATAAAAAAAATTGTCAACCACGACCTTCACAGCAACGCGCTTCGCGACGCACAGAAACACGAACCTTTTTGTGACAGGCACAAGAAATAGCGTTTGCTACGCAAACTTAGTTCTCTGGTTTTCTGTAAACTTTATCCACCAAAAACACCTCGCAGAGCGTTGCAAATGAATAGTAACAAAACTATACCATATTGGAGCAACTTTGAATAGCGCTCAGAAAATAATAGTATTGAATTTTCTCTTCTTTGGGTTTATAATCGACATATGTCGAAAACAAGGAGGTGACATATATGCCCAGACCGCCCAGATGCCGCAGAATCTGCCAGGCACCCCAATATGAAACTTTTTCTCCTGAAGAATGTCCCAGAGAGTCGGAAGCTGTCACTCTGACTCTGGATGAATATGAAGTCATCCGTCTGGTAGATCTGGAGAAGAAAACTCACGAGCAATGTGCTGCCCAGATGGATATTTCCCGGACAACTGTCACAGAAATTTATGAAACTGCCCGGGAAAAAATTGCCCGGTGCATCGTCCTTGGACAGCGCCTTGTCATAGCCGGGGGAAATTACCGGCTCTGCGAAGGTCGGGAGCATACGCGCTGCGGGAAATGCTGCTGCCGAAAGGGATCTAAACAGACTCCGCTTACCAGCCTGGACCTTTCACAGGAACTGCCAGCCGCTGACCGATCTAATAGTTCACTTTCTAAATCAAATTTACAAAATGAAGGAGATATCATTATGAAGATTGCAGTTACTTATGAAAATGGAGAAATTTTTCAGCACTTTGGACACACAGAAACATTCAAGATCTATGACATTGCAGATGGCAAGGTTGTAAGTGCCGAAGTAGTCGATACCAATGGAAGCGGTCACGGCGCACTGGCTGGATTCCTGGTTGCACATGGCGTAGATACCCTGATCTGCGGCGGTATTGGCGGCGGTGCCCAGAATGCACTTGCCCAGGCTGGAATCCGTCTTTTCGGTGGTGTCAGCGGCAACGCTGATGAAGCTGTAAACGCATTACTCGCAGGAAATCTTGGCTATAACCCCAATGTACATTGCGATCACCATGATCATGAAGCAGGTCACAGCTGTGGCGATCATGGCTGCGGAAGTCATTCCTGCCATTAATATCTGACACAGATTTAACCTAACGGTTAATCAGCTGTATTTATAAAAAAGACTGATATAACATACCGGACTCCAACAACCTCCTGAAGTACAGTATCATTTATATCAGTCTTTTTTATTATTTCTTCATGGCCACAAGCTCTCTTCGTGCAAACAATATCGCCAATGATAATGCCGCTGCATCTGCGATCGGTCCAGCATACATCACCCCGTCAATTCCCATTATTAATGAGAAAACAACGATCAATGGCAAAAGAAATAGCACCTGTCTGGTCAGGGACATGACGATTCCAAGCTTTGCTTTTCCGATAGATGTAAAAAATCCTGAGGACATTGGCTGAATTCCATTTGCAAAAGTCATAAACATAAATATCTTCAGATAGCGTTCTGCGAACTGGAAATAAAGGTCACTTCCGGTTCCGAAAATACTTACAATCTGGTGGGGAAATAACTGAAAACAAAGGAAAAATACAGTTGCAATCGCGGTACATGCAATCATGGAATAACGATATGCAAGTCTTACCCTGTCGTATTTTTTTGCTCCATAATTAAAGCCCCAGATTGGCTGACAGCCCTGTGAAATTCCAATACAAATCGCCATAAACACCTGGTTTACTTTTGAAATAACTCCTACACAGGCGATTGGAATATCACTTCCATAGACAGATAAACCGCCGTAATAACGTAAAATATTGTTCAGCACAATCTGAACAATTGCCATAGCAATCTGATTAATACAGGATGCCATTCCGAGAGAAATAATAGCTTTCAGGCACTCTGAAGAAGGCTTTAACATGCTCATCTCCAGATACATTTTACGAAATTTTCCAAAGTATATAACCACTAAAATTCCGGAAACAACCTGTCCGATCACCGTTGCCCAGGCAGCACCCTTGATTCCCCAGCCAAACCCAAAGATGAAAAGGGGATCCAAAATTGTGTTGATAATGGCACCTGTAAGAACACAGGTCATAGAATATGTGGGACTTCTGTCTGCACGGACAATATGATTTCCTCCAATGGATAATGCATAAAAAGGAAGTCCCACAGCTGTGATGCCAAGATAATCCACCGCATAAGGCATAACATCTGTCGTTGCACCAAATAAGCTTAGGAGCGGACGCAAAAACAGAAGTACTGCCACTGCCAGAATCACACCGGTAATCACCAGTGTGGAAAGTGCAGTTCCGGCTATGGAGCTTGCCTTCTTCTCTCTTCCGGCACCCATTTCCAGATTGTAATTGGAGGCGCCTCCAATTCCCAGAAGCAGTGCCAACGCCGTTGCAATAGTTGTTACAGGAAATGCAACATTTGTAGCCGCATTTCCCAGCATCCCCACGCCCTGGCCAATAAAAATCTGATCCACTATATTGTACAAAGCACTGACCAGCATGCTGATAATAGCCGGAATTGCAAATTTCCCGATCAAACCACCTACCGGAGCCGTTCCCAATGGATTTTGCTCCTGACTGATGTTTGTTTCTTCCAAAAAATCTCCTCCCCTGTTTAAAAGTATTTCTGTTTATTTCTCATAAATTCTGATATGAATCATAACAAATTCTGAAAAACGATTCAAGAATTTTATGCTCAAAAAGCCCAGCTGCATACACAACTGGGCTTTTTGTATGAATATGGTTATTATTTCGCTATCTGCAGGCGCACCGCCATATACTCTTTCCCCGGCAGCTTTACTCGGAACTTTCCTTTATGAATTCCTCCATCTGTAACAGTCATTTCCCAGGTATCGATAATTTCCACCCGATACTCTGTAGTATCATCAAAGTAAAAATCCCGGAAGCCCGGCCGCATAAAGGAATAATAGTAAATAAAATAATCTTTCCTTGCTGGGAAGCCGGCAGCACGGCAGGCAACCTCATCCCACTTACACGGCATAGGTTCCACACCAAGTCCCGGTGTTTCTTCCATGATTTTTGCAAGAAATCTGATACGATCCGGTGAGGTTCCATGAAGAACGCCGCCATGAGACCACCAGAGAATACGATCCGGACTGAGATAAGTTTCACCGTGTCCCGGATATCCTCCGCGGCAGAATGCCTCCCAGAATCTTCTTGTCATTTCCTCACCGCTGATATTTCCCCAGCCAAACTGAATGTTACCCTCATAGCAGATTTCATCCAGAATTACAGGCTTATGATATTTCTCACGCCACTCATTTACCAGCTCGGAGGAGCGGTATGTCTCTGTTCTCTGGATGCTGCAGTGGGTAATCCAGGGCAGGTTATAATCGTAATATGCCTTACAATTATGAATGGATCTGAGATGATGGTAAGGATCCTTCTCGCAGATAATGCCTGCATATCTTTCCCAGTCAGAAAGAGTCTTTTCGTGCATCAGATCATACTCATTAGCCAGGGACCACCATACATTTCGGTATGCGGAAAAACGTGCCAGTACATACTTCCAGTAGCGGTCATCATCCTCTGCTTTCATCATGGAAAATCCCCATCTGTCGTATGGATGCATAACAATCAGATCAGCCTCAATTCCCAGATTCATAAGTGCCTGAATACACTTTTCAATATGCTGGAAATGGGCTGGATTGAATCTGGTAAAGTCCCAGTCATTGCCCGGAGCACAGCCATTATATTCCGCGAAATTATTCTCATTTAACACAGTGCTGTCGCAGGGTGTTCCCTCATAAGGATAGGTAATCGGCTCATGAAGATTGTAGTCATAGTGCTTGGGGAAAATACAGAAACGAATTTTATTAAACGCATTTTCTTCCAGGGTTTTCAGTGTCTGTTTCTGCAATTCTTCGTTCTGCAGATTCCATACATAGCAGGTAGTTCCAATGCAGTGATAAGGTGTTCCATCCTCATAGGCAAGATAATAAGTACCTGCAACACGAACCGGTCCATGGTTGTCCGCAGAAGGTGGTATTACGGTGAAAATACCGGTCAGTATATTTCTGACAGCACATTTTTCTGCTGCCTTCCCACCATCAGCAGTTCCAAGCTTATATTCAGGCACTTCTTTATCCGGCACATCTTCCCCCGCGTTAATATCAAAGGAAGCCTCAATTTCAAAGGTATACTCGTCTGTAAAAGACGGCATAAATCTTACTTTATAAATACCATCGCCATCATAAAAACCATCTACCGTTTTCTTCTCATTTTTACAGCAAAAAGTGCCTTTGATCCACTGATCACAAAATGGATTTCCCTCTTTGGGACCGCTTACGGTCACTTCAAAAACGCCCCATTTTTCTATTGTTTTTGCATAATTCAATTTCATTATTTCGTAATCCTTTCTATTTTTTTAGCTGCACTATGTTCGTTTCAATATAAATCTTTTTGAACAAAAACCCCCATGCTTTCTACTACCATAATACGCAGAAAACATGGGGGTTGCAATACAATTTTCTTAAGAAAATGTATGAATTTATTATTTTAAAAACCGGCACTGTTTCATCTCGTTTTTTCCAAAATAGAACTGGAACTTTTCAAACATATCCTGAATTATAAATCTGTTATCGATCGTGTCATAAACACGTATTTCCCTTCCTTTTCGTCCTGACCATTCATAAAATCCACCGTTATCCAATTCATCTGGTGCCTTTTCCATATGGAACTTTCCCAGAGTATTGTTCATCATAAGCCCAACGCACACAGAATCTCCAAGCGACCATAATTCTCCGCCAAAAGAGGTGATTGCAGCGCCCTTTGACATATCACTGCCCCTGCTTCCGATCACATTTTCCGAAATACCGCCGCTTACTTCCATAGTATGCTTCACCAGGTATTCACCGATTTTTCCACATGGATAAACATGATTCAGCATTTCAAAAAAGCTGATTTTCATTGCGGTATAAACATTGAAAGGCACCTGCCACAGTTCCAAATCAGACTGGAAAAGCACTCTTACTGCATTCAGATCATTATTCTGATTAAACTCAAAACCACCCTCCGGATATGGTCTTCCACCAATCCAAATCACTACGACCTTCCGGGCAATCCGGGGTTCCATAAGGTATGCAGAGGCTATATTGGTGCCGGCTGCCTGTCCGCAGATAAACAGTGGCCTGGAATCGTCTTTCATAGCTTCTTCTACAATAAAACGGGCACCCTCACTGTCTACGGGAGTGTGAATATCCACCATTGCTTGTTTCGCACCATGAAGAACCTTGATGCCGGAATCTTCCACATCCATCAGGCTCATAACACGGTTAATTTCCTCGTAACTTTTCTGCTCCGAATCCGGCTCAGCGTAATGCTCTGCAATTATTCCACACATGTCAAATCTTGGCGTCATCAGCATGTGGGCAATGCAAAACTGGTCGTCGCATTCACAGCTGCAATCTGTGTCTGCGATCACACGAATCGATTTATCGGTTGGGAACGTAAGCGGTCTTTTTCTTAACATAATAACATCCTCCTGACTCTGTACTTCTTTTAACGGATATGTATTTTAAAAGCGGACATCTGCCACTTTAATCGTGCTCTGTCCGCTTTTACATTCTTCAGATCAACTCAAAACTTTTAAATTCAATGGAACCTTCTCCCTGATAAACAAACCACAGCCCGGTAGTTCCATCCGGAATCTGTACATCCTTATAACAGGTCGTCCAGTCGCTTCCCGGAGCATGGGCAACCTCAGCTACAGGATTTCCATCCAGTTCTGTTTTCACCAGGATTTTTCCTACTCCTTTTCCCCTGGTTTCCACTCCGATCTGACTTAATTTTTTCATTTTAAAATACTTATATCCAGCCTGTGCACCATCCTGCATATTGGTAATATACTGTTCTTTTCCCTCTTCCCCATCCTGTGTGATATAAGGATGTTCCTGGGAAACCTGGGTATTTGCCACATAAGGGACTGCTCCATTTTTGCTCATCAGATTGCATGCAATTCCTGCATTATAGCTGCCTCTGCCTTTAAGCGGACCGCCATTTAAGCCGCAAGAAGTAATCTCCACCTGGGGAATACTTCCATCTGCAAGCATCTGGATTCTCTCTGCGCAGCCCTGTCTGGAATAGGGATTTCCATTGGTCTGTCTATGGTAAAAAACATACCACTGATCACCGATTTTTTCAATACCTCCATGATTGGTGCCTGTATAATTTAATGGCTCAGTTCTTCCATTAATTCCAATATCTCCGTTTGAAATTATCACGCCTCTATACCGAAATCCACCGCATGGACTTGCAGATGTGGCGTAACACAACTCATGTCCATTTTCCGAAGAATACAAAAGATAATATGTTTCCCCTGCTTTACGGATAGATGCTGCTTCAAAGAATCCGTGTCCTTCAAAATCTGTTCCAACAGCTTCCTCACCAGCTGGAATAAACACATTCGGCCCTATTTTCACCGTCACCATATCTTCATCCAGAACTGTCACCATTCCTCCCGGAGCAGTAGGTCTTGCAAAGGAAAAACGCTTCGCCATCTCTCCTTCCGGCCGGAAGCCAGTGTACAGGTAAACCTTTCCATCTGTATCCACCAGAACTCCCGGATCATACTGAAAATAATCATCCTCCCGGGTTCCGAGCACAGTTCCATCTTCATAATGAACATTTCCATAATACTCATATTTTCCAGCCGGTGTATCGCAGACAGCTACTCCGATTACCCCGGAAAAATCAAAGGCATAATACAGATAATACCGTCCATCCGGTCCTTTTTGCACATCCGGAGCAAAAAGCCTGCGGTCTTTTGCATCCGGTAAGTATCTGTCCTGATCCTTCCGGTAGATTTCCCCTTCAAACCTCCAGTCAGTGAGGTCATCCACCGGTGCAGACCAGCACACGTAGTTTCTTACGCAGAAAGCCTTTCCGTTGAAACGGTCATGACTTCCATAGACATACACTCTGCTGCCAAAGACATGAGGTTCTCCATCTGGTACATACTCATAGCTGGGCAAATATGGATTAAAAACCTGTTTTTCCATGTTTTTCCCTCATCTCTTTTTACTGATTCGCAATTGCTGCTTTCATGATTGTTGCCTGTGCAGCTTCCTCATGACTGAACTCACCGGTGATTTTTCCATTGCTAAGTACAAGTATTCTGTCACTCATGGACATCAGCTCCGGCATATCGGAAGAAACCATAACAATAGATACACCTGCAGCAGCCAGTTCATCCATCATTTTATAGAACTCAGCTTTGGCTCCGACATCAATACCTTTGGTCGGCTCATCAATAAAAAGAATCTGTGGATTCTTCATCAGCCATTTTCCAAGTACTACCTTTTGCTGGTTACCACCGGAAAGATTCACAACCATGGTATTCATGGAAGGGGCTTTTACCCGCATTCTGTCAAAAATAGCTTTTGCTTTTTCATTTTCCACTTTTCGGTCAATAAAATGCTTCTTCGGAAGATCATACAGGGAAATCAGACTTAGATTGTGAAGAATATTCATGGTCTGAATAAATCCGGTACGCTTTCTTTCCTCTGTTACAAAACCGATTCCTGCTTTGATGGCATCTTTCGGACTGTTGATGGTCACTTCTTTTCCATTGATCTTTACTTCTTTATGGACGCCCTGTACCAGTTCGCCGAAAATTGCACCCAGAGCTTCACTTCGTCCAGCTCCCACCAGACCGCCAATTCCAAGGATTTCACCTTTTCTTACGAAAAAGCTGATATCGTCTACAATGTTTCGATTATCAATAGTAGGATGAGGAACGGAAAGATGTTTCACCTCAAGAGTTGGCTCACCGATCTGATGCGCACTCTTCACATACATATTTTCAACCTTACGTCCGATCATTCCCTGAACCAGAGTTTCCTGATTAAATTCACTGATATCTCCACTGGTGATCACATTTCCATCACGAATAATGGTAACGCGGTCACAGATACGGAAAATTTCTTCCAATTTATGAGAAATGTAAATACAGGACACACCGCTTTTCCTCAGATTTTCCAGGAAATTCATAAGAATATCAACCTCTGAATCTGTCAAAGCTGTAGTCGGCTCATCCAGAACCATAATCTTCGGATGCGCTGCCATTGCACGTACAATGGACATCAGCTGCAGCTGTCCGCTATTCAATGCTCCAGCCGGAGTTTTCGGACTGATCTGAAGCCCAAGCTGATCCAGAAGATCCTGTGTATCTTTATATAATTTTTTATAATCTACCCAGCCTTTTCCAGGCAGGTTTCCTACAAAAATATTCTCAGCTACACTTGCTTCGTACATGGCGTTTACTTCCTGGTATACCATTTCAATGCCAATCTTCTTCGCATCAGAAACAGATGCAAAGCTTTGTTTCTCACCGTTTACCCAGATTTCGCCTTCATATTCTTTATTGGTATAGCTTCCGCTTAATACCTTCATCAGAGTGGATTTTCCGGCACCGTTCTCTCCTACGATTCCCAGAACCTCACCTCTTTTTACATTGATAGAAACATCATTCAGCGCAATGACACCAGGAAATTTCTTGGTCACATGCTTCATTTCCAGAATTGTATCACCCATTTGTTTCCTCCTATCACGCCTTGGACATCTTGGTACGTTTGAAAATATCAATCAGCAAAGCGATAATCAGAATTGCTCCATATACTACGTTCTGCCATGTGGTCGGAACACCCATAACCAGAAGTGCATTGGTGATGGTTGCAAAAAGAATACATCCAAGTAAAGAACCTGTTACAGTACCTGTACCTCCTCGAAGGCTTGTTCCACCAATAATACAGGATGCAAGAATTGTAAGCTCTGTACCGCTTCCGGCTGTAAGCTGCGCGCTTGCAAATCTGGAACAATGAAGGCATCCTGCTACTGCTGCAAAAACACCAACCAGAATGAACAGCTCGGAATGTCTTCTCTTAACATCAATACCTGCAAGGTTTGCAGTCTCCGGGTTTCCTCCCACAGCCAGTGTGGCACGGCCATATTTGGTTCTGTTCAGGATCAGCTGTCCTGCCACGCCAATTACAAGAGCATAAATAATTGTGATCCAGATGCTTCCGCCAACGCGTGTTTTTGCGATTGCCTGGAAACCATCAGAGATACCACTTACCGGATTATTATTTGTGATAACAGAAGCGATACCTTTTACTACATAAGAGGTTGCCATGGTTGCAATAAAACCAAGCATTTCAAATTTTTCAACAAGAATACTGTTCAGTACACCTACTGATGCACCTACTAACAGGGCAAGCAGAATGGAAAATACAAGAGGAACACCATTTGTCTCTGCAATTGCTGCGATCAGACCACCCAGTGTGGTGGTTGCCGCGATGGAAAGATCCATTCTTCCGGATGCAAGCAGGAAAGTAAGAGGAACTGCAATCATCGCGTTGAAGCTTGATGTTCTTAAAATATCAAGAATATTGCTCATTCTGAGGAACGACGGATTCACAATCATCGCTACGATTACCAGAACTACCAGTGGAAGTATTACGCTGATCTCTTTAATCTGAAAAAGAGTTTTTATTAATGAAGGTTTCTTTTTTTCCATAATTTCTCCTTTTTGGCTCGATTTATGCCGAATTTTTGGTATAAAATACCCCGCCGTAAGGCGGGGCATCATTTGCGAAACACCGTAAACGGTTCTAAACGAAGCTTATTTTTTTATTAGTTTAACTCAATTCCGTTCTCCGCGCAGTAGCTCTCCACTTCATCCGGAAGTACCCAAATCTTCTCTGCCGGGTTGCTGTAATCATAGTCCTCACCATTTAAAATTTTCTGTGCTACATAGCAGAAGTTTTTACCAATACCAACAGAGTCTACAGAAGAGGTTGCCATTAAATCACCATCCAGTACACGGTTAAATGCATCAGCTGTAAGCTCAAGACCTGTAGCAATGAATTTGCCCTCTAAGCCGTTCTCATCTACGAACTGAGCTGCTCCAAGTGCAGCATAAAGGTCTACACTTGCTACTGCATTCAGATCCGGATTTGCAAGATAGAAAGCACTTAATTTGTCCTGTGCAGTTGCTGCATTGCTGTCAGTTGCTGCAATGTCAATCTCGTTGACCTCACCGTCAAAGTTTTCAGCAATTGCATCTGCAATACCCTGTCTGTTCTTCAGCTGGGAAGCATTGTCTGTTGTTGACATCAGGGTTACATAATTAATGGAATCGTATTCCAGCTGTTTTGCAAATTCTGCAATTTTTTCCCCCTGTGAATATCCACTTGCATAGGAGTCGATTCCTACAAATGCATCACAGTTCTCTTCTCCAACATCTGTAAGGGAAATCAGTTTCACGCCATCCTCTTTGGCACGGCTGATCACGTCACCGTACATATCAAGATCATTGATTTCCATACAAATTGCGTCATATCCCTGAGTCAGTGCGTTCTCAGCAAGCTGAACCATCTCTGAATCGTTTCCTGCATTCTGTGGTGTCCAGTAATCACCTTCCCAACCAAGCTCCTCACAGGCTTCTGTAAATCCTTTCTCAATGTTTCCCCAGTAAGAGCCACCGCTCTGTACACCAATTGTAACGATCTTAACTGTATCATCTGCCTGTACTGCCACAGATGTCATTCCCATCATGGATACTGTCATAACTGCTGCCATAGCTGCTACTGCTAATCTTTTTTTCATTTTAAATTCCTCCCTGGATTTCCTTTATTTTTCTTTTGTTTATTTTTTCGTTTCGATTTTGCCCGTGCACGTTACTTATCTTTTCCGCGGCTTTATCAGATTTGTTTCGTGCTCGTTCACTTGATGGCTTGATGATAACAAATCAACTTGTCTCTGTCAATACCCTTATATAAAACTGTCATTTTCAACATTATTATCTTCTATTTTTTGTATATAATGCAATATGTACTGCTTCTTTTTAATTATTTGCATGTATTTTTCTATCGTGCTTTGTGCTTTTTCGTGCTCGCGCACATATTTTTCACTTTTTCAATTGACATGCACCGAAATACCAATTATAATGAGTTTACAGATTCAAATTTAGTTCTAATCAACGATAATAAAATGTATAGAGGTATTTTTATGGCTACGATCAAACAGATTGCAGAAATTACAAATGTTTCCAGGGGTACAATAGACCGAGTCCTTAACAATCGAGGCGGAGTAAGCCCTGAAACAGAGAAGAAGGTCCGGGCTGCTATGGAAGCTCTGAATTATCTCCCCAATAAAGCAGCTCAAAATCTTGCAGTACGCAGAAAGAAGCTGAAATTTGGTTTTATCCTTATTTCACCCAATAATTATAATCCGTTTTTTGCTGATGTGGAAAAGGGAATCCGTAAAAAAGCTCTGGAGCTTGAAGAATTTGGTGTAACAGTAGACATCCGTTTCACTCCAATAAATGAGATCAATAAACAGCTGGAGCTTCTGGACGATTTTGTTGCTAATGAATACAACGGAATTGTTATTACAGCATATAACACAGCTGAAATCGCCCATAAAATTCAGGAGATTTCTTCACAGGGAATCCCTGTAGTCACCTGTAATACTGATATTCCGGATTCCGGACGTATTGCCTATGTAGGCAGTAATTTTTATCAATGCGGACAGGTTGCCGCTAATCTTATGGGAATGATCACTGGCGGAAAGGCAAAAGTAGGCATCATCAGCGGTTCTGAAAACATTATGTGTATCACCCAGCGTAACGCTGGATTCCAGAATTATCTTCGGGATAATTATCCCGATGCACAGATTTTGGCTACTGTTTCCAACAATTGTTATGATGATGTGGAAAGTTATTTGATCACTCGCAAAGTCCTGAAGGAAAACCCTGAAATTAATGCACTCTATCTTTCTGCCGCAGGCGTAAGTGCCGCCTGCCGTGCTGTTACAGAGTGCAACCGCAAGATAACAGTAATTTCCAATGACTGCACACCAGCCACCAAACAGCTTTTGGAAGCCGGTGTTATTGCTGCAACCATCGATCAGGAGCCTGGTTATCAAGGCAGCAAACCTCTTGACATTCTTTTCAATGCAATAACTAACGGGCCAGATTCAATTCGTGAATACTATTATACCAATGCTATTATCAAGATTCGCAGTAATCTTTCCGTACGGCCAGCTGAAAAGAACGAATTATAAGGAGCATGTAAATGAAAAAAACCTGCAATTTTTACCGTACATTTTTCTATATCCTGGGTTGTATTTTTCTGGCTTTTGGCATCACTTTAAGCACAAAAACCGGGCTTGGAGTTTCGCCTATCATATCTGTGCCTTTTGCCATAGCCTCCATATGGAAATTAAATTTCGCCGCCATGACCTTTTTGGTTTATTCTGTTCTCGTGGGAATTGAATTTATTTTAAGAAGACCGGATTATCATTGGGCTGATTTACTCCAGATTCCATTCAGTCTGGTATTCAGTCTCCTTCTGAATTTCTTCGGCAATATTCTTACCATGAATTATTCCCAGCTCTGGCCAAATCTGTTTCTCCTCTTTGTGGCTATTGTTTTCACAGGCATTGGTGCTGCCATGATGGTAAATATGAATTTTATCCCCAATCCGGCCGATGGACTCGCCCATACAGTTGGTGAGGTTTCAAAAAAAGGCATGGGGCTTGGAAAAAATATTATCGATTTTTCCAGTGTTGGAATCAGCTGCCTCATCGGGTTGATTTTTGCACATCAGTTGACTGGAATCGGAATCGGCACCATAATTGCAATGATCGGCGTAGGACGGGTAATTGCTATTTTTAATCGCCTATGCAAAACTCGTATATGTAAACTTGCAGGATTTTAAAGGAGATTTTATATAATGAAAATCAACAACCTTCAAACCAACCATATATTTCAACCTCTTGGATGGGATTTTTCCAGTCTTCATTTTTCTTGGGAATGTAGCGATTTTGAACCGCAGGATAGCAGTCTCTATACCAGAATTCGAATTTTCAAAAATAATTTTGCAGCATCAGCTCTTGTATTTGATAGTCAGCCTCTTTATTCCTGGAATCAGCCTTTTTATGAGCCCAACTTCATCCCTGAACCCTGCATTCGTTATTATTGGCAGGTTGAAATTGCACTTTTGAATAAGCAGCATATTTTCAGTGCTCCTACCTGGTTCGAAACTGCCAGAGCAAAAGGTGACTGGCCCGCAAAATGGCTGACTGCCCATGTTGAAAATCATTCTATGCCATTTATTTTTCGTAATTTCACCACAAATAAACCCATCCGCAAAGCCAGGCTGTATGCATATGGACTTGGCCTTTACGAAGCTTATTTAGATGGAAATAAAGTCGGCAAAGAATATCTGTCACCCGGTTATCATTCTTATGATTTTATAAATGAATATCAGACCTACGACATTACTGAATTTCTCTCTGCCGGAGAACATCAGATTGGTTTTCTCTTGGGAAACGGCTGGTATATGGGACGATTCTCTTTCGGCGGCGGTTACGAAAACCTCTATGGTAACAAAAAAATGCTAACCGCAATTCTTTCGCTGGAGTTTACAGATGGTACTTCCAAGGAAATATATACTGATAGCTCCTGGAAAGCTTCAGGAAGCAACATTTTTCTAAACAACATTTATGATGGGGAATCCATTGATACCACATCCCCCAAAAGCTCTGCAACACTTAAAATATTAATTCCTTCAACCCATACTACAGAGAATTCTTTATTTCCCGATACATTAATTTCTCCAGTAAACCTAAAACCACGCACAGATCTTCCAATTATCAAAACTAAACAATACCCTGTAAAAAATATGTTTTATACACCTTCTGGTGATCTGATTCTTGATTTCGAGGAAATGATTACCGGCTGGGTTGAATGTTATCTTGATGGATATGGAGAATTCCAGCTGCAACATGGTGAGCTTTTACAAAATGGAGAATTTTATCGTGATAATTTAAGAACTGCAAAGGCTCAATTTTCCTACAAAGGTATCTGTACGCAAAAATGGATACGACCACATTTTACCTATTATGGATTCCGTTATGTGAAGGTAACAGGAACTCTTCCACCAAATCCACAGAATTTCAAAGCTTTTCGTCTGATGTCTGCTTTACACGAAACCGGCAACATCCAGACTTCCAAAAAGGAAATTGATATATTATTTAGAAATACAAAGCGCTCACAAGAATGTAATTTTCTCTCTGTGCCTACAGATTGCCCTCAACGTGACGAACGTCTGGGTTGGACCGGAGATATCTGTATTTTTGCACGAACAGCCTGTTTCCATATGGATTCTGCTGCCTTTTTAAACCATTACCTGATAAATCTCGCATTAGAACAAAAAGCTTTACACGGTCTGGTTCCTTTATACGCCCCCCTTCCAAAACCAAAACTTTCGGCTGATACTGATCAGCCATTAGGAAAAATTGGTTTTTGTGCATGGGGAGATTCCATAACTGTTCTGCCATGGGAAATCTATTTAAGAACGCATAACAAGCAAATGTTATCTTCCCATTTTCCAGCTATGTCCGCATGGAACAATTATGTAAATCTCCGTGTTCAGCTTGGTGGAAAAGAATTTCTCTGGGATAATGATCATCAGCTGGCCGATTGGTTAGCGTTGGACAATCCAAAGGAGAATTCCTTAGCAGGACTTACAGATACCGGACTTGTTGCAAGTGCATACTATTATTACTCAACTCTTTTATGCCAACAGACTGCACATGTACTTGATTTTCTCAAATTAGAAAACGACTACAAAATACAAGCAGAACAAATCCGAAATGCTTTTATACAAGAATTTCTGTCTCCTTCCGGCTCATTAAACCGAGTTCAGACACAAACTTCTTATGCTTTGATTTTATATTTTGAACTGCATCTTCCTGAACAAAAAGCTCAGCTATGCAAAGAGTTTTACGCAACTTTACAAAAATACACTATGCATTTAAGTACAGGTTTTATTGGTACACGCTTTCTCCTTCCAGCCCTTTGCAAATGCCAAATGAGCAAAGAAGCTTATGATATTTTTCTAAGCGAAGACTATCCTGGATGGTTGCATGAAGTAAAACTTGGAGCAACCAGTATCTGGGAACGGTGGGATTCCCTTGATAAACACGGTCGCATCAGCCCAACTGATATGAATAGTCTGAATCACTATGCTTATGGATGTGTTGCTGGATGGATGTACGAATATCTCTGTGGTTTCCGTTTTGACAAAGAAGGAAATCTGTTTCTTGCACCAATGCCAGACGCACGTCTGGGATACGCAGAGGGAAAAATCTCAACTTATCAGGGCACTTATAAAATAAAATGGGAATACAATACACAGACTCACTTGCGTTTCCAGGTTTCTGTTCCATTTCAAACCACTCTTCCTGTTTACCTACCAAACGGAAAGCAGCTTATAGCACATTCTGGTGAAAACCATTTTGATGTAGTATTATCCTGATATTTATATAGCGGTTACTCAGTTTCTATAATCTCAAAATAATCAAAATCCGCATATCGTCTCAGCCCGGTCATATCGTGACAATACATTCCGAAGTGTGCCCCAGTGAAACCGTCACTCTTCTCATCTGTGAGGATTTTGGTAGGCAGTTCCGTCAGTTCTTTATACTCTTTTCCATCCAATGAGTAAAAGAATTTCGCATATAGCCCCTCCTGGGTAGTCACAACCCGCAGGAACAGAGGTTCATCCTCTGGAATATCAATTTCCGGAATCGCATCCGTGACATCGAAGTGATCGCTTTTTATCAGACGAAGTTTGGCTGGTCTTTTCAGATCCAGGTTCTGATTTCCGAACTCTTCGTCTCTGGTTTTTATCAGAAGATAGAAATTGCCGGTATCGTACATGTAGGCAAGACCTGCCATCTGCTCCCTGCAGGTCGGGGTGAATTCAACGCATGTTTCCACCTGGACATGGCGCTCCATCTGCCGCCTTGCCACCAGGCTTACGTCATAGCAGGAATTCAGGGATTCCTGACCGTAAAGGCGCAGGTAGCCCGGACGCTCCGTCAGACTTGTGTAGCTGTCATAGGGCTGGCGCAGGGAGGTGTAGCGCACATCCAGATATTCTGAGCTTTTGTTTTTACTTGTATTGTTCTCAAAGTCACCGCCAGATTTTCCACGTGCTAAAATCTCAATATCAAAATCGTCCCTGCCGTAATCCTTCCCTGCTTCTTCCGGGAAAAGACACTCAACAAGTCCTTCCGGCTCTTCTGTCTCCCACTGCCCGAAGTTGCCGCCACAGGCCATTCTAAGCCAGCCTTCTTCGTTCCAAACCATTTTCTGGATTGCCGTTTCACGGCCTAATACACACTGTCCGCTGCCTTTCGGCGGTCTACCGCAAAGATGTACCATATACCACTCACCTTTCTGGGTACACACAATATCTGCATGCCCACAACGCTGCAGCGCATCTGGATTCTCCATATCTGAGGTCAGCACAGGGTTACCCGGATCTTCCTCATAAGGTCCCCAGATAGATTTCGCCCGGGCCATTGTCACCATATGGTCGTAACCGGTTCCTCCCTCTGCCATTAACAAATAATAATACTCTCCAATATGGTAAATGTGTGGTCCTTCTGTATAGCCTCTTCCGGTTCCCGGAAAAACATTTTTCGCTTCCCCTACCAGGCGCTCCTGTACCGGATCGTACTCCTGCACCAGAATCCCCTTGAAATTATTGATCATATTCACAATGTACATTTTCCCATCTGTATCATGGAAAACAGATGGGTCAAAACCTGAGCTATTCAGATAAACCGGCTCAGACCAGCCGCCACGGATGTCCTTTGATTTTACAAGATAATTATGGGTATTAAAAAGTCCTCCGGTACGGGTTTTCACGTCCGTATAAATCAGCCAGAAGTATTCCCCGTCCCAGGAAATATCTGGTGCCCATACGCCACAGGAATCACCCTCGCCAACCATATTAAGCTGACTCATTCTGTTCAGCGGTGATGACAGCTGTTCATAATGCTTCAGATCTTTAGAATGATAGATTTTCACACCAGGCCACCATTCAAAGCTTGAATTTGCAATATAATAATCTTCTCCAACACGTATAATACTTGGATCCGGGCAAAATCCCGGAAGAATCGGGTTCTGAATCATGTTTTTGCTCCTTTATCTGTTTCATTTTACAAAATAAACTTAAAACACATTCTAAGTATAAGCTTTCTGAATTTTTTTGTACACACTTTATTTCAGAAAGATGTTTTTTACCAGTCAAACCAAAAAAGGACTGCAAAATTCCACGTATTCTGCAATCCTTTTCCTGTATTTACTTACCTCACAGCAGAAAAATCTTATTATAACGATTGCTTTTCTGCCTGTTTTTCCAGCAATTCTGGCAGACACATTGGTTTCTTTCCTTCCAGCTCATCTGCCATATTCAATGCCAGTATATTCCAGTTAATAAAGCCACCATTCATAACCGGTTCTCCATTAAATGGATTGTAATACTCATGAAGACATCCTGTTTTCTCCAGGTCCTCTCCTAGAAGGCGCATGGTGCGCTTATACATAATTTCCGCCTCCATGCGGTATCCGTAGTTCAAAAGTCCGCGGAATACCACATAGTTTGCAACCAGCCAGATCGGGCCAAGCCAGTTGGACGGATTATTGGTAACAGACAGGTCAAACATTTTTTCATCCTTTGAAAGCGTGGTCAGACCAAAGTCAGAACCAAAGGTATCGGGATCAAAAATATGTTTCACCATGTCTGCCGCCTGCTCTTTTGTAGCAATTCCTGCATACATGGGAATAAAGCCAGACCATACACGTACTTTGATGGGCAATGTCTTCCAGAAGACTCCCAGTCCCTGGTGGAACCAGTCGTATTTCCTTGTCTTAATATCCACATCAACTGAATAGAAGAAATGATCACGTTTGTCCCAGCATTCCTGCTGAATAGCACCGATCAGTGCCTCGCGCTTATCCAGAAGTCTCTTTGCCGCTTCCTCCTTGCCAAACTGTCTGTATAATCTGGCACCAGCTTCCAGTTCTACACACATAAAGCTGTTCAGATAAATATTGGCAGTGGAAAATGACGGACGGCCAAAAGTAGCCGGATCATTGTCCATACCGATCATAATATCATCCTGCCATACATACAGTCCGCTGTTTTCATGAAAATAATAGTGATCATAACATTCAAAATACTTCGCCACGCCTGAAAGAAATTCTTCCGTCCAGGCATAATCACCAGTATAATCACTGATCAGGCACATCTGACTGCAAAGAAAGGGCTTATGCATATTCATAATCTTGCCTTCCTTATGCCTCATATTCAGATAAGGCTCCGGCCAGTCTGCCACCTCGATCATCATGGGAATATATCCATCTTCCAGCTGATGGTCGAAGAAATTGCGGATATTTCCCTGTGCATGCTCTATAATTCTTGGCTTCACAGACGGATCCTGGTAGGAATCCGCCAGATTCAGAAAGCCATATACGGACCAGTAGGTATCCCAGTCCCATACATTTCCATCGTAAACAGAGCCCGGATCAATAAACGGGTAACGGATAAAGCTTCGCGGATTCTTAAGCACATCCTCCGTATGAGACATTACAAATTCTTTTAATTCCTGTCTATACTGCTCTGTCCTTTTATCTTCCATAAAATCAACCCTTTACAGCTCCGGCTGTCATACCTTCCATCAGTTTCTTATTCAGTGCCATGTACAGAATCAGAAGTGGGAATACACTCATAGATACAGAAGCGAAGATTGCACCCCAGTTCTTGGATCCAAACTCATCAGAGAAATACAGAAGTCCTGTCTGAACAGTCTTCAGCGCAGAATCACTGATGAATGTCATGGAAAACAGAAGGTCGTTCCATTTAAAGAAGAACTGAAGAACCAGTACGGTTACAATAGAGTTCTTCATAAGTGGTGTTACAATATGCCACATCAGTCTGTAAATACCGCAGCCATCAATAACAGCTGCCTCCATAATATCATCCGGGAAGGAACGAAGATATCCCTGAACCAGATAAATGGATAACGACAGACCAAATGCTATGTACGTAATGATCAGACATGTTCTGGTATTTAACAGATTTGATCTGCTGTAAATCTGGAACAGCGGGATCAAAGCAATTGCTACCGGAATCATGATACCGAAACGGAAATACTGTGCAACTGCATTTCTGAATTTCCATTTCATCTTTGTTACAGCAAATCCTACAGTTACTGAGAAAAATACAATAAATACAAGTGCTACTAATGTAGTGATCAAACTGTTCTTAAAGAAGGTGGACATATGTCCCCTTGTCCATGCATCAGAATAGTTCTGGAAATAAAAGCCATCATTTAACGCATAAGCTGGCTTCTCACTCCACTCAGCCTGTTTCTTGAAGGATGCAGTAAGCATCCAGAATAACGGATAGATCTCAATTACGCAAAGAAGGAAAATTACAATTCCTCGAAAAGCTGCTTTTACTTTTTTCATAATATTTCCTCCTTTCAGTCTTTCACATCAAATCTGTTGATAACAAGAGATCCAACTACACAGATCAGGAAGATCACGATTGCGATAACGCTGGCGTAACCAACCTTATTATAAGTAAATGCAACGTCATACATATACATGGACAGTGATTTTGTTGCACTTCCAGGTCCGCCCTTTGTAAGAGCCATAGCAGACTCGAACATTTTTACAGTTCCGGAGAAGCTGAATACAAGGCTGGTAATTACCATTGGACGAAGAAGCGGAAGAAGAATGTTTTTAAATAACTGCCATCCACCGCAGCCGTCGATTCTGGCTGCTTCCAGGATATCATCAGAGATATCAAGGAGTGCTCCATAGAAAATTACGGAATAGAATCCCATGGCTACCCAGATATCCATTACGCACAATGCCCAGAGAGCTGTGCTGGACTGGCCGATCCATGGCTGAACAAGGTTCGTAAAACCAAGAGAGTCAAGCAATGAGTTTAACAGACCATAGTTTGGCTGAATCTCATAGATCTTTGCAAACAGCTGACCTACTGCAACAGTAGGAAGTACTACCGGGAAGAAAACCAGAGTTCTTACGATGGTTTTGCATCTTCTCAGCCAGAATTTAAACATCAGGGAAAGTAAAAGTCCCATTCCAACCTGGCCAACGGTTACTACCAATACATATTTACAGTTTACTGTCAATGCATTTAAGAAGTTCTTGTCTCTGAAAAGTCTTGCATAATTGTCAAATCCGGCAAATTCCCACTGAAGTCCCGGGCTGCCGCTGAAGAATGAATAATACAACGACCAGATAACCGGTACCATTACAATAATGGTGTAAATAATCAGTGCCGGAACTACGAAAAGGGATATCGCTTTCTTATTACCTAATACCTTGTTCATAAAATTCCTTCCTTTCTGTGTCAAAAACCATTAAAATTTCGAATTTTTTCAACAAAAACGGGAGTGTCTGCTGGCAAACACTCCCATTTGAAGTTCAAAGCTTATATTGCCAAAGCTGTTACTTACTGCATGTCATATACATCCTGGATGGACTGCATATATTCTTCGCCAGTCATTTCGCCGTTTAACAGAGGCTGTACATTTTCCTGAGCTGTCTTGGAGATTTCACTAGGCATTTTTGCTTCCCACCATGCAAATCCTTCTGTGGATTTGTCAATCTCGTCAAGAACAAGCTTGGTGTAGTTATCCATATCATCTGCTGCAACATCATATGTGTAACCTTTAACAGTTCCCTGATCTTCCATAGCTACGTTTCCGATGTTCTCCATGAAGTATTTCAGGAACCAGCCAGTAGCCTCATCATATTTGTCATTGTCAAGTGCAAGAATGTTACCACAGTTCATAGAGTAAGAAGTAGCGGAGCTGATGGACTCATCTGCAACCGGAATGTTGAAGAATCCGATTCCGTCCTCGCCTGCCGGGTTCTGTGCATCATCTGTCAGGTTCTGTGTAAACCAGGAACCATTGTAGAAGATGGCTGCTTTTCCACTCATCAGCATGGAACCAGCTGTGTTTATATCAACTGTTGTGATACCTTCTCCGAAGTATCCTTTCTCTGCCCACTCTGCAATCTTATCAGCTGCTGCAACAAGTTTCTCATCTGTATAAGGAACTTCGCCGTCAGCTGCTTTTGTCATAATGTCGTTTCCTGCGGTTCTTACTGCGTATGCATTGATCAGACGGGTTGCACCCCATTTGTCAGATCCGCCGGTTGTAAGAGGCTGGATACCTGCATCAGAAAGTTTCTGAAGAACCTCTTCAAACTCATCCCATGTAGTAGGAACTTCGCATCCTGCCTGCTCGAACAGGGCTTTGTTGTACCAGAAGCCTTCTACGTTCAGTCCAAGAGGAAGATCATAAAGATCATCTGTTCCGGATAATCCTTTCAGAAGCTCAACAGCACCGCTGTTTAAATAATCTGCTGTTCCGATCTCGTCAACAGCTTCTGTAATATTTTTAACCTTTCCGGAATCGATGAGAACGCTGAGCGGAGCACCTGCTTCGTAAGCGAACAGATCCGGAAGATCATTGGATGCTGCAAGTGTAGCAATTTTCTGCTGAAGGTTGTCAGAAGCAACCATCTCATATTCCCATGTAAAATTCGGGTTTACATTTTTCTGATAGTCTTCGCAGATTTTGTTTAACAGCATACCATTGTCATTATCTTCTGCCCAGATGGTAAGGATTTTGATGTTTTTCTCAAGCTGCGGATCCTCTCCTGAGTAATCTGCTGCAAATGTAGGAACTGCAAACATGGTACTTGCTGTTAATGCTGCCATTAAAATAGCTAATGCTCTCTTTTTCATTATAAATTCCTCCAGAATTTTCAAAATTATTGAACTTTGTTATAATTTACTCTTGATAGCCATTTACTTTTCGGTCATGTTTAATTTGTTTCTTTGTATCCCCGGGAAATATCTTATGGTTATATAATACCATTGTTCTGTTTTTTTACCAGTGCCTAATTTTTTTGGTAATGTACAGTTTTTTTAGACTGTTTTTTATAAAAAGTTCCACTTGTCCAGGCGTTCAATTGTGCTAAATATATAAAACGCACATATTCAGCAATTTGAATATGTGCATTTTTGCAAATCCTGTTTTTATCATTCTGCTTTCCACACGTTTCCCTTATACTCATTGGGAGTCATGCCCTCGTGTTTTTTAAAAATATCACAGAAATATCTGTAATTATTATATCCCACCATTTCACTGACTTCATTAACCTTATATCCATCCTGCAACAGCTTCTTCGCCTTTTTTATGCGAAGGTCCGTCAGATATTTCACATAAGATGTGCCAACCTCTGTTTTAAAAAGAACACTTAAGTAAGCCGTGCTCATTCCGGCTCTGTCTGCAAGCTCACTAAGTCCGATATCCTGATCATAATGCTCATCCAGATAAGTAAGAAGCTCCAGGATAACTCTGTGTTTGCTTCCGGTCTGGTCTGCGGTCAGATGCTTGCTGATATCAGACAGAACGCTTTCCCCATAGGCCTGTACTGCTTCTATGCTCTGACATTTTGCCATCTCCTGAAAAGAGACAAGGGACCCTCGTTCCACCTGCTTCTGACTTTCGATCAGTACATCGCTGAGCACACAGAGATGCTTGTAAAATTCCCTGCGAAAATCCTGCAACTCCGGGTAAAGTTCCTGCAGGCATCTGATTGCCTGCCGGCATTCTTCCCGAAATGCTGCAGCATCACAGTCTGTAATACATTTTACACTTCTCTCAAAAGTTCTTTCCAATTCCTGAAATTTCTCGCGATTAGCCTGTGCCTTACGATTATCCTCATGACGAGTCTTCGCCCATTCATCTTCAATTCTGGTAAGGGCTTTTTTCAGTTTGTCTGCTGTAACCGGCTTATCAATATAATCTTTTACGCCAAGAGTAAGCGCCCTCTGCGCATACACAAATTCAGAATAGCCACTGATCACAATAAAATATGTATCCGGACATTCTTCCTTCGCCGCCTCGATCACAGACAGACCATCCAGCCCCGGAATTCGGATATCCGTAATTACTACATCCGGTTTCTCACTTCGGATCACTTCCAGTCCCTGGATTCCGTCATAAGCAGCCCCTACTACCTCATAATCCAGCTTCAGGCGGGAAATTAAAGCCTTAATTCCCTGCACAACTATATATTCATCATCAATTACCACTAAGCGATACATGAAAATCCTCCTTGTATCTGCATTTCCCTATCCCTTATCTTACCGGAACCACAATCGTTACCTTCGTTCCATTGCCTGGACTGCTTTCAAATGTTACGCCGTATTTTTCCCCGTAATTCAACTTTATACGCTCTATTACATTGCGCACTCCATAACCGTTCTCCAGTCTGGACATATCGTCAATTCCCACACCATCATCTTCAATAGTGAAAATCATATTATTCTGCTCCTGCCAGCCGCGAAGGGAAATCTTTCCTTTTCCAATCTTCGGCTCCAGACCGTGATACATGGCATTTTCAATAAATGGCTGAAAAATAAAGGTAATCGTTTCACGCTGAAGAATTTCCCTTCTGATATCCACGAACAGTTCAAAACGATTATTGTAGCGCATATTCTGAAGCTTCATATAGCCCTGCATCCATTTCACAGAATCCGCAACTTTAATATATTTGCTTCCATTATTCAGCGCCAGCTTAAAGTTATCAGAAAGTGCTTCTACCATTTCTGCCATCTGGTCATCCCCATGCATGATTGCAACAAAGTACAGGGAATCCAGTGTATTATAAAGAAAATGGGGATTGATCTGGGACTGAAGCAAAAGCAGCTCTGCTTCCCGTTCATTCAGCTTCACCGCCATAAGATGCTCGGAAAGCTCCAGGTTCGTATTGACCATTTCCTTGAATTTCCGTCCGATCCGGCCAACTTCACTGTAGTCAAACTCTTCTGTAATGTGACGCTCTCCTTCCCCAACCTGTGCAATGGTATTTTCCAGCTGCTTCAGAGGATGGCTGATGGTTCTGGAAATGATTCGTGCCATGAGAAAGCCCACTACAAGAACACAGCCGGCTACCAGAAACGAGGTCAGACGGATATTTTTGCTCTCTTCACTGATCTCATTTTTCTCCACTACGTTTACAATATGCCAGCCTGTAGTAGAATTGGTGACAGAAGAAAACAGATACAGATGGTTCTCTCCCGGATTAGAATAGGATTGCATAATTGCATTCTCCCTTTCCTCATTTCCCACAAAATAAACCAGCTGATCATCCTCATCTACAACCATAAAGTTACTGGAATCAAAGCTTTCATTGCCCATAACAAAGGATTTTCCCAACAGCTTCTGGCTCAGTCCCACCACCATATAGCCCATTCCCTGTCCATCAGAGGGATTGATCATATATTTCGCATAAGAAAATCCTTTCTTTGTTCCTGCTTTTAAAATACTGTCACGGAAAAAAATTTCCTTTCCCTGCGCAGCCTTTGCCTGTTTCACCCAGCTTTCTTCCAGAATATCCTTATCACTATAATAATTATAGAAATCATAAGTACCCTGGTTCACATTGTTCAGCTGATACACATGACCATAAAGATCCGTAAATACTATATAATTCACCCACACCTGCTGACTTGCCATTTCATTTGCAATCACACGAAGCTTCACACGGTCTGTGGACGTAAACTTGCTGCCTCCGTATTCATTGCCTTTTTCCAAAATCTGCTGAAGAGCTTCATCATTCAGAAAGCTTCGCCCTACGTCTACAATGTTCTTCAGATTCATATCCATAACGCGGCTGGAATTCTTCAGTGTAGACTGATAAGATGCCCTGTAATTCTGTTCAATCGCATCAATAGAGGTTTTGTATACAATATTCATCAAAACGCCCACACCCAAAAGGGTGATAAGAAACATGGATAAAAAAATCTGATTCTGAATACTCAGCTGTCTCCACGCTTTCTGTATTCCTGAAGGTTCCTTTTTCTTTTCCATATTCTCATCACCCTTTCGCATTTTGCGTTATGATTACTGTTCAAATGCGATATGGTATGTACCGCTTCCCGCTTCGGCAGCCATATAGTCTGCTTCCCTGGTAAATGTCAGTCCATCGCTTTCCAGAACAGCTTTCGCCTTATCCAGACGGATCTCTGCTGTTGTATTTACCGGAATCTGAACAGTTAAAGTAATCTGTTTTCCCTGGACTTCCCATTTTACACCAACATCACCATAAATGCTATGATATTTTCCTGCAGTGTACTTCAGATTTCCACCAATGCGCGGATAGAGTATCGCATGTTTAAAGCCCGGATGTTCCGAATCCGCTTCAATTCCGGCCATTGCACGGTACATCCACTCACCAATAGCCCCATAAGCATAATGGTTAAAGGAGTTCATATCTGCACTCCACATGCTTCCGTCATCCTTCATGCCATCCCAGTGCTCCCAGATCGTAGTGGCACCTTTTTTCACCTGATACAGCCAGGATGGGAAGTCTTCCTTCAGAAGCAGGTCATAGGCTTCCTTCAGAGCGTGGTTCTGACTTAGTGCATGGCAGAAATACGGAGTTCCCACAAATCCGGTAACCAGATGACCGTTTTCTTTGTCCAGAAGGCGTTTCAGACCTTCTACCGTTTTTGTGATATATTTCTCAGGAGTCAGCTGGAAATACAGTGCCACAATATGTGCGGTCTGTGTCTGTGCTGTCATATTTCCTTCTGCGTCGAAGAAGGTCTCCTGGAATTTCTTTACGATCTTATGATAAAGCTCCTCATACTCTGCTGCCACATCCTCTTTTCCAAGGGCTTTCGCCATCTGGACAAAAAGTCCGGTAGAGTATGCATAATAGGCAGTACAGGTCAGATCATTTGGTGTGGCTCCAAAGTAGCTGCCTTCTTCTGCATCAAGAGCTACCCAATCGCCAAACTGCAGCTTATAGTTCCAGATATAATCAACAGCATGGGCACGCATGAAGTCAATCCATCCCTTCATGCTGTTGTACTGTTTTTTCAGAATATCTTTATCCCCATACATCAGATACATGGTCCATGGATTGATGATGGCCGCATCAGCCCAGGCTGCTGCAGAGTGAGGTCCCTGGCGGAGAAGCCAGTTTCCATCTGTACGGCCTTCCTCAATATTCGGAACAACATGTGGTACACCGCCCTCTGGTGTCTGATCAACCTCCAGATCATGGAGCCATTTCTTATAGAACGTATAGGTATTCATCAGATAAGTGGCTGTACGGCAGAAAATCTGCGCATCACCAGTCCAGCCCAGGCGCTCATCACGCTGCGGGCAGTCTGTAGGTACATCAAGGAAATTACTCTTCAGTCCCCACAGGAAATTGTGATGCAGCTGGTTCAGCAGCGGATTCGAACACTCCAGACTTCCGTTTGAAGCCATGTTGGAGTGAAGGGTGCAGGCTGTGAAATTCTCAGCTTTCGGCTCACCTGGATAGGAAACAATCAACGCATACTGAAATCCCATGTAAGTAAAAGTCGGATGCCAGGTAACTGTCTCTTCTCTTGCAAAAGTATATTTCATCGTTGCCTTGGCTGCACGAAGATTGTCCAGATATACATTTCCATCTTTATCCAGAACCTCGAAGCAGTGAAGCTCGATCACATCGCCCGGTTTTCCTGCTGCAGTTACTTCAATTCGTCCTGCCATATTCTGGGCAAAATCAATAACCGTATCTCCTGCCGGTGTTTTGAAAATACGTTTTGCAGGAATACGATCCATTACACGAACCTTTGCAGCGTACTGCGCGCGCATAACCTGTGTATCAAAGAATACAAGCTGAACCGGCTTCCAGTCGCCTTTTGTGGTTTCTGCCTTTGACCAGTCCGGAATCTCAAGGGCTGCATCATAAGTCTCACCATCATAGATTTCTGCAAATACCACCGGTGAATCGCAGCCTTTCCATGATGGATCCGTATAAACAGATTCTGTTGTTCCATCGGTGTAGCGAATCAGAAGTTCCATAGTAAAAGCCGTCTGATCACCATAGTTGTTGCGGGCCTTTGTCAGTCCCATAACTCCTTTATACCAGCCTGGAGCCAGCATTGCTCCGGCACCGTTAATGCCCTTCTGCAGATATTCCGTTACATCATAGGTCTGATAGAGGAGATGTCTTCTATAGGATGTCCAGCCCGGTGTCATCTCGTCCTCACCAACTTTTTTGCCATTCAGATAAAACTGATACAGGCCAAGGGCTGTGGTAAAGGCATAGGCTTCTTTTATATCTTTTTTGATTTCAAAGGTTCCTCTTACATAGGTTCCTTTAGAAACGTTCTTATAGGAATCGTCAGTTTCGGCGGATACAAAAGGAGCTTTCCATGCTGGTGCGCCTTCTTCCCACTCACCATTTTTTCCTGCAAGGGCAGTTACAAAGGATGCGGTTTCGCTCCAGTCCGTTTCTTCCTGACCATCACTGGCTTTTGCACGGACAAAATAGCGCTTGCCGCTCTCCAGAGAAGCACCTTCTGCATAAACATGTGCAGATTCCTCAGACTCTGTTTTTCCGCTGTTATAGATCAGATCTGTAAAATCAGCGTCTTTTGCAATCTGAAGTTCGTAGGATTTCTGTTTTACATTTTTCTTATCGCTTACAAGCTCCCAGGCAAACTGGGGCATATGGGAAACACCAACCGGGGCTGTTTCATAATCCATATATATTTTCTTGATTGCCAACATTTGTTTTACCTCATCCTTTCTGACATATATTTCTTTGGTATATCGTAACTGTTCAGTACCTTCATGGTCACACACTTCGCAGAATAACATCTACTGAATAATTACGATCCAACACTTTATATTTTTAAATTGTATTTTAGCGTTTTCTCAGATTCAACATCTGTCTTGCCTCATCCGGAGTCGCTGGCTCCAGACCCATGGCGCGGATCAGATTTACCAGTTTCTCAACCACCTGCCAGTTGTACTCGGCATCTACACCTTCTGCCAGATAGTGGCTGTCTTCAAAACCAACTCGTACTACCGTTGCTCCCATAGCAATTGCAGCGGCCAGGAATGTCCAGTTATCACGTCCAAAGTGGGTAACGCCCCAAAGTGCATCAGATGGAACAAAGGAACGGAAAGCTGCCAGCATCTCCGGAGTAGGCTGCATGCCGCCTTTGTGACCAAATACCAGGTTAAACAGCATTGGATCCGCAAATGGCTGCTCAGATTTTACCACTGCCATGTTATGTAACATTCCAATATCAAAAACTTCTGTTTCCGGAAGGATTCCTCTCTTATAAACAGCGTCTGCGCAGTAGCGGATATCATCAAAAGAATTAATATAAACTGCTTCGCCAAGGTTTGTACTTCCGCCATTGAGAGATGCGCTCTCTACCTTGGGATAATCAAGCGGATTGCAGCGTTCCTGGATATTCATATCCGAAACACCGCCTGTAGACGCCTGAACTACCACATCTGTCCGTTTCAGAATCTCATCAAAACACTCAGACATATAAGAAATGTCAGGTGTAAGGCTTCCGTCTGGTTTACGGCAGTGAAGGTGACACATAGCAGCACCAAGTTTTACGCTTTTCTCTACATCCTCTGCAAGCTTTACTGCATCCACACTGGTTCCTGCCTGTACAGGTGCCAGGGATATAATTACTTTTCTCATTATGTAAACCTCCTATTTAAGCGAACCTCTTTCTAATAGACATCTTCCTAACATACAGAGTCTCCGTAAGCTGTTCAAAACAGACTAAAAATTTACTTGTTATGTCATTAAAACTCTTACGTAATTGAAATTTGCCACTCGCGTAAACGAAGACCTGCAATCATGCTATTTTTCAGATCAATTCCTCTACAATTTCCTTCAACGTACTTACTTCACCCACATTTCCCGGGAAAATAATGTATGGCATTCCAGGGAATTTGCTTTCTTCGCCGGTCATCCATACCGGGATTCCCTTCTTCACCTGTCCCATAACACGGGCTTTCTTTACCCGAAGTGCTTTCGTTCCTACGTCAGATGAAGTGATTCCGCCTTTTGCAATGATAAATTTCGGCTTCACAGAAAGCTTTCCGATAATACTGGTCACTGCGTTGGAAATCTTTACAGAAATCTGCAGTTTCTCCTCCGGAGTCATATTCTCCGGCGCAAGAAGCTGTCTGCTTGTATAAATTACAACGGTTCTTCCAGACAGGATTTTCTCCTCTGCTGCCTTCACCGTTCTCTCTACCTCTTTCTCCAGACCGTTTTCTTCGAACACGGTATTTACCTGAAATTCCATAAAATCAGCCTGTCCGTCCAGTTCTTTCAGACAGTTCAGCTGGTCTGTGGTCTTCTTTACATGGGAACCGATCAGAACGATTCCTCCGTTCTTCGTGTCACCCTCCAACTGCTCTCTTCCAAGAAGAGGCTGGTCAGAAATCCTTCCCATTACTTTGGTGAAAGCTGCTGCTGTTCTTGCCATGTAATGCTTTCCTTCTTTCATTGCAAGCACCAGTGCTGCGCAGAAAACTTTCAAATCTGCATAAGATACTGCATTGACGATAATTTTCGCCATATTCTGTGCGGACATCAGCTTCTCCTTGATTCCCTGCACATCCAGAGCATTCAGCTCGTCCAGGGAAATGGTGATACAGTCCTCTTTATGGTACTTTCCTTCTGTTTTTTCCTCGACGTATTCCGTAAGATCCGAGGATTTGTAGCCGAAGGTTTTGTCCCTGGCAAATTCCGTCATACCGGCTGGAACCAGGTTGTCCTGCTCTTTTACATAATGGATATTGTCCATTGTGTAGCGGCCGCCTTCTGGAAAAAACGGGCAGATGATCTCACCGTCAACAGCTGTGCTCCCTGCAGAAACTCCATTGTCTGCTGCCGTTTTCTCTGGTCCGGCTGTATTCCCGTCAGCCAGTCCTTCCGCCAGAAGCTGTGTTTCCAGCGGATAATGACCTCTTAAAGTGGAATCTCCACGGGAAATAATCATGAAATCCTGTCCCAGCTCCCCTGCCACCTTTGCCACACGTGCGGCAATATCCTGGTGTACCTTTGTGGTCTCCTCCACAGAAAAGCTGCGGGAATTGGTGAGGATAAAAAACATGGATTCTTTTTCCTCAAAGCCCTTGCGGATGGATTCTTCCTCCCAGTCCGTATAAACAGACACATCATGAACCGTCTGCACACCAGTAGGATCATCATCCAGCACTACCAGTTTTTTATGAAAACCTTCCATTGCCTGGGAAAGAAGGGCTTCTGCTTTGTCAGCATCTGTTTTGCTTCTCTCCTCGACGGTATGGAAAGGAATTACTTTACATTCCATAATTTCTATAGCTCTCCATTCTGTTCGTTCAAAGTATAATAAGAAATTGAGTGACATTTGCTATTCCACCGCCATCGGATTCTGCACGGCAGGATTTTTTACATTCATATCCCAGGTTGTGATAACTCAATTGTTACTGTTCACTCCGTTCACAGTAACACGCTTCGCGGAATGTTACCAGTGAACAGTAACACTCAATTTGTTATACGGTATATGCGACAGGGAACCAGATCCTCATTTCTCCATAATCACGGTTATCCCATGCATAATACGGAATCAGACGTACATGCTTTCTGCTCATGCCATGATATTTCAACGGCTGATAAAGCGCATTTCTGTCAAATTCAGAGCGGTCAATGGCATATTCCTCAGTTTCAAGAGCCATCATTCTTCTTCCCTGGATTTCAAACTCCACAGGAGTAAATTCTGCGTTCAGATCCAGGTAAACATCATCCAGATCTGCTGCATGGGTATCTACACTCTCACAGCAGTATACCAATGGTCCCCGCTCGATTGCAGCCTGTCCCACAGTTTCTTCCACCATATTGTTTGCAACAGTATAGCGAACCTTCATATCCAGGCTCAGCTGCACATCCATATTCTGAGGATCTTCCACCAGAATATCAAGGTAAGTTCCAGCATCGGCTTTCGTCAGTTCGCGGTCTGCACCAATGCCCTTAATGGAACCGCCTGTTGACCATCCCGGAACGCGCAGTCTTAAATGAACCGGAGCATTTACTTTCACATCTTTTGCTGTGAAACGGATTGTTCCGTCAAACGGATAATCTGTAGACTGCACAAGTGTAAATTCTCCACCATTTTCCAGCTTCACCTGCGCCTCACTTGCACCGTACATACCAGTCCATACACTGTTATCCGATGTCAGATATGCATATTCACTGGACTGTGCAATGGTTCTTGCCAGGTTTGGCGGACAGCAGTAGCTGAGAATATATTCGCTTCTGGTAAGAGGCCAGATCAGCTTATAATCAAGCTCTTTGGCACGTCTTAACATGTTTTCATAGAAAAATCTCTTACCATCCAGACTCAGTGCAGCCAGGTTGGTATTCAGCATCATTCGTTCCAGAATGTCGAAGTACTCTGCCTTTGGCTCCAGCTGGAACATGCGGTACGCCCAGAAAACGCCGCCCAGAGATGCACAGGTCTCATTATATGCCGTGATATTCGGAAGCTGATATTCATAACCATAAGCCTGATGCACAAGCTGATGGTCAAAAAAGTAACCATATGGAGAAGCACCATTATATAACGCTCCACATCCGCCTGTGATATAAAGCTTTTTATCCACAAGACTTCTCCATACCTTGTGGAGAACCTCCATATAATCCGGATCTTCCTCTTCCAGGCAAAGGTCAGCCACACCTGCATAGAGATAGTTTGCACGTACAGCATGTCCCAGAATCTTTTCGTGCTGCTTCAGCGGAATCTTATCCTGGTTATCATCCATACCATTTTTTACACTGTCGCGAAGAGCGATTGCCTGCTTCGCCAGCTTCAGATATCGTTTATCACCAGTAGTACGGTACATTTCCACAAGTCCCATATAATGAGACGGGCAGACGGCAGTCTGAACTTCTCCGGTGCGCTCTGCTTCTTCGTAAAGATGCTCCAGATAATCTGCGGTTTTTGCCGCTATTGTAAGGAAATTATTCTTTCCGGTAATTCTCTTGTGCACACACGCTGCTGTAAACATATGACCGAAGTTATAAACCTCAAAATCATTGATATCGCCCATTCTTGAGACTCCGTTCCCGGTTCTCTCACCGATAATCTGCTTTGTGGAAAGATAACCGTCAGGCTGCTGTGCTCTGCCGATCAGGTCTATATAATTCTCAATTTCTTCCTTCAGCAGCTGATTGTCTGTCTGGTAAGCAGTATAGATGGCAGACTCCATCCATTTATAGAAATCTCCGTCTCCAAAAACGGTTCCATCAAAATCTCCCTCTGCATCGCCAGCACAGATCTTAAAATTCTCTACTACATGACTGATATCTTTACTGTCAAACATATGTTTTAGCTGAGGCACCGTGCTATTGGCACAGGTGTCAAAGCGTTCCTTCCAAAGACCGCCTGTCCATTTTACTTTCATTCCATCCAGGGCATGGACCTTCGCGTATGGGGATCCGGTTGTATCTGTCAGCATGATTATTCTCCTTCTGTAATTTCATATTCTGTTTTAACGGACATGTCGCCCATCAGTGACATCACCATATAGGAAAGTCAGCTGTTCCGCAATATTCCATATAGTATTCTTTATAAGCCTTTCGCTTTCAATGCTGCAGCAAGTGCCTGCGCTCCAAAGCGCGGGCTGGAAAGTACCGGTTTGCCGATTTTCTCGTGGATTGCGTCCTCTGCATAAGCCATAGAGCCCTGTGCCAGAAGAATTACGTCTACCTGGTCTGCGATCTCAGCAGCTTTTCCGCAAAGAAGTGCCTTAAACTTATCTTGGTCTGCACCAAAAGCATCTACCAGGCCATCCACCAGTTCTACATGGCGATTCATCTCTCTTGCCACACGGGAAACTGTATTCTTAGTTGGTTCCAGGGTGGTAGGCAATGTAGCCAGAACGCCCACTCTCTTGCCAAGGCGGGCTGCCTCGCGGCACATCTCCTCATCAATACGGACAATCGGAATACCTGTATAACGGCCAATATCCTGAGCCGCATCTGCAACCTCGCCAACAGAAGAGCAGCAGTTCAAAACCGCATCTGCGCCGTCAGAAACAGCCTGCATATACATTCCTACAAGACGGGCTGCTGCGCCTGCTGTTACATATCCATGCTCTCTTACTTCTGCCAGAATAGACGGATCCTGATAATTCAGGATCTCCGGTGCATCGCCAAGATTTTTTTTGATTTCTTCATTTACACACTCAATCAGCTCTGGTGTGGTACTTGTATAAACAATTCCTAATTTCATTTCCTTGTTCTCCTTCTCTTAACCAATATAGAGCCTTTTCAAATACGCTCTGCGTTTTCACAAAGCTCCGGAAGCTTTCTCCCTGCTCTGTATTTTCACTTGTGAATTTTGCCCTATTAAAGTATCAAAACCCACTCCATCCTTTTATAGTTTATACAAAAATTTTACGATTACAGGGCCTCCACCGTCAAGTCCAATTTCTTTATTTAGTGTCACATTTATTTAGCGATGCAGCCACCATACAGACAAAAAGGGACGGCGTAGTTTCTAACCGCGCTGTCCCTCCTGCTTGTACCCTTAAATAAATTTATTTGTTTGTGATCACAGAAGCAACTGCTTTCTTCCATCCTGCATACTTCTGCTCACGTTTTTCCACTTCCATGTCCGGTTTATAGGACACGCGGTTTAATTTTCCAAAAATACTTTCATCCCAGACACCAAGCTGCAATCCTGCCGCATAGGCCGGTCCAATAGCGGAAAGCTCCTCGGAATCCGGAACCAGTACTCCGGCATCTGCAATATTGCTCTGGAACTGCATCAGATAATCATTGCGTGTAGGGCCGCCATCTACGCGAAGCTCCTTCACCGGAACACCAGCATCCTCAGACATAGCCTGTACAACATCTGTGATCTGATAAGCGATACACTCAAGTGCCGCTCTTACAAACTCAGCCTTGCGTGTAGTACGGCTCATGCCTACAACAGAGGCTCTCGCCTCGCTGTCCCAGTAAGGAGCACCAAGACCGCTGAATGCAGGAACCAGATACAGGCTGTCCTCCTGAATGGCTTCTTTCGCCAGTTTACCGGTCTCTCCAGGAGAAGAAATGATCTGAAGATCGTCCTTCAGCCAGGTAATCACAGCGCCTGTATAGTTCAGGTTGCCTTCAAGCACATAGTTAACCTTGCCGCCGATTTTCCACGCAAGAGAAGTAACAACCCCATGGGTACTGAGAATTGGCTTCTCACCAATATTCATCATAATAGAAGAGCCGGTTCCATAAGTGGATTTGATCATGCCTGGCTGCAGGCATCCCTGACCAAAAAGAGAGCCGTGGGAGTCTCCCAATACGCCATGGATCGGGATTTTATGAGGAAGAAGTCCCTCGAAATCCGTCTCGCCGAAGCAGGCGTCGGAATCTGTAACCTCTGCCATATTTGCCGGATCAATGCCAAATAATCCGCAGATTTCCTCATCCCATTTCAGGTCAAAAATATTGAAAAGCTGTGTTCTGGAAGCATTGGAATAATCGGTTCTGTATTCTTTTCCCCCTGTCAGCTTGTAAACCAGCCAGCTGTCAATCGTTCCATGGCAGATTTCGTGACGTTCTGCCGCCTCTTTTGCGCCCTCTTCATTTTCCAAAAGCCATGCGATCTTGGAAGCCGGAAAATAAGGGGAAAGATTCATTCCTGTTTTTTGGCGGATCATCTCTGCTGCGCCAGCCTTTTCCACACGGGCACAGATATCCACGGCACGGGCGCACTGCCATACAACTGCATTTCCGTAAGGCTTACCGGTGACGCGGTTCCATGCAAGAGAAGTTTCACGCTGGTTACTGATTCCCAGCCCAACTACATATTCCTTCTCTACCCCCTCCAGAAGTTCTTTCACAACCTCCAGAACATTGCTGTAAATTTCCTCTGGATCATGGGAAACCCAGCCCTTTTCATTGATGATCTGCCTGTGAGGGCGGTCGGTACGGCGCATAATGCTTCCTGTCTCATCGAAAAGGAGCGCCTTGGTACCCTGGGTACTCTGATCAATACTAATAATATATTTCGCCATGTTTACTATCCTCTTAAACTTTTCTATTCTCTAAAATCAACATCGCTGTAGCTTAAATCTGTTTTGTAGCTAAATAATAAGCGTGCCTGACCAGACTGCTCAGAAGCACGCCCAATCGGGCAACACTTCTAAACAGCATCCTGGTTCTGCATCCACGCAGTCTGTCAGTCACGCTTAAATTTGTTTCTTATTTAATTATTATTTCAGAGCTTCCACAGCCTTCTTCGCAATACCCTCAGCATTTAATCCATAGTAATCAAATACTTCCTGTGAGGTGCCTGTGATAACCGGAGCATCCGGAAGAGCCATGTTCAGCACTTTTCTCGGGCATTCTGCACCAACAACCTGTGCAACCATGGAGCCAAGTCCGCCAAATGGTGCGTGCTCTTCTACCGTGATCACTGCCTTTGCATTCTTGGCAGCTTTTACAACGCCTTCAGCGTCAAGCGGTTTCACGCAGTACATATCCAGTACAGTTGCGGAAATTCCCTGCTCCTCCAGTAACTTTGCTGCTGCAAATGCCGGACGAACCATCTCGCCGCAGGCAATGATTGCCACGTCTGTTCCCTCTTTCAGAACAGTTGCCTTGTCCATTTCAAATGGGCAGTTATCTTCTGTATAAATATCCTCGACCGGATTTCTTCCAACACGGATGTAAGATGGTTTCTCATCCTTCAACAGAGCCTCGATCAGATGCTTTGTCTGATGACGGTCACTTGGAAGGTAAACTCTCATATTCGGGATTGCGGACATAGCTGCGATATCCTGTGCAGAATGATGGCTCATTCCAAGTGCGCCGTAGCTGATGCCGCCGCTGATACCGATAAGAGTAACATTTGTATTGGAGTATGCCACATCAACCTTGGCCTGCTCGTAGCTTCTTGTGGATAAGAAGCAGGCTGGTGAGCATGCAAATGGTTTCTTTCCACATTTTGCAAGACCTGCGGAAATACTTACCAGATTCTGCTCTGCAATACCGGTCTCAATAAACTGATCCGGGAAATTATCTGCAAATGGTGTCATGGAAGCGGATCCTCTGGAATCGCTGCAAAGCACCATAATATCTTTGTCTTCTTTTGCTTTATCCATCAAAACTTCACAGATGGCCTGTCTATTTGGAATCTTATTCATGAAGAGCGGCCTCCTTTCTTGCTGCAAAATCCGCGATGATCTGATCATATTCTTCCTGTGTTGGAACCTTGTGATGCCAGTTTGCCTTGTTTTCCATTACGGAAGAGCCACAGCCTTTTACAGTGTTGGCAATTACAGCTGTTGGTTTGCCTTTTACAGTTTTTGCTTCTTCAAAAGCAGCATTTAACTGGTCAATATCGTTTCCGTCTTTTACATCGATCACATGCCATCCGAAAGAACGGATACGCTCATGGAGATCATCATGTCCCATAACGTCCTCTGTATTTCCGGAAATCTGAAGACGGTTACGGTCAATTACTGCACAAAGGTTGTCCAATTTGTACTGATGTCCTGCCATGAAGCCTTCCCATACAGACCCCTCTGCCAGCTCACCGTCACCCATTACGGTGTAAACACGGTAATCTCTGTTATCTTTTTTGCCTGCAAGAGCCATGCCTACGCATACAGGAAGTCCATGTCCCAGAGAACCGGAGTTCATCTCGATTCCAGGAAGCTTATTGTTCGGGTGTCCGATATATTTGGAGCCAAATTTTGAAAAATGTGCTTTAATATCTTCCAGATCCAGAAAGCCCTTTGCTGCAAGTACAGCGTAGTAAGCCTCTACAGAATGACCTTTGCTGAGTACGAAACGGTCGCGATCCGGATCATCCATGTTTTCCGGAGAAATGTTCATCTGGCAGAAATACAGGCTCATCAGAGTATCGATCACACTCATGTCGCCGCCGATATGACCGCCCTTTCCGGCAACGATAATATCTACAGTATCTTTTCTCAAGTCAAAAGATTTTGCCTTTAAATTTTCCATTCTCATTCACCTCTTAAATATGCTTTCACATCTTCTTCAATAGGATCATATAAATCAGGAGTGATTCCCATGTATTTGCATGCCTCGTAAAGTACCGGAACTACATCTTTATGGATACCTACACAGTGATGGATGTATGGTCCTTCTACAATCTTGGCTTCCAGACGTTTGATGTTCTCAACCTCAACCCAGAGATAAGTTCCCATACCTTTCGGTCCGTCAACGCCTTTTGCTTTTCCAAGGAGCATGGAGTATTCTCCGTTATCACCGTCGAAACGTGCCAATGTCACTTCGCCATGCTTTGCTTCTGCTGTAATGCTTCCCGGATGGCTGAATGCCAGCGGATAAGTAAGCTTCGGTGTCTCTCTTGCAACAGAGATCGGCCATGGTCCGCAGTGCTGAAGGAGCTCGCCGTTTTCAATGTCAGGATGGCGGATGGTCCAGTCTGCAAAGAAGCTTCTTGTGTCATCAAGTGCTGCTGCCTCAACAAGAAGAGCGGTAATTGCACCGTGAATATCTGTCTCACATACAACCGGAATTCCCTCTTCATTGAGAAGTGCGTTTGCTGCACATGGCATAATTCCGATTTCGCTCTGAAGCTGATTCCAGCACTGGATAGCAGCTGCCTGACAGCCGTATTTCTTAATCAGGTTCTTCATGGCAACCTTCAGGGCTGCTACATTCTCAAGTTCATTATCTTTAATGCAGATTTCCATGTTCTGTCGGCAGTACTCAACAACCTTTGCAACCTCTGTTCCTTCTGCTTTTGCTTTCTTCATCTCATCTGTCAGCTCTGGCATTGGAATTGGGGTCAGCTGGATGTTGAATTTCTCAAGAAGTTCACCCTCGTTGCACATGGTGGACCAGAACTCGTATGGTCTTGTGGAAATCTGAAGAATTCTCATGTTGCGGAAGGTTTTTACTACATTACAGACAGCCATGAAATCACGAAGGCCACGCTCGAATACCGGATCATTCAGTCTGCAGTTTGTCATGTATGTAAATGGAACGCGAAATCTTCTGAGGACTTTACCTGTTGCAAAAAGTCCGCACTGTGTATCACGAAGACGAACACCGTTCTCGTCTGGTCTCTCATCAAGAGGTCCCCACAGAAGAACCGGTACATTTAACTCTTTTGCAAGTCTTGCGCATTCAAACTCAGTTCCGAAGTTGCAGTGTGGAAGGAAAAGTCCGTCGATTTTCTCTTTTTTGAATTTCTCTGCAATCTTGATGCGGCCTGCCTCGTCATAAAGAAGCCCCTCGTCATTTACGTCTGTGATGTCTACAAAATCGATTCCTAATTCTTTTAATCTGTCTGCAGTAAGTCCACGATACTTAACTGCATCCGGTGCACTGAAAATACTTCGTCTGGTTGGCGCGTAGCCGATTTTGATCTTTGCCATTCTGGTATTCCTCCTTGTTTATATTTATTATTTTCCTTTGGTTTTTCTTAGCTGTAAAATCTTTTTCTTTATTACCTACCCAGATATTCTGTTTGCTTTTCTTTATAGCTCTAGTATAGGTCTCCTTCAGCTTTATTCCAATAAAAAATAAAGTATTTTTGACTTTATTTCCGCTTTATTTTTCGCAAATATATTGTTTATTTTTCAATTAAGAAGTACAATATATACAACAGAAAAAATTTCTGCCAAAGAAATATGAACAGTTTCCACAGGAAATCCTTTTACGTCTAAAAACAGGTGAAGCTTTATCTTTTTGCTTTACAATTATTACTCTGGGAGGTGCCGCAAATGTCCATTACCGCAAAAGAACTGGCTGAAAAACTGAATCTTTCACAGACTGCCGTCTCCATGGCGCTGAACAATAAGCCCGGAGTCAGCACGGAAACCCGCCGGATGGTGGTAGAAGCTGCTGAAAAATACGGCTATGACTTTACCAGACTTTCTCTAAAGAAAAATAAAGCTGGAAGCATTTACGCGGTAAGCTATCGTTCCCATAATGCCATCATGTCCTATTCTCCTATTTTTGATGCTATGGTGGAGGGTATGGAATCCGTAGTGCAAAAGGATAATTATAAGCTGAAAGTAATCACATTTTATGAAAAGCGTGATAATCTGGAACATTATCTGGGGGATTTAAGAACTACTGACTGTGTGGGAATCATTTTGTTTGGGACTGAAATGCGGGAGGAAATGGTCCGTCCTTTCCTGAAACTTCCTTTTCCGGTGGTGATCCTGGACGCCTATTTTGAAAACCTTGACTGCAATTATGTCGTTCCCAATAATCGTCAGGGAGCTTATCTTGCTACCGATTATCTGATCAGCCTGAGAATGAAACAGCCTGGATACCTGCAGTCTGCTTACCCTCTCCGCAACTTTTCAGAACGTCTAGAGGGATTTTATCATGCTGTCCATGATAACGGAATGTCCCGTTCCCGCTGTATCATCCACCAGCTTTCTCCAACCATTGATGGTGCAATGGCAGATATGCTTGCAATTATTGACAGAGGGGATGCTCTGGCAGACTGTTATTTTGCGGACAATGACCTGATTGCAATCGGAACTATCAAGGCCTTGCGGCTCAGAGGCTACAAGGTGCCGGAGCAGGTGGCAATTGTAGGCTTCGACAATATCTCTGAGGGACGCATTATCGACCCCTCCCTTACCAGTATCAGCATCCCCCGTCATTATATGGGACAGGTTGCCGCCAGAGAGCTTCTCTCTCAAATAAACGAACCCCGGCAGCATACCTGTAAAATTGAAGTTTCGGCAAATCTGGTAAAACGATTTTCAGTTTAACGCAAAAAAAGGTATCGCAACCTTTCACTTCCGGTTGTGATACCTTTTTAATTACTTATTGCAAAGACGTTTAATTCCAAAACCCCTGTCTTTTTACAGTATTTATGATATATTTATTTGTTTCAATTTTTTCGAAAATATCGTCTTTTATTGTGAAATTATCACAAAATTTACTTTTCAATTATAACATCCGTGCATTTTTTCATCTGAAAAAACCGGATTTTCTGCGCTCTTTTCACCCAAAACAAATCACGATGCATACAGATCATGCAGCCTTATATTTTACCCAATTACACTGGTAAAATCTTTACGTTTATGGTATACTTATTTCATTATCTGCAGATAGCAATGTCAGAAATATAGTAACCTGACATTTTCTACCTTACACTAATAACCGGAGGGATATTTATATGGATGAAAAAATCATGAAATTTTTAAGGAAAAACAATATCCATATCAGTAATATCAAATATCTGCTCAGACAGGAGAATAAGACCTGCATTTATATGACCGATGGACGAGTTGTGAAAACTTTTATCACAGTCAAAGATTTATATGAAATTCTTATACCTTATGATTATATTTCCATAAATAAAGGCACCGTGGTTTCCAGAGGACAGATTGATCATATTGAGAACTGCACCTATCATATGAAGGATGGCGTACGTCTGGAAGGACGTAAGCGTGGCGCAGCCACTCACAAATTTCTGAACAAATCTTTGCATCAGGATCCTGCCAAGACTTTATCTCCAAATATTCGTACGCGTTTTTCTGTATTAGATGATATGCCCCTTGCTTTTTGTGTAATCGAACTGATTTTTAATAAAAACGGAACTGGAATTGACTTCGTTTTCCGCTATTGCAATAAAGAAATGCTTCTTCTGGAAGGCATGGATGTGCAGGAAATACTTGACCAGTCTTTTTATCAGGTATTTCCCAACGGAGATAAGAAGCTCCTTGCCGCATATACAGATGTTGCCGTGAATGGCGGAAGCTGTCGTCTCAAGACTTACAGTGCCAGGATTCATCGTGAACTTATTATCAAATGTTTCCAGCCATTGGAAAACTTCTGCGCATGTATATTGATTCCTGCCTATGAAATAGAGAAATAAACATTTTCCAGATTTCCATATATACATGATATGAGAGTCAAAAGGTCTTTTGCCACTCATATTCTTATATTTATTGATAAAATATTGGGAGGGAATCGACTATGCAAAATCCAGTTCCTGACGAAAGATATTCTGTGGCGGATGAAGCCATCCTGGGTGCTTTTTTTAAACTTCTAAAGAAAAAAACTCCTGATCAGATCACCGTATCCGATATCACTAAGACAGCCGGTATCGCGAGAAGCACTTTTTATAATCATTATCAAGACATCCCCTCTCTTGTATCCGCTGTTGAGGAAAAGACGATCCAGGATGTTTTTTCTATAATGGAAAAATTTCATCCTGAAAATGACCGCGATATTTGTCAGTCCTATTTTCTGACAATTTGCCGCTATACAATGGAAAATCCTTTCCTGTCCAGTCTTCTGAGCACACCCCATGGGAATGATCTCTTTGAAAAAATGCTGACTATGCTTCATCACTATGTCACCGCTACTACCTCCAGTGCCAGACCCGGCAGACACACAAAAGAGGAAATATCTTATGTGATCACCTGTGCGATCGGCAGCACGATCGGTGTTCTTCACAAATGGACCCGGGATCATTTTGATCTTGAACCAGAAGTCATTGCAGAAATTCTGACTCAGGTTTTTCTGACTGGCATGCTGCCACTTTTATCCTGACGTGTTTGTAAAAGCATTCCCGCAAAGTGGGGCGTGCAGATTGCGGGAATGCTCTTTCAAACAGGCATAAGAAAAACCCGTCTAAGCAATTCACTCAGACGGGTTTTTCTTATGCCTGTGGCTCATCAATCAGGACATCCTGTCTCCTGATTTTCTTTGTTGTACTGCGTATAAACGGATTTTTCCGGATCACCAGGCCTGTAATACGACGATAGGTCGGCTGATTTTTATTGTATTCATCCAGAAATGCCTGAAGCTGTAAACGAATCATCTCAGTATCCAGTGCCTTTGCCTCCACAACTGCCTGTTCCGGATAGATGCGTGCTGTCAGACCATTCTCTTCACCTGTTACGATTACTTCCGCAACAAGTGAATTCAGTGCAAGCTTATTCTCAAGTTCTTCCGGTGATACATTTTCCCCATTGGAGAGAATGATCAGATTTTTCACACGACCATTAATAAAGAGGTATCCATCTTCATCCATATAGCCCTTGTCGCCTGTATGCAGCCAGCCATCCTTCAGTGTTTCCGCTGTCTCATCCGGCATCTGATAGTACCCTTTCATAACACTTGTACCCTTTACCAGAATCTCCCCGTTTTCAAACTTTATCTCCACATTCTCAAGTGGTCTTCCGATTGAACCCGGCTTATGATTTTCCGGTGTATTATTACTGATAACAGGAGAACATTCCGACATGCCATATCCTTCCAGTATCTGAACGCCATATTCTGCAAAACGGTCAATATAGTACGGATCCAGATGTGCCCCGCCGGTAAAAATCGTCTGCAGTTTTCCGCCGAATACTTTTTCTGCAAGAACAGCCTTCGGGATTTCCGGATCAGCAGCCGCCAGTCTCTTATAAATTGTCTCAATCATCATCGGAACCATGAGCATGATATCTGGTTTAAAAATGCTCATATTTCTGACCATATGAAGCAGGGAGTCATTGATACAGATAGTTGCCCCCTGGGAAAATCCTTTCAGCCAGTCCATGACAAGGCAGAATGCATGATGAATTGGGAGTACACTGAGCATGGCAGTTCCAGGCTCTGCTGAAATCTTAACTGCCTCAACGTTAGATGCCAGATTATTCTGTGTCAGCATAACCCCTTTGCTCTTTCCTGTGGTTCCAGAAGTAAAGATAATAGTCGCAATATCTTCTGTCTTCGGACAGGAAGCATCTTCTGCTGCGCTCTTTCCCATGTCTCTCAGCTCATTGATACTGTACACGCCTGAAGGCAGATCCTCCACCTCTTCCTGGAGCATCCATACTTTCTGAAGCTTGGGACAGTTTGCAAGAAATGCTTCCAGATATGGTCTGTGTTTCGGACTTAAGAAGAGTGCTTCGGAATCGGAGCGATTTATCAGGTCGATCAGTTCTCCACATGGGAGTGCAGCATCCAGCGGCACCGCTGTCGCGCATCCTGTAATAATCCCCAGATAGCTTTCGATCCATTCTACAGAACTGGTTCCAATCAATGCAATATGTTTTCCCTCAAACCCTTCTGCAAGAAGTCCTTTTCTGGTAGAAATCACATTTTTCATCATTTCGCTGTAGCTTTTCTCCAGAACTTCTTTTCGATTAAGCCATTTTACCGCTTTGACTTCGCCAAATTTCTGTACACTTTCTTCTAATATATTCCTGATCAGCATATTTTTCCTCCTTCACCACTCTGTGAACTGACACTCTGTTAAGTCTTACTGTTCACTCCGGGAACAGTAACATTAAGTCCTACTGAAGCTCCTCAAGAAGCTTAAGTGCCTCCTCAAGAGTTGTAATTTTTGTCACTTCGTTTTCATCCAGTTCAATATCAAAGGTATCCTCAAGCTCACCCAGGAAAGACATAAAATCCAGGGACGTAAATCCCAGATCCTCGCGAAATCTCATCTCACCTGTCATCTCTTCCGGTTTCACTTTACTGTACTGCGCCACAATATTTTTAAATTCCATTTCCTGACTCATTCCATTTCCTCCTGATTTTTGATTTCTATAAAAACAATGCCGACAATTTCTCGTTAACCACTCTTAACCTTTCAGGCTTTGTGGAACCTGTTGCTCTTTATACCTGTTCCATAATCTCTCCAATGCTCATATCCGGCTCTGCAATCCCTTTAAAAAGAATACGCATCATATAATAATACAACAGTTCCATGTCATGCTCCTCCAGATGAGCAGTCTGATAATGATAGGAGAAGTTCATTCCCCCATCCTCGGTGTGAGATACGGTCAGATACATTTTCTTGGTTGCAGCACCGTTTGCAAACCATTTGGCATGTTGGCGAATAGTTCCAAGCATTTCATTCTCCACCTTCACCGGCATTGGCTGATAAGTCAGATAGCAGCTTTCATAGCTGGTATGCTCCGGTGTATGATATCTTTTTCTCATCTCATCCACAATAAATGCCGGATCATAATTGCTGTGCATATAAATTCGATTCTGCATATTCTGGATTTCATAAGCTGCCGAAAGAAAATCTGTCTCTGGTGAGATCACTGTTCTGCATGGGAACATAATGGTTCGGCTTCCTCCGGAAGTCCATTCGTCATGGGTAGAACGTCTGGATATAAAATTCTGGATTGTAATATCCTCCTGTCCATTATTTACTTTTGACAGATAAGTGCGAATACCAAGCAGAAGCAGATTTGTCATAGAGAGCTGATGATTCATACAGAAATCCATCAGATTCTGTGTCGCATACGGTTCCAGATGATAATCCTTTACTGCAACAAACAGCTCGTTCATCTCAATGTCAGAAGCACGAAGCTTCGGATTTCCATGACGCTTTCTTGCTTCCTCCAATACAGACGGGCCCTGAATATCAGAATATAACGGCTCACCCAGTGCATCCAGCTGGTCATCCCAGAATTTTTTATCTTTTGCAAAACGCTTTTCATTGCCCGCCTTTGCCAGGTCTTTTTTCAGAACCGTTTCAAAATCTACCAGTTCCTGAGGGCAGGCGGTTCCATATCTGTAATGCGTATATAATTGGAACAGATCTTCGATCATAACTACAAGTCCACAGGAATCGATCAGTCTGTGATCCATATGTAAAAAGAAACCATTGTATCCTTCTGGAAGCTTCAGCATGGTAAATTCACACATCGGAATATTATTTCCGTCAAATGTTTCATATGCCCACTGCTGCATCAGCTCATCTGCCTTTGCCAGACTTTCCATTCCTGACAGATCCTTCAGCTCAATATCACGCGGGTCCTGTTTTTCGATATACTGTTTTACATTTCCCTCTTTATCCGGCTTTGTAAAACGGACTCTGGTACAACCGGAACGCTCTGTTTCCATCTGAATACATTTTTTTAATAATCCAAAATCCAGTTCTGCCTGTACAGAAGCCACAACGCTTACGCCAGATACCTGCTGTGTACCATAATCCAGGATCCAGTTGTGATGCATTTTCTGAGCTGCTGTCAAAGGATAATAATTTCTCATATAATAGATAACCTCCATTGTCCCGGTTTTCCTCTTTATCCGGAACAGAAAACATTGTATGTATGCTTCAGGTGAAAAAATATCATACCTTCTCAGGAAATACCAGTACCCTGAAGACTTAATGAACACTTTATAAAAAATTGACCGGGACTTATCATACATTTAACATAGTACATCGAATATTAAGTAACTGCCATATTGACTTATCTGATTTTTCATCTGCTGCGTTGTCGTCAGTCGCCGTAGCCACCGCTACGCCTCCTTCCTCCGCCTTGCATATGAAGAAATCATTCTACGTCAATATGGCAGAAACTTAATTTTCGATGTACTAGCAGTTCAAAGGTGTATTTCCTGCTATATACTATGTCTGATAAATCCCGGTCAGGATTTTTTCCGTTTAATCGTATTTTTCAAAAAATTCCATCATCTTATGCTGATACAGTTCCGGATCTGCATAGGCACTGCACAGATGCCGAGCTCCCGGTATGATCACCAGTTCCTTCTCTGCCCTGCAGAGCATATAGTTCTGAAAAGAGTTATTGGGATATACATAGGTGTCCTTCTCTCCATGGAAAAAGAGAACCGGTCTTTTATTTTTTTTCATGGCTTCTGTAGTGTCTGCATCTTTCATATGAAATCCAGCCAGAAGAGAACAGAACCAGTCCAGTTCCATCAGAAGCAACGGAATATGATGCAGATGGAACCAGTTAGCGGCCATATCACGCATCTGCCGTTCCATAGACTGAAAACCACAGTCCGCAATCAGGCCTTTCACCTCCGGTGGAAGTGTATGTCCTGATGCCATCAGCACAGAAGCTGCACCCATGGACTGTCCGTACAGGTAAATCGGAAGCTTCTCTTTGTTTCGTTCAGCCATATATACTGCCCATTGCTGCACATCCCATTGTTCCTTTGCTCCAAAAGTAATATATTTTCCCTCGCTGTCACCGCAGCAGCGATGCTCTATAAACAGGACATCACACTGATGCTCATGCAGATATTTCGCCATAAACGACAACGTGCCAAACCGGCTGCCACGATATCCATGACTTAATATGACGATCCGTTTCGCAGCTTCAGCAGGAAAATATAATGCATGTAGTTTTAATCCGTCAATACTTTTGATATAACAGTCCTGCATGTTCTGTTCAAAGCACCATGCCTTACTCTCATTATATTCTCTGGCATAACCGTTCTGAGGATGATTTTCCCTGATATGAGATAGTTCAAACCATTTCTTTCTTTCCTTTTTGTGCTCTCCTCTTTTGCAGCAGACCACCATGTTAAAAAAGCGCCATCCCATCTCCAGTGATCCCAGAAAAACAGCCGCCAGTATTGCGAACGGCTTGATAAATTTTTTCTTCGTCATGATTTCCTCCGCAGTTCACATTTTGAATAAGAATCCTGCCCGTAAAACTTCAGTTATATCAGATAGCTTTAAGGTCTTTTGCCATAGACTCATTATAAGCATATTGTATCTAAATACGCAATGAGATTTTTTTAGCAAAACAGGAAGAGAATTGCCTCACGAACAATATCACTTGGCATATATCCACCAATTAAAAACAGGGAACCATGATTATGCTTTCTCATATTTTCTTTGACCAAAACCGGATTTACATTCGCATAACAGTATTTTTGTCTCTATTTACTCCATTCACAGCCGTTCTTTATCACAAGTCTACAGTTCTTTCAGAATCTCTCCAATATCTTCATTCATACAAACAGACTTTTTCCTTATTTCTTCCGGTGCATATGCTTCACCCTGATTCAAGCACACATAAAATGCATGTTGAAATGTGTTTGTCATCTGCCAGAACGGATATTTGATGATGACCGGCGTGTTGTAGCCCACGCCCAGCTCCAGAAAGAGGATTTTTTGTCCTTTGCGGGTGCGCAGGAAATCCGCATATCGTTCGGCTGCTCTGTGCCCGCCCTCGTCCTCCACGAACGCATCGTCCGAGCGGAGATTCATGGTCATGGGTTTGCCGCAATGCGGGCAGACGACTTCCTTGGTTAGCTCTGACGACATGGTGGTATTCCTCCTTATAACCGATGCCGCCCCGGCAAAATCCGGGGACAAAACAGGATGGAATAAGCCGAAAAAACGGCGCTTTTTTCAAGCAATGGCGTAGCTTAACCCTAATCATATCATAAAAAATATGAAAAAGAAATAAGGATTCAGAAAGATTCCGATGAAATCGCCATAAAAGCGGGCCTGGTTCATAAAAAAGACAACTATTTTTATGCAGGATATGATATAATAGCAGCAAGCCGGATGCCGGTGTGGCGGAAGCTCCGTTCCCTTTAAAAATCCGGCGTGATCATTTTAAGCAAGCGTGAAAAGGAACGCCGGGCCCTTTTGTAATACATATATAATCATGATACGCGGCCTTGAAGCCGTGAAGGAGGCTATTGACATGAAAATTTTGCAGACGCTGGGCAGCACAATTACCCGCACGGTGGAGCAGCTGGTGGAAAAGAACCACCGCGCCGCGATGGTCAACCGGATTCGCCTGGTGATTAAGAACGAGAGCGAGAGCAGCACCCGGCTTTATGAGGAGCTGGGCCGCTATTATTTTGACCATCTGCGCGACCCGGAGAATAAGGAAACGGAACGGCTGTGCGGCAGCATCGAGGAGCACGAGGCCCGCATCCACCGCGCGTTCGGCCAAATGGCCGAGGTCGCCGAGGAGGCCCGCGCCCCGAAGGAGGCCGCCGCAGGGGAGGCCCCCGGCTGCGAGGCGTGCGGAGAGGGCTACTCCTGCGGGGATTGCTCCAGCTGCTCCGGCTGTGCGGACGGCGAGCGCCTTGCCGGGCCATCTGCTCCCCTGCCGGCGGAACCGGCCTTTTACGGGGCGCAGAAGGGCG
>ENA-OQLI01000430-OQLI01000430.1-human-gut-metagenome-genome-assembly--contig:-NODE-430-length-51739-cov-4.810064_pt1 | contig 51739 bp, 39 predicted proteins | sample MGYA00242805_ERZ504812 | MGnify/ENA primary metagenome ERZ504812 (study PRJEB26092, sample SAMD00036430) | human gut metagenome | host: Homo sapiens | study: EMG produced TPA metagenomics assembly of... | reverse complement strand
TATAATGGAGGTATTATGGCAGAAGAAAAATTACTTGTAAAAAGGAATGGCGATTTTCATTATCCCATTTATTTTGAGGAAGACTTTTCCAATCTTTCCCAGGTATTAAAGGATGAGCAGATGGAAGGAAGAAGGATCTGTGTTGTAGCTGATTCCAATACTGCTGCATTGTATGGAGAAGCAGTCCAAAAGGAACTGTCCATGGCAGCTGCAGAAGTTTTAATGTTTGTATTTTCAGCAGGGGAACCCAATAAAAACCTGGATACTGTAAAGGACTTGTACCGTTTTCTGATTCAGCATGAAATTGACAGAACAGGGATCCTGGCTGCTCTTGGCGGCGGTGTTACCGGGGATCTGACTGGCTTTGGTGCAGCCACATATCTTCGAGGCATTGATTTTATCCAGATTCCTACCACGCTTCTGGCGCAGGTGGACAGCAGCGTAGGCGGTAAAACTGGCGTTGATTTCAGACAGTTTAAAAATATGGTAGGCGCTTTTCATCAGCCCCGACTGGTTTATATGAACATGGCCACCTTGCAATCCCTCCCTGAGCGCGAATTTGGCTGTGGAATGGGTGAAATTCTAAAGACCGGACTAATTTGCGATAAAGACTTTTTCGACTTTGTATGCGCAAATTACAAGATTATCCGCACTATGGATCCAGAAATGCTTGCCGTTATGATCCGAAAATGCTGTGCCATCAAAGCCGGGGTTGTAGAGCGGGATCCCAAAGAACAGGGAGAGCGTGCTCTTCTTAATCTTGGCCACACCATAGGACATGCAGTCGAAAAGCTGATGAACTTTAACCTTCTCCATGGTCAGTGTGTGGGAATCGGACTGGTTGCCGCAGCTGCCATTTCCAGGGAAAGAGGTCTCCTCACAAATGGTGAATACGAGCAGATCTGCCATAGCCTTAAGCTTTACGGTCTGCCTTTGTATGTGGAAGGACTTTCTCCCAGAGACATTCTTGCAGCTACCAAAAAGGACAAAAAAATGGAACAGGGACAGATTAAATTTATTCTTATGGATGGTCTTGGAAAGAGTTTTATTGACAAGACAGTTACGGATCAGGAGCTTCTTGTGGGAATTCACGCCATCTGCAGGTAATCTATCATGGAAAATAAAACAGCTTCAAACTACAATGATCTTCCACTAAAAGCACCTAAATTAAAAGGAATTCTGCTTATCCTTTTTCTGGTTCTTCTGGATCAGGGAACAAAGTATCTTGCAATCAGGTATCTGAGAGGATCCTCCGGGATTTCTCTTATTGATAATGTGTTAAACCTTCGTTACCTTGAAAACAGAGGCATGGCATTTGGCCTTCTCCAGAATAAGATTCTTTTTCTGGTGCTTACCTGTATTGTTTTTTTTGTGGCTATTATATATCTTTTTATAAAAGCACCTGCAACTGTTTATTATAGACCACTGCTTTATACAGCGGCAATTGTGTTCGCTGGAGCAATGGGGAATTTTATAGACCGTGTTTTCCGTGGATATGTGGTAGATTTTATTTATTTTTCCCTGATTGATTTTCCCACGTTTAATGTGGCAGATATTTACGTGACCTGTGGGATCACAGTGATGGTATTTCTTATGTTTTTCCGTTATAAAGAAGAAAATGATTTTGACTTTCTGAAACCGGGGAACAGATCTGCCAGGTAAATTGATTTGTCTGATTTTTCATATACCGCGTAATTGAGAGAGGAGTTTTACTGATACATGGAGCAATTGGAATTTACAGCAACCGAAAATGAAGCAGGAGTGCGCATAGACCGCTGTCTTTCCGATAAATATGAGGAACTTTCCCGTTCTTATCTTCAGAAGCTTCTGAAAGAACAAGGTGTTACCGTCAATGGGAAAGCAGTAAAAGCAAACTACAAAATACAGGCAGGGGATCTGGTTCAGACAACCCTGCCTGATCTGACTGAACCGGATATTCTTCCGGAAAATATCCCTTTGGACATTTTATACGAAGATGATGATGTACTGGTGATAAATAAGCCCAAAGGAATGGTAGTCCATCCTGCAAATGGCCACACCAGCGGAACTTTGGTAAATGCTATTATGTACCACTGTCAGGGCAATCTGTCCGGTATTAACGGGGTTATGCGTCCTGGAATCGTCCACCGTATTGATAAGGACACTACAGGAGCTCTTCTTGTATGCAAGAATGACACGGCTCACCGTGATCTGGCTCAGCAACTGAAAGCGCATACTATCAAGCGGCGTTACCGGGCTATTGTGGCAGGTAATCTTAAGGAAGATGAAGGTACTGTAGAAGGCCCGATCGGCCGTCACCCAATTGACCGAAAAAAAATGGCGATCAACTACAAAAATGGAAAAGACGCTGTCACCCATTATAAAGTCCTGGAACGTTTCGGGAATGCGACTTATATCGAGTGCCGCCTTGAAACCGGTCGTACCCATCAGATTCGTGTACATATGACCAGCCTTGGACATCCTCTTCTTGGCGATGAGATCTATGGCTCAGGCAAAAATCCTTATCATCTCCAGGGACAGACTCTTCATGCCATGGTTTTGGGCTTTGTTCACCCAAGAACAGGAGAGTATATGGAATTTTCCGCACCTTTGCCAGAATATTTTCTCAATTTGTTAGAAAAATTAAGAAAATAGTTGTCAGTTTACCCTGATGTAGTGTATAATAATCTTACAAAATTCCTATGAATTGCCAGTCACGAAGTGAACAGTAACAAAGGAATTGCAGAAGGGAGTGGCAGATATGAACAATACAACAAGTTCAATTATTACCATCGGACGTGAATATGGAAGCGCCGGCAGGCAGATTGGTCAGGAAGTAGCCAGATATTTTGGAATCAAGTGTTACGACAAAGAACTTCTGGAGCATGCTGCAAACGACAGCGGTATTTGCAAGGAATTATTTGAGAATCATGATGAGAGGCCAACTAACAGCTTTCTGTATTCTCTTGTAATGGATACTTATTCTTTTGGATATTCTTCTGCTGGATTTACAGACATGCCTATGAACCACAAGGTTTTCCTGGCACAGTTCGAAGCCATCAAGAAATTAGCTGCAGAAGGCCCCTGTGTTATGGTAGGGCGCTGTGCAGATTATGCTCTTGCAGATAATAAAGACTGTTTCAGTGTTTTTGTTCATGCTGATCTGGACTGGAGGATCAAGCGTATTGCAGGCAAATACAATAAGACACCTAAAGAAGCCAAAGATATGATCACCAAAACAGATAAGAGCCGTGCAAGTTACTATAATTACTACACCAATAAGAAATGGGGTGCAGCAGCGGGCTACAGCTTAAGCGTTGACAGCAGTGTGCTTGGTATCGAAGGTGCTGCCCAGGCGATTATCAATACCATACATATTTTTGATGACCTTAAGAAATAATATACAGAATCATGTGAAAATAAGGAGTTCTCGAAAGAGAGCTCCTTTTGTAATTTGTTGCATCTCAATTCCTGTTTTCGGTTCCTGTTTTCAAACGCCATCGCCACTTTATATTTTTTTAATGAGACATTGAGACAAAACTGTGTTATAATAGATAGCAATCGCTGTTAAATAAATAACAGTACAGACACTTATTGGTTACTGTGCAAACAGTAGACAGTAACACATATTTTGCATTCATGTTTCAGGAGGACGATATTAGAATATGAAATTACGCTGGGACAATCAACATGTTCGCTGGGGAGTAACTTCTTTCCTTGTAATCGCAGCCAGTATGCTCTTTTATTATGGTGTTTTCCATATGAAGACACTGATTACAGGAATTCAGACATTTCTGGGGATTCTCACACCTATTGTTTATGGGGTCGTGATTGCCTTTTTACTGACCCCTGTATTAAATTTCCTGGAGAAAAAAATCATTTATCCGCTTCTTGCCAGGAAGGAAGTATCAGTAGGAAAGAAGGGGCGCAAGGCAATTCGGTGGGCATGCGTAATTTTATGTATGTTTCTCTTCCTTGCTCTTATTTATGCCCTTATTATGATGATTCTGCCAGAACTGATCCGAAGTATTATGGGTCTGATCTACAGTTTTCCAGCCTATGTGAAGGTTATTCAGAAATGGCTGCAGTCTTTCATTGAGAAATGGAATCTGAACAGTGATGCACTGGACACTTTGAATCAGTCCATCACCACAGCGCAGGACTACCTGACTACGAATATCCTTCCGCAGATGCAGGAAATGCTAAAAAATATTTCCGCAGGTGTGTTTGAATTAATTAATTTTCTGAAGAATTTCCTCATCGGAGCTATCGTTTCCCTGTACCTGATGGCAGATAAAGAGGGATTCATTGCCAAGGCAAAAATGCTCACCTACGCAATTTTTAATACCCAGCATGCGAATTTTATCATCCATTCCATGCGTTTTACCAATAGAACCTTTATCGGATTTTTCAGTGGTAAGATTTTGGATTCTGCCATCATTGGCGTATTGTGTTATATTGGTATGAACTTTTTGAATATGCCATATATACTTTTGATCAGTGTGATCATTGGTGTAACCAACGTAATTCCATTTTTTGGACCTTACCTCGGAGCAATCCCAAGTATTTTTCTCATCTTATTGGTGGATCCGCTGCAGGCTATTTATTTTGCAATTTTTATTCTTGTTCTCCAGCAGTTTGACGGCAATATTCTTGGACCGAAGATTCTTGGTGATTCCACAGGACTTTCCAGTTTTCTGGTCATTGTCGCCATCCTTATTGGCGGTGGAATCTTTGGAATCCCAGGTATGATCATTGGCGTTCCTGTTTTTGCAGTGCTTTACGCGGCACTTGGCAGGCTTGTCCATATCAGCCTGATCTATAAGCAGGTTCCAGATGAGGAGCAAAAATACACCAACATTGACTGTCTGGATCCGGAAACACATGAACCCGTTCTTTTCCCGGCAGAAGAGCCGAAGAAGAGAGAGACACCCAGACGCACTGCAATGTTGAAATTTACCCTTACTTTGTTAAAAACGATCCAGAAAATCCTGACTACAATCTGGATCCTTATAAAAAAATATTCTGTGATAATTTATCAAAAAGTCAGACAATTGATAGAAGAGTACAGACAGAAACAAAACAGTAAAAAGGACGGAAATTAACATGCGACTTTTAATACAACGTGTAAATCATGCAAGCGTAAAAGTAGATGGTGAAGTTATCGGAAATATTGGGAAAGGCTTTCTTGTACTGGTCGGCATAGGTCAGAATGATACCAGGGAAATTGCAGACAAATATATGAAAAAAATGCTAGGACTTCGAATTTTTGAAGATGAAAATGGCAAAACAAACCTTTCCCTGGCAGATGTAAATGGGGAGCTTTTGATGGTTTCGCAATTCACGTTATATGCCAACTGCAAAAAAGGAAACCGGCCAAGCTTTATTGAAGCCGGTGCGCCAGAACAGGCAAATGAACTTTATGAATACATGCTAAAGGAAGCTGCAAAAGTTGTTCCAGTTGTTCAGCATGGTATTTTTGGCGCTGATATGAAAATTTCACTGGAAAACGATGGACCGTTTACAGTGATGTTGGACGAATCGATCATGTAAAATTAACAGCAATTGTAACGAAACCGGCCAAGCTTTATTGAAACCGGTGCGCCAGATGTTCAGAATCGTCTGTAACTGCATAATGAATGCAGTCGAACCATCAATTATATTTTAACATTTAATGAAATTCTGAAAAACGCCGAAAACAGCCAGAAGAAGTGGCTGATTCGGCGTTATACCCCTCATCTAGATCTATACGACAAACCCGAGTTTTTCATATAGATTGCTATCATTATTACTTGCTAAAGGAGAATTTTTCATGGATAAAAAAGTCACCTACCACGAACAGACTGACGTTGATAATACCTTGCGGCTTCGTGATGTTCTGAAGACCTTGCCGCCATTTTGCAGGGATTTCTTTCGTGCCATTGAACCGCGTACCACAACTAAAACCAGAATTTCCTATGCATATGACATCCGCATTTTCTTCCAGTTTCTTCTGGAACAAAATCCAGCCTTCAAGGACTGGTCTATGGATGCTTTTACTGTGGATGTCCTGGATCAGATCACAGCCGTTGATCTTGAGGAATATGAAGAATACCTGAAAGTTTACCAGGCCGGGGATAAAACGGAAACCAATGGCGAACGTGGTCTGAAGCGAAAAATGTCCTCATTGCGAAGTTTTTATGCATATTATTTTAAACGTGAAATGATTCACACAAATCCTACCGTCCTTGTGGACGTTCCAAAGATTCATCAAAAAAGTATCATCCGCCTGGAAGCTGATGAAGTTGCCTTGCTGCTGGATTATATTGAGCATGGTGGGGACGAACTTACCGGCCAGAAAAAGGTATATTATGAAAAGACCAAAGACCGGGACCTCGCTCTCGTTACTCTCCTGCTCGGAACAGGCGTTCGTGTTTCTGAATGTGTAGGTCTTGACATAGAAGACGTAGATTTCAAAAATAATGGAATCAAGGTTACTCGAAAAGGTGGAAATGAAATGGTCGTATATTTCGGTCCTGAAGTAGAAAAAGCTCTGAAAAACTACCTGGAAGTACGCAAGAACATTATTCCTGTAGAAGGCCACGAACACGCTCTCTTCTACTCTACCCAGCGCAAACGAATTGGGGTCCAGGCCGTTGAAAACCTGGTCAAGAAATACGCCCGCCAGGTTACCACCACCAAGAAAATCACCCCTCATAAACTCCGCAGTACCTACGGCACCGCCCTCTACCAGGAAACAGGCGATATTTACCTTGTAGCGGACGTTTTAGGCCATAAGGACGTGAATACTACCAAGAAGCATTATGCAGCCTTAGACGATTCCAGACGGCGTCAGGCAGCCACTGCTGTAAAACTGCGTGAAGATTAATATCTGCTACACACGTGCAATTGTTGTACTCGCCGCATTTAATTTACATAATATTATTATTGTAAATCAATCCAGGAGCATACCGCAAAACAAGACTTTCTGCAAGATGTGCTTCACAACTTGTGGGAGATTGTAGGAATCTTTTTCAAACACGCTCTAAGGCGCACCTCAAAAAAGGACATGCCTCACAGTCGAGTCATGTCCTTATGTACCTCTAATTTGGTTTTACTGAATTTATAGCTGCAATATCATATCATCCGAGATTATAATGCTACTGCAATCTTATCCTGTAATGCTTCCGGAATCTCTTCTTTGTCAAGCGAAATACTTACAACTATTGAAATTCCGTATTTCTCACCGATCTTGTCCAGCTGATCAAGTGTATCTGTAACATCAGCGTCTTCCAACTTGGAAACCTTAAGGAAGCTGTCCAGATAAATCTGCTCAAGATCGTGATCCTGAGAAATAATACCACAGATGAAACCAACGAACTCATCTGCATTCTTCAATGGATAAGAGGAAACGTCGATAAGACGTACCTTATTGTTAAGCTCATACATATGTTTGGTACTCTTGTCAAGGTAAACAATGCTTCCGTTGGCTTCTTTCACCGCACCGTTTACTCTGTCTAAGAGCACTTTTGTTTTGCCTTTGCCTTTCTTTCCTACGATCAGTTCAACCATGATGTTTTCCTCCTTAGACAATATGATATTAAATTTTTACCAAAAACCTTGTTTAATATGTTTCATATTATAGTATAATTTTTCTAAATTTTCAAGAGTTTTTTTGATATTTCTGTCTATTTTTCTCAATTGTGGCTACGATTCATAAACAGACTGACTAGTACATCGAAAATTAAGTTTCTGCTATATTGACCCAGGATGATTTTTCAAACAGGCTCTAGTTTATATTCTGCAAGAGGGACGACATCTGCTCATAAAGCTCGTCTTTTGTGGAGGCACCCATTACAATGGAAATGTACGGCTTTCCATAAGCATTCTGGCTCAGCAACGCCAGACAGTTACCTGCATTGTCCGTAGTACCGGTCTTTCCACCCAGAATAGTCACATTCTTAGGAGGGGTAGCTTCTCCTGTGAGATAATGGTCTGTGGCAAGTAATGTGGTACTTGCACTGCTTCCGTCCGCATGAGTATATTCTACTGTATAAGATCCGGACTGTGTAATTTGAGTAAACTCTGGATAATTCAAAGCTTCCTTTAACATCAGATAGATATCATAGGGAGTGGTATAATGGTTTTCATCCTGCAGTCCATGAGGATTGGTAAAATGAGTTCCGGTACAGCCAAGTTCCCTGGCATAACTGTTCATCATCTCCACAAACCCATCTGTAGAACCACCCACATGCTCTGCAATAGCCGCTGCTGCGTCATTACCTGAATAAACCAGCAGACAATGAAGAAGCTGATCCATAGTCACCTGGTCACCTGCCCAAAAGCCGCAAACCTGTGAACCCTCCTCCAGATTCAGATTCTCCTGTGTAATGGTTACTACGTCATCCATATTTCCATATTTCAGTGCCAGCATAGCTGTCATGATCTTGGTGATACTTGCCGGGTATACCTTTTGAAGTGCCTGTTTGGAATAAAGCACCTTTCTGTCATCCAGATCCAGAAGAAGTCCTTTCTGGTTTTCCCCAAGGGAAACACCATCCATCGGAACATCTGATACGACCACACACAAATTCTTAGCAAAACCATCAGCTCTCAGGCTGTCTAAGTCTGTAATTCCACCAGAAAACTCTCTGGAAGCTACATATGCATCCTCCAGCTTATCAAAAACAGTTCCATTTCGGAGAACATAAATTGCACCGATCCCAGTACCGCCAAGCACAACCAAAAGCAACAGTAAAAGAACAGTATTTCTGATCCTCTTTCTTCTGGAGCTTCGAAATCTTGCCTGTTTACGTCTTGAGTTCTTCTTTTTTGCGGCTGTCATAAATATTCCTCTTTCTTATCAATTTCTTTTCTCTTAAGTTCTTTATTATAAGTACTGCTCTGCAGACCTACATTCATCACAAGCCCCATACCGATAAACAAGCTGACCAGGGAAGTCAGACCATAACTTACAAAAGGAAGAGGCGTACCAGTATTCGGTGCCAGTCCAGTAGCAACGCAGATATTCAAAAAACTCTGAATAGCTACAACACTGCCAATTCCGCAACAGATAATCTTCCCGGCCAGATCCTTGGCCCTGAGGCTCATCCTGATACATTCAACTGAAATCAACAGCAATAATGCGACCAAAGTCGTACATCCTATAAATCCATACTCCTCTCCGGCAACTGCGAAGATAAAGTCGGTCTGGTTCTCTGCAACAAAGTTTCCAGCATTTACAGAAGAAACCTGGTCATCCCCGGTAAGTTTTTTTCCAACCAGTTCTCCGGAAGCAATCGCCGTCTTCGAGTTATTCTGCTGTTCAATATCCTCCTGGTATTCCTCGTTTTCCGGGTAAAGGAAAGACATAATACGTGTTCTCTGATAATCCTTGATCAAAGTCTGATCTGGCTGCACAACAATAGACAAAAATATGATCAGAAGGGGAACCGCGATCAGGATCGCACCTCCGATGATTTTGTAACTCAGTCCTGCTATATACAGCAGAATACAGAAAATAATGGTTACCGTAATGGTATTTTTCATATCCGGCTGTGCATAAATAAGAGCCAATGGAACAGCCAGAAGGAGCACTGATTCTGCCAACACCCTGAAAGTATTGATATCATCTTCATGGTCCATAAAAAACTTGGCAAAAAACAGAATAATAATAACTTTGGAAAGCTCGGTAGGCTGAAAACGGAAGCCACCGATATCCAGCCATCTGGACGCACCTCCAGCCTCACTTCCGAACAATCGTACACCAATAAGCATAAGCAGATTAAAACCATACATGATCCACTGGAAATTCAATATCCAGGAATAATCCATTAACGATAAGATCACCAGCAACACAAGCCCCATCACAACGCCCAAAAGCTGTTTATTTCGAAGATCTGGCGATGCACTTGCTACCAGCTGCACTCCAAACAGACTGATCGCAGTCAGAAGGATCACTAGTTTAAAATTGTAAAAACGTAGCTTATACTGTTTAATCATAAATTTATCTGTCCTTTTTCGTCAACACAGGGATATAGGCCATTAAGACAGGCGGTTCCTGTGATATCTGTATTTTCACTTTAGTTTCCTCTATGGTCACATACTTCTTTACTGTATGTACCAGATCGCTTTTTAACATTTTCATCATCTGTGGAGAGCATTCTATGCGTTCTGAGATAAGAAGAAGTTTCATCCTGTCGCGAGCATATCCTGCTGAACGCCTTCTTTCATTTAAAAAGGTCTTCATGCAAAATCCCTCCATTTCAGAGCATTAGTTGACATAACATTATTATAAACAACCAACATGCTATTTTGCGTAACTAATTATTACCTGAATATCAATGTCTTTTAAACAGTCGCGAAAACATACCTTTCTTCTGTCTGAGTTCTGCAAAGGGAACTTCCTCGCCCATAAGCCGTTTACAAATATTCCGGTATTCCTCCTCTGCCTGAGAATTTTTACCAGAAAGAGGCTCTCCCTGATTGGTTGCTATCACAATCTGCTCGTCATCTAAAAGAGTTCCAATCAGATCTACAGCCAGAATCTCTGTCACATCATCCACAGACATCATATCTCCCCTGGCGATCATGTCAGGACGAAGACGGTTGATGATCAGATGGATATCCCGCAGATCATTTGCTTCCAGAAGACCAATGATACGATCCGCATCGCGAATTGCGGATACCTCCGGGGTCGTCACTACAAGAGCTTTATCTGCACCTGCAATGGCATTCTTAAATCCCTGCTCAATTCCAGCCGGACAGTCCAGCAATATATAATCAAACTCCTCCCGCAGATCATCCGTCAGTTTGATCATCTGTTCCGGTGATACGGCGGTTTTATCCTTAGTTTGCGCAGATGGCAGCAGATAGAGCTCCGGATGCCGCTTGTCTTTGATCAGAGCCTGTTTCAGACGGCAGCTTCCATTCACCACATCTACCAGATTATATACGATCCGGTTCTCCAACCCAAGCACAACATCCAGATTACGAAGACCAATATCCGTATCCACAACCACGGTTTTCTTTCCCATCATAGCCAGACCAGTTCCTATATTGGCAACTGTAGTGGTTTTTCCTACACCGCCTTTTCCGGATGTAATGACAATGACTTCACCCATTTCTTCTGATTCCTCCTAAACAAAATGTTCCAAAATCCTGGTATTTCTCTTATGGATATGCCTGCCGGAACACTCCCGGCAGGCATATCCAGTACTGCTGATCAGACTATGAACAGCAGCAAAATCGTTTTTAGTCATTCGATGTATCACTGGTATCTGTAGAAGCAATACCTGTGAGAATAGAATCTTTATCTGCAAGATTGTACATATATTTAAAAATATCATTAGCAATCAGACATGCATTACCGGAGCTGTATCCATTGGCAATACGGATTGCCACCGCATACTCCGGATCAGAGGCCGGCGCATAACCGATAAACAGACCATGGTTTGGATGGCGAAGATCCAGCTCTGCTGTACCGGTTTTACCTGCCACTTCTACTCCAAGACCATCAAACTGGGAATGAGTCTGGATCACACGACGCATACCATCATGGATCACATCCCAGATATTTGAAGAAATATTTACCACATCCTCGATTTCCGGCTCATACTCCTGAATCACCTCTCCCTTCGGGTCCATTACTTTGTCCAGAAGAGTCAGTTTAAATACATTCCCGGAAGTAGCCATAACAGTAGCATAACGAGCCAATTCAGATGTAGTAAACAGGTTATTTCCCTGTCCCATATAGGATGGAACTGCTTTTGCATCGGAAACCTTCGGAGTTGCCTCTGAGAGCTCGATTCCAGTCTTCCGATCCAGACCGATCAATGAGGCATATTCCTGAAGCTTATTCAGACTCTGCACCTCGGAGAACTCATTGTCCCCAACTTTTCCCAGCTGAAAACCGATCATGTTAAAGAAATAGTTACATGACTGCTCGATTGCTGTACGGATATCCAGACTTCCATGACCATTCTTATACCAGCAATTAATAGGCGGATCTACATAGTCAAAAGTTCCGGTACATTCAATATATGTACCTTCGTCAATAATTCCTTCTTCCATTCCTGCAATTGTTGAAAGAAGCTTTAAAGTGGAACCTGGTGCAGTGGTTTGCTGGGTCGCTTTATTGAAGAACGGACTGGACTGGTCAAGTGCCAGTTTTGCATAATAATCTGTATCCATATCATTGGTCAGACGATTATTGTCATATCCGGGATAGGAAACAAGTGCAACTACATCTCCAGTCTTTACATCTACAACCACAGCGGACGCTGAGCATGGCATTAATGCCAGCTGTGCAGGCTCTATCTCCAGAGTGTATATCTTGTTGATCATGAAATCATAAGCTCCCATTGCTCCGGAAGCCAGATTCTCATAATCATCATCATTTTTGTCAAGGACTCCCTGCTCATAAAGCACCAGGCAGATTTCCTGTCCGGAAATTGTATCTTCCTGCAGCATGTATTTGTAAAGGAGCTTGGAAAATCCAGTATCTGTACTGAGATAGTCGATAATATATGCTGTCAGTGCCTGATAAATTTCCTCAGAATCCAGATACTCTCCTTCCGGTGAAAAGCTGCTGATGTCGATCCAGCCCTGGCTTGTGGCATAAGTCAGGTAATCCTTCAGGCTGATGGTTTCATCTGTTGTCCAGGCCTTGTAAGTAGCATCTGATGTATCAATGGCATCTTTGGAAATAATTCCAAGCGTGTCTCTAAGAAGGTCATTACAGATGTAAGACAGATATTCCTGTGTTTCTTCATCTTCATCCTTATAGGCTGGCGGGTTTGAGCCATTCAGCTTCGTGCTTATTGTATCAAAAACTCTCTGCTGCTTTTGTTGAAATTTGGCATATAAATTTTTTTCTATGTCAGAGGCATCCTCATTGCTGAATTTGGTGATGTCAATCACACTGTTGGAAATCAGGGCATTGTATACATCATAAATAGGAATACGGATCTGACTGGCATCTGTGACATACGTGTAATCAAAAGTCTTTGCCGCATCAATTTTCGTCAGAAGAACACCAGCCACACGCTGTTTGAGGATCTGATAGATTGCCGATTGCCAGTCAGTATCAATAGTAAGCTGCACATCATCTCCCGCAACCGGCTCTACTTTGGTATCCTCGTCAATTTTCAGAACCTTTCCAAGGTTATCAACAGAAACCGTCTCCTTGCCGTCTGTTCCCTGAAGGGTAAGTTCCATATACTGCTCAATTCCTGCTTTACCTACGATCGCATCATTGGAATAATCCGGATTCTGTTTCCGAAGCTCTGTCAGCTCCTCGGAAGAAGCCTTACCTGTATAGCCAAGGATTGGTGCCATACTTTCATCATCAATATACTGGCGGATGGAATCCTCAACCACATCAATTCCCTGCAGTCCGGTCTTATTCTCCATGATCGCAGCTACCGACTTTTCACTGACATTGGTAGCAATGGTAACCTGCATATATTTCTTAAAGCTGTTGGTATTCAATTCATAGCGGATAGTTGCAATATCAAGCATTTCCTGCTTGGTCAAAGTAAGAGGCAGACCATGGGAGGTCAGTTCATCCTCTGTATAAGCACGATCACCGCTAAGAACGATAGAAAATTTCTCGGAACCAGTGAGAAACTCCATCATCTGATCCGCAGTCGCCGTCTTCTGTTCATCTTTCAAATCATCGATCAATGCCTGTCCATAAATATCAGCACGGAAACGGTTCAGGGTAAAGCCCTCAGCAACATCAAAAGCATACTCTCCATTCTTATCTACCACAATATGGAAGGAATGGGTAATATCATCTCCGTTGCTGTGAAGAATCTGAAGCACCTGATAGGCTACACCATTTAATGTAAGATTCTTCTCCCTTGTAGAAGTGTAAGTTCCATTATCCTCCAGTGTCAGAGAATAGGAAAGCACATTAGATGCAAGAATATCACCATTTCTGTCCAGAATATTTCCGCGGGTGCTCTTGAGCACACGCTCTTTGGTTGTCCTGGCCTGGAATTTGCTGATGTAATCCTCTCCCTGAATAATCTGCAGATCAAATAATCTACGCACCAGAACAACTGACATTATCACAAATACCAAGATCAGGACTGTTGTTCGTTTTAAACTGATTTTTTTGAAAATTCGTTTTATTTTAGTACCCAAATAGACTCACTTTCTTTCCTGGTTATGTTCATGTAGTGATAGTTTATGTAACGGAAAATCCGGTATACAATCAAGGTAATAAATACCGTGTAAAACATTTCCGGGATAATGATCCTGTACAGATAAGTCCCAAGTCCCAGTCTGCCTCTTAGGAGGAACTGCAACCCATAAACAGACAGATTATATAAAAGATCTGCAATTGCAGTCAGAAACATAGGAACCTTCACATCATCATCGTAATAAATCCTGTGCGCATATCCACTTAAATAACCAATATACATATAGATCAAAGCATAAAATCCAAATACGGATCCAAAGAACAGATCCACAAAAAGCCCTGAAAAAAATCCTGCCCAAAGGCCGCTTTTGCGCCCGCGCATAAGCCCCATGGATACACAGAAAGCCAGCATCAGATTAGGAGTTACAGAGCCAATAGAAATCAGATCCATAACCGTACACTGCAGAAGAAAACATATTACGATCGTAAGAAAATAGACAATCTTACCCTTCATCTGCGCCCTCCTGTCCGTCTGCTGCACTGCCGTCAGTATTGTCGCTACTCTCCTGACTGCTGTCGCCAGAGGTACTGTCAGAACTGCCGCTGTCAGAATTACCTTCCACCTGCGCGGTTCCGTCTACCAGATCCTGCTTATTCACAGTAATAACAAATACATCCTTCAAATGAAGGAAATCCACAGGTGTTACAATGGTTCCTGTCTTAGTCAGGTTATTGCTGTCTACCTGCACTTCGCTTACATAGCCGATAAACAATCCTTCTACAAATTTCTCACTGATATTGGAAGTGACAATACGTTCCCCGACAGTCACCTTGTTCTCCTGATCATAAAGCTGCTCAAAGCGAAGCTTTCCTTCATCAATCAGTTCCAGGTCTCCGTTTACAATACAGTTATCAGAAGTGCTTACTGTCATGGCACTTACACTGCTGCTGTCATCAATAATGGAACGGACAGTAGCCCAGGAGGAACCAACTTCTGTGACAATTCCAACAAGCCCCTTGCCTGCGATCACATTATTATCGACCCTTATCCCATCATCAGAACCTTTGTTGATCATAAAGGTATCGTACCAGTTTCCAGGATCTTTGGAAATGATAGTCGCAGCTACCTTCGGATAGTCCTCATAGGTCTGGTCCAAATTGTAAAGCTCTTTCAGTCTCTGATATTCCCCTTGATCCTGGATCAGTTTGTTATTCTGTGTAGTCAGGCTGTCCAGTTCTGCTTTCAGCTCTTCATTTTCAAAAAGCAGATCCTGTTTGTCCTTGAAGCTGTCCCTGACGGAACGGACCATACTGCCGATCTTTTCAATGCTTTTTTCAAAAGGAACTATGACAATTCCTGCTGTTTCCTGCAAAGGAGCTGTGGAAATTCCTGAAGCAAATGTAGCAACAATACAGCTCAGGCAGAAAAGTGTCATAATCGCCAGCAAATGTTTACTTTTCAGATTTATGCGAAATCGAAATTTTTTCTTAAGGTTTTTCATAAAATGGCACCCCTAAAAATTTATGATTTATAACTGTTCAGTACCTTCACAGTTACTATAATTTTCTTTGTGTGATGGGCTGAGCCCATTTACGAAGTTCTTTGTCGTGGATGATCTTCTCCAGCCCTTTGACGGCTGAAGTTTCGTAAAGATCTGACAGGTTAAAAGAATAGCCTGTGTAACTTGCCAGATATGTATCAATATGAGGGATTCTGGTGCTCCCTCCGGTAAGGAAAATGCCTTCTTTCGCAATGTGGTAGGAGATCTGCGGCGGGATACGTTCCAGAAAAACTTTCATCTGGGCACCGATCTCATTGACACAGTTCATGATTCCCGCATTGACTACATAGGCAGAAATAACCTCTTCCCTGGGAAGACCGGAAACACTGTCAATTCCTACAACCTTACGTGCCTGCTTATGCTGGTCTGCAAGCCGTCCCATTACCAGCTTCAGCCGCGTCCCGGTACGGGTACCGATCTGAAGATTATAACGCTTGCGTACTTCGCTGCACACGGCCTCATTCATCTGACGTCCGCCAATTGGAATCTTCTTGTTTATGATAATACGGCCTCCCGTAACAATGGAAAAATTCGTACTCTGGGCACCAATATTTACGATCATGCTTCCTGCATTGTTCTCCAGATCCACACCCATAGCTATGGCATCTGCAATAGGAGCCTCTACCATGTAAACCCTGTTCTTCCGCAGCCAATGTCCATTCGCCACCTGATAATAAGCTCTTTTTTCAATAGCAGTCATGTCCAGAGGAACTGCAAAGTACATGACAGAGCCTATTCCCAGAATTTTATCAATTTTTTTCATCATACTGTAAAGTACAATTTCCTGCAGTTCCAGATTGGCTATCATACCAAAAGCCATCGGCGAACTTACGGAAATATCAGAGGGTGCTTTCTCAAACATTTCATACGCTTCGTTGCCCACGGCTATGATTTTGCGGCCCTTGGCCGCAATCATGTTCTTCTCAATGTAGCTTTTATTTCGAATCATGGAATAGACCTTGACGGAACTGCTTCCAAGGTCTATTCCATATGTTTTTTCAAACAGCATATATCTGTCCCTTCATCATTACTATGCCCTGCAAAAACAAATACCCGCCACTGGTTTACAGACGGCGTCAGCACTTCCGGCGGATCATTCCTCTGGCATCATTCCCTGTTCTTTAAAGCTAATGTATCTCTGGTCACCGATCACAACGTGATCCAGAAGCTTCACCCCAAGAATCTCCCCAGACCGGTAAATACGCTCTGTAATTTTCTTATCACATTCACTGGGCGTAGGATCTCCGCTTGGATGGTTATGAACCAGGATCACACTTACAGCGTGAAACTTCAATGCTTCCATAAAAACCTCCCTTGGAGTGATCAGAGTTGAATTCACGGTTCCCCGGGAAAGCATCTGCTCGCCAAGAAAATGGTTTTTTCCATCCAGCAGCATAACGATCAATATTTCCTGCTCTTCGTGCCGGAGACGTTCCATATAGTATTTTGCTATCGTGATGGGTTCGTTAAAAGAAAGTCTTGGTCTGGCAACAGCAGACGCCATCCGCTTGGAAAGCTCCCCGATACATTTCAGCTGGACGGCCTTGACTTTCCCGATTCCGTTCACCTTCATCAGATCCGGAATGGACATATGTAAAAGTCCCAGAAGTCCCGGATAGGAGGTATCTTTCGTAAGACTTAAGATTTGATTGGCGAGTACAAGAGAATTGCAGCCTTGTACACCGCTTCTCAGGATCACTGCCAGAAGCTCGCTGTCGCTGAGCACGGATGGTCCCCACTGCAGACATTTCTCATAAGGACGTGACGACTCCGGCAGTTCTCTGATGGTCTGTTTCATTTCATTCATATCTTTCACCTGCAGTTCTCCAGGACTGACAGGATACTGCTCACGCCATACCTGAAACTTACTTCGCACAGCTTTGCCAATGAACAGTAATGGGACTGTTCTTCATGTCATAATAAGCAGATACTTCTTATTCCCCGAGACACAAAGACAAATTCCCCCGCACTGTGTTTCACAATGCAGACTCATTTTAGCATAAAAAAGGAGAGATGTACACTCTCTCCTAAAAATTTCTGAACTTTTTAGAAACAGCTTCCGCTACTTTTATGCCATCCATAGCAGCAGAAGTAATCCCGCCTGCATATCCAGCGCCTTCCCCACAGGGGTAAATCCCCTCATAGTTTGCTTCCAGGGAATCCTTATCACGGACAATACGCACCGGAGATGATGTTCTGCTTTCCACGCCGGACAGCACTGCATCAGGACGGTCAAAGCCTTTGATTTTTTTTCCAAAAGCAAGAACACCCTCTTCTATGGAATCACCAATCTCTTTTGGAAAAATACTGCGCACATCACCTGGAACACAGGCGCCCTTAATACAAGGTTCTACATCTTTAAGTCTTGTACTCGGCTTATGCTTCTGATAATCCTCAAACAACTGTACCGGAACCTTACCATTTCCAGCTTTCCACGCTGCGCGCTCCAGATTGCGCTGGAATGCTACGCCGCCCAGAGGCCCCTCTTCCGGAAAATCAGCCGGAGTTACCGATACGATCAGCGCACTGTTTGCATTGCGGCTGTCCCTGGCCTGATAGCTCATACCATTTACAGCAAGCATCTCCGGTTCTGAAGAAGCGTTTACTACATAACCGCCCGGACACATACAAAAAGAATAAACACCACGGCCATTTTCACATGTGTGGGTAACTTTATAAGCAGCAGCTCCAAGTTTCTCGTTTTCCTCTTCCCCATAAAGAGCCAGATTGATCATGGACTGTGGATGTTCCATACGTACACCTACTGCAAAAGATTTTGGTTCCATATAGATTCCTTTTTTCTCAAACATGAAAAAGGAATCTCTTGCGCTGTGTCCAACTGCCAGCACACATACCTGGGCCGGAATCCTTTTTTCCCCATTTATCTCAATTTCTTTTAACTGACTGTTTTCAAAAAAAAGATCTGTCACTTTGGAACGGAACTGGAATTCCCCGCCCATTTCCTCAATTTCATGGCGAAGAGTCTCCACCACGCCAACCAGCACGTCTGTACCAAGATGTGGTTTCTGCTGATAGATAATTTCCGACGGTGCACCCGCCTGCACGAAACGCTTCAGTACTTCATGATTTCTTCCTGAAGGATCTTTTACCAGAGTATTTAGTTTTCCGTCGGAAAAAGTACCAGCACCCCCTTCACCAAACTGCACATTGGAATCCGGATCCAGTACGCCATTTTTCCAGAAATTCTCGACAGTCTTCTGACGGACATGCGCTTCCTCTCCCCGTTCCAGAACCAGGGGGCGGTAACCTGCCTTCGCCAGATACCAGGCACAAAAAATTCCGGCAGGTCCGCTTCCTACAATGACCGGCGGATATTTCAGTTCCTCTTCACCAGGAGATGGAAATGTATATTCTTTTTTCTGAGTTAACATAATGTTATTATTGTGAACTCTTCGAAAGATCTTGCTTTCCTGGTTTTTATCCTGCAAAGACACATCTACCGTATAAACAAATTTTTTATCCTCTTTATGACGGCAATCCAGTGACTGCTTCACTATTTCGTAAGTGAAGCCTTCATTTTTCAGACGAAGCTCCTTACGGATCTTTTGGCTTAACTCTTCCGGGGTATGATTAATTGAAAGTTTCAGCTGGGTAATTCGAATCATGTTATTCTCCTTTTTCAAACACGCTCTGACATTTACTGGCATTCACTCCTGCAACATAACCGCTGGACCAGGCCCACTGCAGATTGTAACCGCCACATTTCCCATCAATGTCCAATAGTTCTCCTGCGAAATATAAGCCTGAATTTCGTGTGGATTCCAAGGTTTGGGCGTTAACCTGCGTAGTATCAACGCCGCCTGAGCACACCTGTGCCTGTTCAAAAGACTGATAACCAGTCACTTTAAGCGGATAGCTGCTGATTGCTTCTTCCAGATCATTTGCTGACAAAAGCACTTTTGCAAGCTTATCCGGGAAAAGTCCGGTCAAAAAGTCTTTTTTTCCTTTATAGGGGCAGTTTTCCTTTCGTATTTTCAGAAAAGCTTTCAACTGTTCCCGGGAAAATTCTGGCAGAAAATTTAAAATCAGAGTCACATTTTTTCCCTGTTTCAGTGCACGGATTCCGTATCGGCTGACCTGAAACACCGGAATTCCAGATACGCCATAATCAGTAAGCTGTAGTTCTCCTGTTTCCTCTGTGACTTTTTTCCCATCCACAAGCAGCGTAATTCTGCCTTCTGTGCGGACACCTGCCCAGCCGGAAAAGCCTGTATTCTTGCATTTCAGGGCAGTTAAAGCCGGGAGAGGCTCTATGAGCCTGTGTCCCAGTGCTGCGGCAAGCTCATAACCGCTGCCATCGGAACCGGAAATTGCAGAAGCTTTGGAACCATTGGAAAGAATAACTGCTTCACCCTCGTATATCCAGCCTTCTACCTGAACCTTCCAGCTATCCTGTTCCTTAAAAACACGTTGTACTTTTTGGTTGGTCTTGATCTTTACCCCAAGATTCCGTGCTTCCATACACAATACCTCAGCAACGCTTGCTGCCTGTCCGCTATGCGGATAGAGATAGCCGCCGTTTTTATTCACAGGATAAATTCCAAGCCGGGTAAAAAATTTCACCGTGTCTTCTACCGGAAACTGATTCAGAACTGCCTGTTCAAAGCCTGGATTTTCGCTTCGATATGCATCAGACGGCACCTGGATATTGGTAAAATTACATTTGCCGTTTCCTGTAGCGCAGATCTTTTTGCCTGGTTTTTCATTTTGTTCCAATATGGTTACAGCGGCCCCGTTTTCTGCAGCTGCAATGGCCGCCATCAGCCCGGACGCCCCGCCGCCTGTAACGATAACACGTTTTTTCTCCATATAAACTCCCGTTTTTTACATCTGTTTTAAAGAACTTATGGTAACGGTTCAGCGCCTCCCTGTTACACGCCTGGCGTTGCACGAAAATTCATGTTTTTCATGATTTCACTGTAATTTTACCAAATCCTGCTCCACAAGTTTCTGCAAGGACATCATAACACCTAGTTTTGCATGCTCCCAGGTAAGTCCTCCCTGGAAATATACGGCATATGGCTCTTTCACAGGTCCATCTGCGGAAAGCTCAATAGAAGAGCCCTGTACAAATGCGCCAGCCGCCATAATGACCTGACTGTCATAACCTGGCATATCCCATGGCTCCGGATCAACATAACTGTCAACCGGGGCAGCAGCCTGAATTCCCTTACAGAATGCGATCAGACGCTCCGGACTTTTTAAAGTCACTGCCTGAATAATATCCTGCCTTGGCTCTGTGGAATTTGGAACCACGTCAAATCCAAGCTTTTCATAAATATTGGCTGCAAAAACAGCGCCCTTTAACGCACCCTTTGTCACCATCGGTGCAAGGAAAAATCCCTGATAGAAGGAACGGTTTACGCCAAGTGAAGCTCCCACCTCAGCACCAAGTCCCGGACAGGTCATACGGTAAGAAGCATTTTCCACGCACTCTTTGGTTCCCGCAATGTAACCGCCAATTGGAGCAAGTCCGCCGCCCGGGTTTTTGATCAGGGAACCAACCACCATATCTGCACCAACATCACTGGGCTCAATCGTGTCAACAAATTCGCCGTAGCAATTGTCTACCATACAGATCACATCAGGCTTAATGCTCTTTACAAATGCAATCAGCTCACCAATCTGCTTTACTGAAAAAGAGGGGCGTGTCATATAGCCTTTGGAGCGCTGAATCTCAACCAGTTTTGTCTTCTCATTGATTGCTTTGCGGATATTTTCATAATCGAAAGTTCCATCCTCAAGAAGATCCACCTGACGATAAGTTACTCCGTATTCTGCCAGGGAGCCCTTGGATGGACGGATACCGATCACCTCTTCAAGAGTATCATATGGCTTTCCGGCTGGTGCCAGCATTTCATCGCCTGGACGCAGGTTTCCAAAAAGAGCAATGGCCAGGGCATGTGTTCCACACGCAATCTGCGGACGCACCAGACATGCTTCTGTGTGGAATGTATCCGCATAAACCTTTTCCAGAGTATCACGACCGTAATCGTTGTAGCCGTAACCGGAAGAAGAGCCGAAGCACTCCTCGCTGACACGGTTTTTCTGCATAGCCAGAAGAACTTTCATCTGGTTATATTCTGCAGTTTTGTCAAACTGTTCAAAACGCTCCTTTAAGGATTTTTCTATTTCATGGCAAAAATCATAAACCTGGGAAGAAATTCCCAGCTGCTCGTATAATTCTTTCATAATAAATTTTCCGTCTGTCTGACGGTATTCCTCCATTTTTTTGTTTTCAAAGCGGGCGATTACCCCCTGTGGAAAATCTGATTATCGAAATAACTACTCTCCAGTTATTCCTTTTTCATGGCAAACGCTCAGCATATATTCCAGCATTTTATTCTCGTCATACCCGAACTCATCTTTATTCACCCACACTGTTTCCGGTTCTCTGTGGAACCAGGTGAGCTGGCGTTTGGCAAAGTGCCGGGTGTCGCGCTTCAAGATCCGCACAGCCTCTTCCAGCGGCATTTCTCCATCCAGATAGGCCAGGATTTCTTTATATCCAAGACCCTGCATGGAAACCATACCTCTGTGACAGCCCATGTCCTTCAGCTTCTGGACTTCTGCCACAAGACCGCTGGTCATCATTTCATCCACCCGCTTATCAATGCGTTTATATAAAAGCTCCCGTGGTGCATTCAGCACAAAGTATGCCAGATTATAGGGGCTGGTTCGTTCCTGCTGCTCCTCATTGTGTGCGGAAATAGGGCTATGGTTCTGATGATAAAATTCCAGTGCGCGGATTACACGCTTCGTGTTGTTTTCGTGGATCACTTCGGCGCTTTTGGGATCCACCTCTGCCAGCATCTGATGAAGATATGCAGGACCTTTTTCCTGGACAATCGCCTCCAGATCGGCCCGGTATCCATCGTCCTGCTCAGCCTGGGTAAAATCAATATCTCTGGTCACCGCCTGAATATAAAAGCCGGTTCCCCCCACCAGAATGGGAATATGTCCCCTGATGTAAATCTTTTCCATGGCATCCTTTGCCATCTGTTGAAAACGCACAATGTGAAATTCATCCTCTGGCGTCAGCTCATCCACCAGGTAATGGGGAACTCCCTGCATTTCTTCTGGCATGATCTTCGCAGAGCCAATATCCATATATTTATAAACCTGCATGGAATCTGCAGATATGATCTCGCCGCCAATGGCTTTTGCCAGAGAAATAGACAGCCTGGTTTTTCCAACTGCAGTAGGACCGGTAAGGACAATAAGAGGTTTTTTCATAATCTCTCCTGTTTATACAATTCGCTTAAATTTCTTTTCAATTTCTGTCTTTGTCATCGCAATGATAGTGGGACGGCCATGAGGACAATTATATGGATTGTCCAGAGTAAGAAGCTCGTCGATCAGCTTATCTGCCTCCAGAGCAGACATCTGATGATTTCCTTTGACAGCAGATTTGCATGCCATTGTGGCAAGTCTTGCTGTGAAAAGGTCAAAAGCATCCTTTGCACCTTCTCCTCCCAGATTGTCAAGCATTTCCAGAAAGAGTTCTTCTTCATGGAATCCGTACAAATTTGTCGGAACTGCACTGATACAGTATTCCCTTCCACCAAAGGGTTCAATCTCAAAACCGTATTTCCTGAAATATTCTTCGTTGGCTTTTAATTTCGCCTGTTCATCCATGTTCAAGGTCACCACAAGCGGAGGATTCAGATATTGCGATTCAATGGACTGTTCTTTAAAACGTTTTACAAAGCGCTCATAATTTACCTTTTCGTGAGCTGCATGCTGGTCGATAATGTAAAACTGGTTTTCAAATTCCACCAGCCAGTAGGTGTCAAACAACTGGCCAATCAGCTTATGGCGGCTTCGGGATTCTGGTGCCAGAAGTTTCTCCTGAAAAAGCTCAAGCTGCTTTCCCCCAACGGATGGATATTCTGAGCCTGGATCACTCTGTCCAGGCTCAGATTTATCTGGTATCTCATAGTTTACGGATACAGCAGTCTCTGCCTGATTATCGGCTTCATTCATTCTCTCAACCGATATGTTATCTTCTGCCGCTTTTTCATCTGCACTTTTATCCGCTTTTTCTTCTGCTTTTTCATCCGCTCTTTTATCTGCCTCCGCAGCCTCTTTTAAAGTTCCTGCAAAAAGAGCTTCCTCTTCCTTGCTAAATGGCTTCGCCTGATAAATTGCCTGCTCACGAAGCACACTGCTGGCCTGACAGCCAGAGCTGTTTACAAGGCTTCCAGATGAATTTATTTTTCCAGTTGGAGCTGTTTTTTCAGTTAGAGCTGTTTTTCCAGTTAGAACTGTTTTTTCAGCAGCCTGTGAATAGCAGCTTTCATTATTCCCTGCGCTGCTTCGACCAGCTTTTTCAGCAGCACCTTCACAATGAAGTTCCGTCCTGCGGCTTTTCTCAAATGGCTCCGGAACTGCTCCGCGGCTTACTGCTGCCACCTTTGATTCCCGCTCCTCTTTTCCCACTGGAACAACCGGTATCAGTTCTCTGTGAAGAAGCGCATTGTGAACAGCCTCGTAAATGGCATCATACACCTCCGCCCCTCTTGCAAAACGAACCTCCAGTTTCCGGGGATGAACATTTACATCCAGATCATTTCCTGTCATCTGGATCTGCAATGACACAAAAGGAAATTTATGCTGCATGACAAAGCCCTTATATGCATCCTCAATGGCCTTCGTAATAATATTGTTTTTCACAAATCTGCCATTTACATAGTAGTTCTCAAAGCTTCGGTTTCCTCTGGAAACCTCCGGTTTGCCGGCGTATCCCTCAATTTTCATAAAATCATTTTCGTAGAAGACTTCCAGAAGTGCTTTCGCCATATCCCGGCCATATACATTATAAATAACATCCTTCACATTATAATTGCCGGAAGTATGCAGTTTCACCTGTTTGTTCTGAATATATTTAAAAGAAATCTCCGGATGGGAAAGAGCAAGCTGTTCCATCATAGTTCCAATATAATTTGCTTCTGAAGAATCAGATTTCAGGAACTTGCTCCGGGCCGGTGTGTTGTAAAAAAGATTCCGAACCAGGAAAGTAGTTCCATCTGGAGCTCCCATTTCCTCAAGGCTTTGTTCTACGCCGCCTTCGATCACATAACGCACGCCGCTGATAGCAGAAGGAGTTTTTGTGATCAGCTCCACCTGGGAAACTGCGGCAATACTGGATAAAGCCTCACCACGGAATCCCAGTGAGGCTATGTTTTCCAGATCTTCTACTTTTTCAATTTTGCTGGTAGCATGACTTAAGAATGCCGTAGGTACCTGAGCAGCCTCAATTCCCCCTCCGTTGTCTGTAATACGGATCAGCTTCTTTCCTCCATCTGTAATCTCTACTGTTACAGCAGTAGCACCAGCATCAATGGAATTTTCTACAAGCTCCTTTACAACAGAAGAAGGGCGCTCTACCACCTCACCTGCTGCAATTTTATCAATGGTATGTTTATCTAAAACTGCTATTTTTCTCAAGTTTTTCTCTCCATATAAAAGCAGGTTGACCGCTTCGGTTCACAATACGGACATGTCGCCTGCCGGTGACAGCACCATATATGAAAGTCAGCTGTCAGTTACCATCTGTTCTTTATCTTATTCTGAAGATTGTATAACGTATTTAAGGCTTCCATGGGAGTCAGATTTCCAATGTCAATGCCTTTTAATTCTTCAATAATGTCATTGTCCTGTACAGTGTCAAATAATGACATCTGCGCCATATCCATTTCTACCTTCGGCTTCTTCTTCGGTGAAGCCAGATCTTTTACAGCAGCAGTAATGTCTGCATCGCTTAATTCCTCAACCAGCTCTTTTGCACGGTTAATAACAGAATCCGGAACACCTGCCAGCTTGGCGACCTGAATTCCATAGCTCTTATCTGCGCCGCCTTTTACAATCTTGCGGAGAAAAACAATATCGTCACCTTTTTCCTTAACTGCAATGCAGTAGTTGGTAACGCCAGATAGTTTTCCTTCCAGTTCAGTCAGTTCATGATAATGTGTGGCAAATAATGTCTTGGCTCCACAAAGCTTTGTATTACTGATATGTTCAATCACTGCCCAGGCAATGGCAAGACCATCAAAGGTACTGGTTCCACGGCCGATCTCATCCAGGATCAGAAGGCTCTTGGCAGTGGCATTTCTAAGGATATTGGCAACCTCAGTCATTTCTACCATGAAAGTACTCTGTCCGCTGGCAAGGTCATCTGATGCACCTACACGAGTAAAGATTCTGTCTACAATTCCAACCACAGCCTTATCTGCCGGAACAAAGCTTCCAATCTGCGCCATAAGTACGATCAACGCAGTCTGACGCATGTATGTAGATTTACCTGCCATATTGGGGCCTGTAATAATGGAAATTCTTTTTTTAGTATTGTCAAGGTATGTATCGTTGGCAATGAACATATCATTATCGATCATCTGCTCTACAACCGGATGACGGCCACCTTTGATATCTATAATTCCGCCTTCATTTACCTTCGGGCGTACATAATGATTGCGCTCAGCAACAAGCGCCAGGGATGCAAACACATCCAGACCTGCAATTGCCTTGGCTGTACGCTGGATTCTTATCACTTCCTGGCCAACTTTATCACGGACATTGGAAAACAGCTCGTATTCCAGGGCATAAAGTTTATCTTCAGCGCCAAGGATCATATTTTCAAGGTTTTTCAACTCCTCGGTAATATAACGTTCTGCATTTGCAAGAGTCTGTTTACGGATGTAGTTCTCCGGCACCAGTTCTTTAAACGTATTGGTTACCTCAAGGGCATAGCCGAATACACGGTTATATTTGATCTTCAGGGATTTGATTCCGGTACGCTCACGTTCCTTTGTTTCCAGCTCTGTAAGCCATTTTTTTCCATCTGTGCGGGCACTGCGGAATTTATCCACATCTTCGTTAAAGCCTTCACGAATAATGCCTCCATCCTTCTGGGCAAGGGGCGGTTCATCTACAATGGCGTGCTTGATCAGATCTGTAATATCTTCAAGACTGTCCATGTCCTCGTAGATTTCTTTCAGAATCGGTGCCTGAAAGTCCTTGAGAACCTGTTTAATATAAGGAATCATTTCCAGAGAGGACGCAAATGCTACCATATCTCTTGGATTTGCAGACTTAAAGCTGATGCGGCTGACCAGACGCTCCAGGTCATACACTGGATTGAGATATTCCCGGATCTCATCGCGGAGCATCGGTTTCTCATTCAGCTCTTCAAGAGCTTCCAGTCTGCGATTGATCTCTTCTGCATCGATCAGTGGCTGTTCCACAAAGGAGCGAAGAGTACGGGCACCCATGGCTGTTTTAGTCTTATCCAGTACCCAGAGAAGAGAACCTCTTTTCTGCTTTTCACGGAGGGTCTCCACCAACTCCAGATTTCGTCGGCTGGAGCTGTCAATCAGCATATAACGCTCTGCCGTATAAGGACGGATTGTAGTCATCTGGGAAAGTGCAGTCTTCTGCGTTTCCTTAAGATACAAAAACAGCGCTCCGGCAGCTATGATTCCACTGTCATAATCGCTGATTCCAAGGCCTTCCAGATTGGTTACGTGAAAATGTTCCCTTAATTCTTTTCTGCAGGTATCATCATCGAAATACCAGGCATCCAGGGAAAAAATACAAATTCCAAGACGTTCTTTCAAATCGTCTGTGTCAACCCCACTCATAAAAAAGGAATCATTACATATGATTTCAGCCGGACTGAATTTGTTGATCTCATCAACCAGTTTCTGGCTATTTGGTACTTCTGTAAGGAAACAGTCACCTGTGGTAATATCCGCTATTGCACAACCAAAGCGGTCTGCTATGGAGACAATTGACATCAGATAATTGTTCTTTGACTCATCCAAAGAAGTTGCATCTAAAGTAGTTCCGGGAGTAACCACACGGATAACAGCACGCTTTACAAGTCCTTTTGCTTTTTTCGGATCCTCTACCTGTTCGCAGATTGCAACTTTATGTCCCCGTTCAATAAGACGGTTAATATAGGTATCAGCTGCATGAAAGGGAATTCCACACATAGGAGCACGTTCTTCCAGACCGCAGTCTTTACCGGTGAGCGTCAGTTCCAGCTCCTTGGATACCAGAAGTGCATCATCAAAAAACATCTCGTAGAAATCCCCGAGACGATAAAATAAGATGCAGTCTTTGTATTCTTCTTTTGTTTTGCAGTATTCCTGCATCATGGGCGACAGTTTCATGGTTTGCGCTGAATCCCTTAATTTATGCGGGTTTGAAGCACCTGAAATAGTAGTTTGACCCCCATTTGACCCCCGGTTAGTATTTTGTATGTTATCAGTAGTATTCTTCATAATTTTCCTTTATTCTTTTTCTGGCACCGCCGGAACTTTTCCCTCATCGTATTTTGCAGCAAATTTTCTAAATTCATCTGCCACATAATCCTGTTCCAGATGTGTATAATAGTTCGTCATATTTACGCTTGTATGTCCCACAATCTTACTCACCGTAAATGGAGACATATTAGACTCATTCAGTTTGGTGACGAACGTATGCCGAAATTTATGGGGATATACCTCATAAAGACGAGGTTCCCTATTTTCTTTTTCAGCTAATTCGATCTCTTTTTTTTCAATTATGCTTATAATACGTGAACATTCCGCGTTTGCATATTGAGGAAGAAAAACCCCTCCTGGTTGTGTTGTGAATACCAGATCCGGAAAATCTTTGAGGAAAGGATTTTCCTTTCCCCATGATGATCCGCTTTTTTCTTTATCCGCAATCTGCTTTTTCTCCCAAGAGTGAAATGCCAATTCAACACCCTCTGTCATAGGAATCCAACGATAACTTGCCTTTTTCTTAGGCGTCGTTATCTGTTTAACTGACTCTGGTTTTTCTAATCGATTTTTTCCTTCATCAAAATAAATCGTCGTTCTATTCAGTGTTTTATATACACGAATTCGATGACATTCAAAATCAATATCAGACCAGCAAAGTGCTGTAATTTCGCCAATACGCATTCCAGTATTCAAAATAATATAAAATAGTTCATAATATCTCGTGTTTTTTGCTGCATCAAGAAATGTTTTAATTTCCTCTGGTTGAAGTATTTTGCTTTCATCCTCCAATATTGGATCAACTGTTACTTTTTCGGATTTTTCTATTGCAATCCCTTTACAGGGATTCATTGGAATCATTTGATTATCTACCGCACTTTGAAGTAATTGCTTTACAATTGATAAAGTATGGACAACTGATGATTCCGCATAGCCATCGCTTTGCATTCCTTCAACCATATTGTAGATATGAGAGGGTGTGAGGCAATCAAGCCTCACAGAGCCAATAAAATCTGCACCCCGCTCAAATCCATCTACATATCCACGAACCGTATTAGCTTTAATTCGCCCAATTTTGTAAAGTTTCATCCATTCATCAAACCATTCAGAAACTTTATATTTTTTCGCTTTATCATTATAACCCAGAATATATTTTGCTTTTTCCAGATCACGTTTTTTCTTTAGTTTTGCCAAATTTCTATCATATAAATATTTTGGTTTCGGGGAACCTGGTATATAATATTTGGCTTGATAACGTCCGTCCTTCCTTTGCGAAAGTCCACTTCCTAATTCTTTGCCTTTCAAAGATTTTCCCATACTGTGTTCATCCTTTCCAGGCCAGATTTCAAGTACATCAGAATATTAACACGTTCTTAAAAAATATTCAAGTGTCCTGTTCCTCCAACCAGTGTTCGAATTTTTTTCTGTGTACAAGTGTTCTGCGCCCAATTCGGACGCAGAAATCATTTTCAGCCATTATAGTACGAACTGTTTTTTCAGATAACCCAGTTAATTCACAGGTTTCTTTTACTGAAAGAAGAAGTTTCCCATTTTCCTCCTTTATATCGTTCTTTTTTCTCATACCTACATTTCCTTTCACATATCAAATTCAACTACTACAATGTACCATTCTCCCGTAATGCCAATATTTTTTCTATTGCTTCCTGTCTTGTTATGCCTTCTCTTTTGGCTTTTATTGGTGTTAGTATATAACCATAGACATAAAAAGTTGAACAGCCTATAATAATCATAATAATGTAAAGGAGCTGTTCAACATGGCAAAAAACCAAAAGAAGTACACACAAGAGTTTAAGCAACAAATTGTGGATTTGTACAATACAGGAAATTACTCATTTCCTCAGTTATCAAGTGAATATGGCGTAGCAAAGTCAACTATCTTAAACTGGGTAAGAAATCTAAGTCCTATCCAGGTTTCTGAGACAGGAAAAAGGGCTTATCATCTTTGATAGAGCCGGCCCAACAAGCATGGTATTACATTTTGCGATTTTGCATATGAAAAAGGAATCAATGAACTCTTCATTGACTCCTTTGATGATTACATCACACAAATTGAAATACCGATTAAAACTTAATATTAGTCAGTATAATTCTGTATATGACATCCCTCAAAAATCGACAGCCTAATGGTATCAATAATTCTTATAGCAGTGTTTCTATAATATATTAAAAGCCTCTTTGTCCGCTTAAGAGTTTAATCTTACAAAGAAAATGCTAAATCATAAGCCTCCCAGATTGCTGTTTTCAAATTTCCAACCTTTTTAACATCGCCGACTATATGAATATTCGTTTTCCCCTGTTGTGTTCCGCCGTCAACAAGCCTCGTGTCTGGCATATAACCACAGCTCATTATCACGTCGTCGCATTCCAACTGTATTGTCTTTTCCGCTGTCTCAATAACAATTCCATTTTCAATGATTTCTAAGAGCTTTGCGTTTTTATAAATAGGAACTTCATAATACCGCAATAAGTCTCTCATACAACTGGAGTTTGCCATGCAGAGTCCCTTGGTCTTTAAAATATCGTCTGCCATTTCCACAATAACCGGTCGTTTTCCTTTCAGCACAAGGTCATAGGCAATCTCGCAGCCCGTCAAACCTCCGCCGATTACAGCGACGTCCTTTCCTACTTTTCTCCCCAGCAGATATTCCGTTGCTTCAATAGCTTTTTCCTGTCCCGGAACATCTAGCTTTCTAGGTTTTGCGCCCGTAGCAATGATAATTTCATCTTCTGTCAGCTCAGCCAGAGTTGTAATTTCACAGTTGTATTCCACTTTAATCGGCAGGCTTTCTATTTCTTGTTGAATCCATCTTATAAATTCTTTATCTTTTTCTTTGAATTCAGGTGCTGCTGCAGCATTAAACACACCACAGAGCCGGTCACTCTTTTCATAAATAGTTACCTCATGACCTCGTATTGCCGCAATTCGGGCTACAGTCATCCCAGCGATACCCCCGCCGATGACCGCAATACTTTTCGTTACAGCTGCTTTTTTCTCAAAATCATATTTCTGCTCACAGAATGTCCTAGGGTTCAACGCACAATGCCCTTGTGTTTTTCCATCCTCTTCATCGATTTCACAGCCAACGCCTTCATAATGATAAATCGGAAGACATGCATTATGACATGCAATGCAAGGAAGAATGTCGCTAAATTTCTCCTGTTCCAGTTTTACAATATATTCCGGATCCGCCAGGAACTGACGTCCGATTCCCATAGCATCCAGTTTTCCTTCTGATATAGATGCTGAAGCTTCATCCGGCTGCATTCTTCCTGCACATACCACAGGAATTTCTACCACTTCTTTTAATCGTGTCACCTCCGCCATGTTACAGTTTAAAGGCATATATACAGGCGGATGCGCCCAGTACCATGAATCGTAAGTCCCATTGTCCGCATTAAGCATGTCATATCCTGCATCCTGAAGATATTTTGCGGCTTTCAGCCCTTCCTCAAGATCTCTGCCGGCTTCTGTAAATTTCTCACCATAAACTGCCCCGATACCAAAGCCGATTGTCTTACTGGTTACGGAATACCGAAGGGATACAGGGAATGTGTCACCGCACTGTCGCTTAATCTCCTCTACAACTTCTTTCGCAAACCTGTAGCTGTTATCAAAAGTCCCCCCATACTGATCTGTTCTCCGATTCGTATACTTCGTTGTAAACTGATCCAGCAGATAGCCTTCATGCACGGCATGCACTTCCACACCGTCAAACCCTGTCTCCATACAAAGTTTGGCTGTCTTACCATAGGCATCCACATACTCAAGAATTTCTCCTTCCGTCAGTGGTCTATGTATAATTTCTGGAAGCCAACGGTTAGGCAGTTCACTAGGGGCTACAAGAAGATTATCCCAGTCAAACATGGACTTTTGTCCGGTTTCCTTCTCTTTTTCATAAAGTTCCTTTAATGCCAGCGGCATGGTAAATGTTCGTCCCCATCCTGCACCAATCTGCAAAAACACTTTTGCACCGTAACTATGAATTTCTGCTAAAAGCGGCTTTAGTCCTTCGAATATTTCTTTCTGCTCATAAAGCCACTGTTTCCCCACCATACTACGCAGAGTAACCATTCCGGGAATAATTAAACCTACATGATTCTTTGCACGCTCCACATAATAATCATAGATATCCTCACCAATTTTAAAAATAGGTAAGCAGTCTATCATGTTTGTACCTTCCATTGGTTCCAAAACAAAACGGTTTTTAATCATTACCGTTCCAATTTTAAATGGTTCAAATAAAATTTCGTGTTCTTTTTTCATTTTTTGAACATCCTTCCTCAATTATCCTATTGTGCAAGTAAGCAATTCAACTGACCGATCAGCTGTTCCACCTGTTCTCCCGGCATCTGTCCCAGCAGAGATTTCATCGGCATTTCCCGGATAACTTGCTCTCCCAGCTTCTTGTATTCGTCACTCATACCTTCTGCTGATGCGGCTGCTGCTGCCAATGGAGCCAGCAGTTCCGTAATAACGGGAGCGGTTTTCGTATGATCCAATAATTCTCCGAACGTTGTTGTGAAATCTACGCGAAGGGGCAGTTCTTTCTGTGTTTCAAATACAATATCAGCATGTAATCGGATGTCATCAGAAGCATGGCCGATCAGGATCCGGTATGTTCCGGATGGCGCATACCAGTCCCCGAGACGTTCTTCATAATAGGAAAGATCCCTCGCCAAAATTTCCATCGACACCGTTTTTTCCTCTCCCGGCAGGAGATGAACTTTGGCAAATCCTTTCAATTCCTTGACCGGTCTCTCCGATATGCCGCACAGGTCAGCCACGTACAGCTGTACGACTTCTTTTCCTTCTGTCTTTCCTGTATTTTTCACCTTGAAGGAGACCGTCAGGATATCCTCATCCGTCATTTGAGCCGATGACAAATTCAAGTCCTCATAAGCAAATTCCGTGTAAGACAGCCCATGTCCGAATGCATACCGCACCGGAACCTTCTTTGTATCATAATAGCGGTACCCGACAAAGATATCCTCACCATATAACACCCGCTTTCCATTTCCTGGGAAATGAAGGTAGCTCGGATTATCTTCCAGCCGGTACGGGAATGTCTCCGCCAGCCTGCCGGACGGATTCGCTTCTCCGTATAACAGCCAGTCACAGGCTTCGCCAACGCCCTGACCTCCGAGATACATTTCAAGGATCGCGCTTACTTTATCAGCCCAGGGCAGTTCTACCGGGCTTCCATTGTGGAGTACAACTACAACATTAGGCTGTACTTTCAACACTTCTTCGATCAGACGGTCCTGGCATTGGGGCAGCTTCATAGATGTTCTGTCATACCCTTCCGACTCAAATATCTCAGGCAGACCGGCAAAGATCACCGCGACGTCTGCTTCTGCAGCAGTCCGAAGCGCTTTTTCTAGCTCTTGTTCCGTCATCGCGTCATTTTCCATAGAAAATCCTTTTGCATAAGTCACGCTACGCCCTTTTTCTCCGGCAGCATCTAATGCCGAAACGACCCTGAACGGATTGATATGGCTGGAGCCGCAGCCCTGATACCGCGGCTTTTCGGCAAATTCCCCTATATAGGCAACCTTTCTGTCTGTATTCAACGGAAGTATACCGTTATTTTCTAGCAGGACCGCACATTCCGTCTCAATATCCGCTGCTTTTTTATGATCTGTATCCTTATCAGATATAATTTCCGGACAATGCTGCTCTTCACCGGCAAATACAACATTCAATACCCGCTCCACCGCTTCATCCAGCACAGCTTCGTCCAGTCTTCCCTCCTGTACTGCTTTCACAATCTGTCTGTCATTGTATCCTCCGGAATAAGGCATCTCCAGATCCAGTCCGGCCTGCAGTCCTTTCACACGGTTATTTACAGCGCCCCAGTCACTGACGACGCAGCCTTTGTATCCCCATTCTTTTCTCAGGATATCTGTCAGAAGATATCTGTTTTCCGAAGCATATTCTCCATTTATTTTGTTGTAGCTACACATGACGGTTCTTGGAGCTGATTCTTTCACCGCTTCCTCAAACGCAGGCAGGTAGATTTCCCTGAGCGCACGTTCTGACACCTCGGAAGATATCGTCATACGGAGTGTTTCCTGGTTATTCAGTGCGAAGTGCTTAATGCTTGTCCCCACGCCCTGACTCTGTACTCCGCGGATATATGCCGATGCCATCCTACCTGCCAGATATGGATCCTCCGACAGATACTCAAAGTTCCGCCCGCATAACGGGCTCCTTTTAATATTCACCGCCGGGCCAAGCAGCATGCTTACATTCTCGGCCTGACACTCCGCTCCCAGCGTCTCTCCCATCCGTTCCATCAGGTCAACATCGAAGCTGGAGGCTGTTGCACAGGCTGCTGGGAAACAAACGGCCTTCACACTTTCATTCAATCCCAGATGATCCGTTTCCCCTTCCTGCTTTCTCAGTCCGTGAGGGCCGTCCACCATCATAACTGACGGAATGTTCAGTCGTTTGATTTCTTTCGTATGCCAGTTATCAGCGCCCGAGCAGAGACTTGCCTTCTCTTCCAGCGTCATTTTTGAAATCAGTTCCTTTATTCTGTCCATCGCAAAAGTCCTCCATTCTTTTCTTAATACTGATTGATCATCTGTGACTCTGCCTCTTCACGGCTAATCTCACCATTGTTGCATTTTGCCATCAGCTGGACATCATGGTCATTAAGCTTGTAAAGGCGAAGCATAAGCAGAGTGCAAAGCCCCCCGATAATGCTGCCAAGACAGCTGAATGTCCATAATTTATCGGCAAATCCTGCCGCCTGAACAACGCCTTCTCCTTCCCGGAAGCCGATTAAAGTTAACGCAAACACACTGACTGCTGTTGCGACCGCTCCATTTAATTTTGTAAAAAATGTCTGCGCTGCAAACGTTACACCACGCATTTTTAATCCTGTCTTGTACTGTCCATACTCGTAGCAGTCCGGCGTAAACTGATACTGCAGTATAACTGCTATTCCCAGCGGAATTCCTCCTAAGGCATTTAAAGTCACATACACCGTCATATTCTCATACCCAGCAATGAATCTTACAATTCCCAGAAGTAAAGCGAAAACATATGAAATATAGAAGACTTTAAATTTGTCATATTTCTTGCATAATTCTACTGCCATAACCGCACCGATTAAGGTCGGAATAATCACCGTCATCGAAACATATGAGGCAGCTTCTTCACCGCCAAGGCAGTACCGGGCAACATATAAGCCCCAATTTGCACCAACATTAAGCAGGCTGCTGATGAGCGGAGCCGCAAAGAAAATCAATAAATATTTGTTCTTTCGCAGACATTCTGCCATATCGCGCAGCGTATAACTATCTTCTGCCCCTTCGTCCAGTGCTCTTTCTTTTTCAATTACTCTCTCCTTTGCGAACAGACAGATTGGAATCATCATAACAACTGACAAAAGAGATAACACAATTACTGTTGTCGCCCAGCCGCCTAACCGCTGCCGTACCAACGGCAGGACAATTCCTGTAACAATACCTGCAAAAATAACAAACATCCTTCCTATACTGTTTAGTGAAATACGTTCCTTCTGGTCCGTTGTCATCGTGGTGACAATACCAAAAATCGGCACATCACAAAGGGTATAGGCTGTATCCCATAACATATAAGCAAGTGTTGCCCATATGATTTTAGCCATCATGGGAATCCCGGTAGGTATTGTAAAAAGAAGAATGGTCGCCACCGGAATCGCTATGACAGATATTTGAAGCCACGGCAGGAATTTCCCTTTCTTAAAATTTACCTTATCCATGATCATACCGAAGATCGGATCGTTGATGGCATCCCACACTTTCGTGATCAGCGCCACGATCGCAACCAATGCTGCCGTTATGCCGATATCTGTAAAATATGTAGTCATATATCCTATCAGTCCATAGAATACATTCTGTCCCATAAAATACAAACCATAACTGATTTTTTCTCTTTTTGTAACTGCATTTTCCATTTCGTTATCCGTCCTTTCATTGTTTGATTCAATTATAAATAATCCCAAAGGGCAAATCACCAACGATATATAAGCGGTTTACCGACGAAACTTAATATAATAATCATCTTTCTAAAAATTAATATAAATATTCTTCCATCTTAGGCGTCCACCATTCCAGATATCCTGCCTGCGTCGGATGAACCGGATCTGCCATATAAACTTCATATTCTTTTTCAGAAACGTCATTCATCTCCTCGTCATTCCAAAGGTCGATCACGCCTATTCCATATTTATCCTGAAGCTCAAATAATACATCTACCATCTGCTGATACTGTTTACTGTCATATTTTGTTCCAGTATAAAAGATCACGGGACAATTCCATGTCTGCTTTGCATATACAATGATATATTCCATTGCTCCTGTTATCGTCTGTGTATCAAAATCTTCCAAATTTTCTGAACGGCTGAGTTCTCCTATCGGCATTTCCTTCGACGCGTCATTCGTGGAAAGCTGGCAGACAAATGCATCGAATTTCTCATCTGTACCGATATTATTTTTCATCCTCTGGATATAAGACGTCTTTCCGTTATCCACTAAAGTAGTACCACTTACGGCCTCTTTTACATACTCACAGCCATTTCTATAAGAGATATAATCTACAAAGGAAACATCCATTGAGTACAGCCCTAAAGTTACAGACGATCCAAGATAGCAAATACGCTTTCCTTCAAGCGGACTGTTTTCTAAGGGTTCTACATTTTCCAGACTATATTTTTCTGCGTTTCCTGGCATTTTTTTCAGTTTGTTCTTCCAAACAAAATCAAACGGTCCACCACCGCCTGCCGCCCCTACTAAATATGCCAGACCTATACCCACAGCCAGAATCAAAATTAAAACGACACTTAAGGTAATCTTCAATATTTTCTTTTTCATAATCCTAAACTCCTCGTATTATTTTCAACTTTCGTATTAAGAAAAACTGACCGTCTGCTTTTGCCGGTCAGTTCTCACAAATACTGTCATTTTATTTCCTTTGATACTTTTATTCAAACTGATATATTCCGCTCCCCACCTCATACAATCTGCCATCCGGCAGTTTTACAGTGGCAGTTGTGTTACAGGGAATCTCCACTTTCAATTTAAATTTCCCCTCTTCCATACTCCACTCTGCCCCTACTTTACCGTACTCACTCATATAGGTACGTTTTGCACTTGTAAACGCATTATTCGGCTCCGGCGCAATCACAATCTTCTTAAATCCGGAAGCAGCCATATCAATGCCGCTTATCTTCCGGAACATCCAGTCGTCCACGCATCCAAAGGCATAATGGTTCAGGCTTGTCATAACCGGAGACCCGTCCTCCTTGTAAGAAATGTAATTTTCCCAGATTGTTGTCGCTCCCTGCTTCACCTCATAAAGCCATGACGGGCACTTTGTCTGGAGCAGGATTTTATATGCCTTGTCCATCCTGCCGATCTTACAGAGTGCATCCAGCAGATACGGTGTCGTCAGGAATCCTGTATCCAGACAATCCCCGTTTTCTTCTATCTTGCGGATCAAATGTCCGGCGATACTTTTTTTCTTCCTTTCAGGAGCAAGATCAAATGCGATTGCCAGCACATAACTGCCCATAAAATCAAGAGGCATCTTCCCATCATCATCGATCAGTCCTTTTTGAATGGCAGATTTCATTCTGGACGCAATGTCATCATAGTATAATTCGTCTGATGTATGCCCGAGGAGTGCTGCTGTATCTGCCATGATCCGACAGGAATTCCATCCAAAGATTGGCGCGCAGTATACAGAAGTATTGATAGGTTTTGCAGCGCTTTGGTCTGCTCCGTCTACTGTCTGGCTCGGTATGAGCCACTCCCCGTACTGATGTCCTGTATTCCACAGATACTGGTCAATTTCTTTTGGATGTTTCATCTTGCCTCTACGCTTCTTTGCAGTGTTGATGATATAGTCGCACCACTTTTTCATTGTGTCATACTGCTCTCTCAGTATCCTGATATTTCCTGTAAGCTGATACATGCTCCACGGTACGATACAAGCGGCATCTCCCCATCCCGCTTCTCCCACCGGTTCAAAATTGCGGTATACGATCCGATTCAGTTTCTCCAGTAATTCATAGATTCCGGTAAGGGGGATCACATTGGGAATCGCTCCGTTTTTCTGCTGGCTGCAGGTCATATTACGCAGCCATCTTGTCAGAAACGGGGTTACATTTTCGTTGAGCATGGCTGTTCTTGCATAAATCTGGATATCTCCGGTCCATCCGCCTTTTTCTCTCTGCGGACAGTCCGTGGGGATTGAGAACAGATTCGACCGCTGAGACCATCTTGTATTTTCGTAAAGCCGGTTTATATCTTCGTTGGACGTCTCAAAAGTTCCCAGATCCTCATTGTCAGAAGACAGGACAATCGCTGTGAAATCCTCCGGACTCACCGGCTGATTGCATGTCACTCTCACATAGCGGAAACCGTGATATGTAAAATGCGGTATATATTCTGTAAATTTCCCGTTTGAAATATAAATATCGCTTTGTTTGTGTCCTGTTTTCTCTGACATGAAAATATTATTGAAATAGTTTCCATATTGATCCAGAGTTTCAAAATGATCTAATACCATTTTTGTTCCGGCAGGCAGTTTCGCTTTTACGCGCAGAACCCCCGCCAGATTCTGCCCGAAGTCAATGATCGTCTCGTCTTTCGGGCTGACTGTCATTCCGACTGCCGGTACTTCCTTTACCGGGCGCACCGGTTCCCCGTACTGAGCTACCAGGTTCGCGTAAGATTTTCCGCATGGGATACCTGCTTTCCAGCTGCTGTCATCGAATCCGCAGCAGTTCCAGTTTTCCTGTTCCATCCGTGCGTCATAGAGTTCGCCTGCAAACTAACCGGAAGACCGGACCGGACTTTCCGAAACCTTCACAGCATCATCGGACAGAACAATTTCACTCGTTCCGTCTTCATAATCAATCTTTATCTGAAATAACACAGAATGTTCGGCTTTAAACTTCCTGCTTCTCGGTTTAAAGTTCGCACTGTCATACCAGCCGTCCCCCACTAACATTCCTATGACATTTCTTCCCTCTCTCAAGAATGGAGTCACATCATAAGTCTGGTAACACAGATATTTAGAATAGACGGTAAATTCCGGAGCAAACTCTCTGTCGTCCGGACGTATTCCGTTCACGCTGAGCTGATATGCTCCGTGGCATGTGGCATAGACGCGTGCCCGTTTTATACCGTCTCGTGCGTCAAATTCTTTGCGGAAATATTCTGCCGGATTCTGCCCGCCGGTTCCAGGTTTTACCTTTTTCATCGGGAACGGAGATTTCACCCACTCGGCCGTCCATTCTTTCTTCATAAATCCCGTCTCAAAGGATGAGGATGCCGCCGCCTTTTCTCCGTTATTAACCGTCACTTTCACTGTCCAGCTATAGTCACTGAGACTTTTCAATGGTTTCCCGTTGTACTCTACAAAAGTGCTTTTATCACTTTCTATCACCCCGGAATCCCACACTACTTCTCCCAGACTTGTCACTGTAATATGATAGGATGTCTGCATCACATTCTTTTTGTCACTGATGATCACCCATGAAAAATAAGGTACTTCGTCCACGCATGGTCTGTATTGACTGTTTACCTTAAGTCTTGTAAGCTCCATAGCAACCTCCCTGCCGGATTAGTTATTCCTGTTGATTTTAGCGTCCATCTCTATTACTGCTTTCTGATCCAGCGTATACTGTGTGCCAAAGATAAGCGACCCTAATATTCCAAATATCAGCGGCAGGATCAATGCGCACAGGATAATGCCTGTATTGATACTCTCAGGTTGGACAGATGCGCCGGTAACAAATCCATATGCTGCGATCACATACCCTGGAATTGCTCCTCCCAGCCCCTGCGCGACCTTACTGACAAAGGATGTGAGTGAAGCGATGGCTGCTTCCGCCCGTTTACCCGTTTTATACTGTACATAAGTGGTATTGTCCGCCTGTATGCTGGTACTGACCGGAACCATCCATCCTCCTGCCACACCTCCGATAAGAGCGCTGATATATATTAAAATCATAGACGTCACATCCAGCAGTCGAAGCAGGTTAAGCGCTGTCGATATTATGACCGCGGTCAGGTAAACTTTCTTTTTCCCAAACCGATTGGCAAGATATGGTCCCATCACAATTCCAACCAGTGATGCAATTAAGCCAATAATAGAAACTCCCGACATCAGTTTCATATCCCCTAAAACATATGTATAAAAATATGCTCCTGCTCCGCCAGCTATTGAACTTCCTGTCCCTACTATTAAAGTAGCTGCAAACGCTGCCCATATAGGCTTATATCTCAGAAATTGAAGCATCTCTTTTAAACTGTACTTTTCCTCATTATTTTCCCCGAACTCCACACGTTCTTTAACACTGAGTGCACCTGAGATGGAAAGAACGAGCGTCAGAGCCATAGATCCGAAGATTAATACATAATAACTTTCCAGTTTTCCATCTGCTACTATAACAGGTCCTAATACTCCAATCACCGCTCCTCCAATCATCGATCCTAATGCGTTGAAAAGAGACAGGCTGTTTCTTTCTTTATCATCTGTAGTCATAACCGGAAGAAGACTGTTTTTGGAGATGTCCATGATATCAAAGGTCCATCCCAACAGCAAATAGGTAACATAAACGATCACATATTTTCCTACAGGACTCCAGACAGCGCCAAACCACAGCAGAATATAGTTTATGACACAGATAATGGTTCACAGAATCAGCATAGGGCGAAATTTTCCCATTTTTGTTACGGGAAATCTATCCAGAATAAAGCCCATGACAGGATCGCTGATTCCATCCATTACCTTAGAGATTAAAAACAAGGTCGCAAGCGCCTTGGGATCCAGTCCCACCACAGTTGTGTAATAGATCATAAAATATACGGATAAAAATGTCATAAGCGGTATGTTTCCTGCACATACCATCAACATCCCTATTTTTTCAGATAATTTTACTTTCTGATTTTCTTTCTTCATCTCTCTGCTCCTTATTAGAAGTTTGCCAGTGCAATATCCAGCATCTGTGCTTCCTCTGGTTTGATTTCTCCTGCGAATGTTTTCGCGACATCTCTAAGCGAAAGTCCATATGCAATATCCGGAATCATATCCACTTCCATCATTTGAGAAAGAAACGCGCGAATATCCGGATGGTTCAGCAGTTCTTCCATTGTCGAATCTATGCTGTATTTCCTCTTTAAAGGCTGTGACGCCTCATAAGTGACTTCATATTCTCCGGCTTTCACACGGCAAATTCCGTTTTCTACATCTTCAAACAGTGGGTTTTCTTTATCTTCATATACAGATTCCGGCGCAAGTGGAAGAACCACTTCTGCCCTTCCGCCAAACGGAACTGTAACAGTGACAGTGATTTTATTATCCCCTGATATCTCCCAACCGCACTGATAGCATCCGCATGCTGAATCATAAACCGCTTTTACATATCCCAGTCCGCGATTCACTTTCGGGCTGATCCGCATCACCCGGCCTCCCGGACTCTGTTCCGTCACATCAATTCCGGCCGCATGGCGGAAGATCCATTCCAGTACGGCGCCATATGAATAATGATTCAGGCTGTTCATTCCCGTGCTGGAGACATGGCCGTTCTCATCCAGTGAATTCCAACGCTCCCACACGGTCGTTGCCCCCAGCTTCACTTCATAAAGCCAACCCGGATATTCTTCGTTCAAAAGCAGCCGGTACGCCGCATCCGTCATCCCGTGGTCTGTCAGCACGTTGCACAGAAGCGGCGTACCCACAAACCCGGTATTCAGTTTATTTTTGTTGTCCCGGAGGAGTTTTTTCATCATCTGCTTTGTCAGTTCTTCATTTTCAGACAGATGATACTTCAGCGCAAGGATAAGCCCTGTCTGCGTCTTCACCGCACATCTTCCTGTGGAAGTAAAATATTCTTCTTTCACTGCCCGCCACTGACGGTCTGCGATTTCCTGATATTCCTGTCTCGTTTCTTCCAGTCCAAGCACGTCCGCCGCCTTTGCGACTGTCTGGGCGCTTGCCGCATAGTAGATATCCGCGATATATGCTTCATCGGTCGCCCCGTACACACTGTTCGCGGCAGCGCCTGTACGGTCGAGAGCCAGCCAGTCTCCATAATGGAAGATCTGTCTCCATCCGTGATGATCTCCGTCAATCCTGCGAATATAATCAACCCATGCCTTCATGCTCTCAATCTGGCTTTCCAGGATTGTTTTGTCCCCGCTGAACAGATATACGTTCCACGGAATGATACACGCAGCGTCTCCCCATGCGCAGGAACATTTTGTCGGTCCGAATGTGGGGACAATCTCCGGAACCATTCCGTCCGCCAGAAGCTGTTCCTGATACATGTCATATAAATATTTCCGGTAAAACGCGTAGGTATCAGCCAGATAGCTTGCAGTCGCAGAAAATACCTGTGCATCCCCTGTCCAGCCCATTCTCTCATCTCTTTGCGGGCAGTCTGTAGGCACATCCAGGAAGTTTCCTTTCATCCCCCATTCGATATTGGAGATCAATTTGTTCACAAGATCATTCCCTGTCTCGATTGCCCCGATGCTCTCATAATCGCTGTAAAGAACAAGCGCCGTGAAATCCTCACATGAAAGATCCCTAATCCCGGTCACTTTCACATATCGATAGCCATAGTATGTAAAATGAGGCGTAATCACCTTTTCTGTACCATCAGAAACATAAATGTACTCCGAAAGTGCAGTTCTTAAATTCTCGTTATAGAAACATCCGTCCTGAAGCACCTCTCCCGTCTGAATCCTGATAGTTGTCCCCGCCGGCTCATGTACACGCAGTCGGAAGATCCCTGCGATCTCCTGCCCCAGCTCAAATACATCTTCTCCAGCAGGCGTATGGATCAGTTCTGCCGGCTTCATCTCCTCCTGTACCTTAACCGGAAGAGATAACCGTTCCATAAGCCGGCCTTTCGGAACCTTTGCGATCCGCGCAGGAGACTCCTCTACCGGCGGCAGCGTATCATCTCTTCTCTCACCGTCATAGATATTGGAAAACCACAAATTGCTTCTTGTAACTGACCAGGTTTCATCAGAACTGATCACATCTTTCGTTCCGTCTTTGTACTCTATGTGAATCTCCGCAATCAGCTTCCACTCGTCACCATAATATGCTTCCCGCTCCGGATCATTGAAACCGAACCTGCCTTTATACCAGCCGTTTCCGAGAAGAACAGACAGCACACCGCCTTGTTCTGCCTGTTTCGTGATGTCATACGTCTGATACTGGATCCACTGGTCATAATTATTGCAGTACGGAGTCAGATACTCATCACCGATTTTCTCAGGATTTTCTTTGCTTTCCCCCAGAAAATATGCCTCATACAATCCCAGACCGCAAATGTACAACCTTGCTCTTTTCACTTTTTTTTTCGGTTCAATCCTTTTTGAAAAAATCGGATGACGTTCCTGACTGCTGTCACAAGTAATCCATCTTCCAGTCCATGGTTCATCCATTTTGGCAGTCTCAAAAAACTGTACATCTGATTCGATTACTTCCTCTACATCTGTTGCAACAATGACCTTCCAGTAATATCTTGTATACGGCTGTATTTCAAATTCTACTCTTGTAGAGAGGCTGTCCAACTCTGTTTCACCTGTATCGTAACAGATATCTGTAAAGGTTTTATTCTTGCTGATTACAATCCTTGCATGTTTCTGGTTCTGTCCCCTGCATCCTTTCACTTTCCATGAAAATGCAATAGTATCCATATTAAACCCTATCGGATTTGTGATATGATTTGTTTTTGCCGCATAAATCTTTCCCATGCTGATACTCCTTCTCTATCATTCTTATTCACTTATTCCCGCTTTTGACCGTTTCTCCCTCAACAGATATGTCTGCTCATTCAATTTTTCCTTGGTAATAGGATAACCTTTTGAGAAGATCACAATGGCCACCACATTTACGATTGCCGGCAATATTAGCACACAGAGGACGATCACATTAATCACATCGTCATTCTGTACTGCCGCCTTACTGTCAAATCCTGCTAACTGCAGCAGATACCCCGGAATCGCACCACCGATTCCCATTGCACACTTGGAGACAAAGCTGGAAAGAGATGCGACAGCACCTTCTGCCCTAATTCCCATAGACACTTCGATATAATCTGTATTATCTGCCTGTATTCCATAATTAAGAGGTGCTGCAAAGCCGGCTCCTATTCCTGCAATCAATACAGAGACAATAAGAAGGGGAATGCTCCTCACATCCAACAGACGGATGATTGGTGCAAGTCCTGCAAGTGCAAGTCCAATCGCATACATTTTCTTCTTTCCAAACCTTCCAATCAGATTACCAATGACCATTGTAGCCGGAAAAACAGCAACACATGTAATAAGCGTAATAATAGACGCCAACGTCAGGTCTTCAAAAATATATGTATAAAAGTATGTATTTGCTGCATTCACGATATTGCTTCCAATCGAATATAACAGTACAGCAAGGAATGTAATGTACACCGGCTTCTGACTGAGAATCTTGAATAATTCTTTTACAGAATAGCTGTTCTCCATCTGTGGTTTTACACGTTCTTTTACTCCCATGGTTCCTATAATAGAGAAGAAAAAAATCACTGCTGTCATGATCAGAACAAGATTAATATATCCCTGTTTGTTAGAAGTATCTCCAAGAATAAGTGGAGCTGCCACACCGATTACAAGCGCCCCGATCACATATGCAAGCCCTTTGATTGTACTTAAGCTGTTCCTTTCTTTCATATCTTCTGTCATAACCGGCAGAAGACTGTTCAGCGAAATATCCATGACTGGGAACAACACACCAAGCAGAATATACGATACATATGCGATTGCCAGTTTCCCCGATGTTGATAACATAGGTCCAAACCAAAGCAGAAGGAAATTGACGCTACACAGAATTGTTCCCAGAATCAATGTCGGTCGGAAATGTCCCATTTTTCTGGTCGGAAGATGGTCGATTATAAATCCAACTAACGGATCGTTAATGGCATCTAGAAAGCGTGCGATCAGGAACAGTGTCGCACATGCAGCAGGACTCAAGCCGCATATATTGGTATAAAAAATTAGTAAATATCCGTTGATCAGTGTCATAATCGGAATGTTTCCAAAGTTTGCCATTGCAAATGACAGCTTTTCTCTCATTTTTATCTTATCTTGATTCATATTTTATTCTCACTTTCCCTCTTCTGCACACAGAGAATTCAACTCTACAATCATCTGTTCAATCGCTTCACCTGGAATCACACTCAGAAATGACTTCAGCGGCATCTGGGCTATAATTTCCGGAGTCACAAGTTCTACTTCTCCTTCTTCTTTCTTTGATTCTTCTCCCTGTGATATCCCCTCAAGATACTCCATCATTTTTCCTGCTGTCTTCGGGTGGCTCATTAACTCTCCCATTGTCGTGGTCATATCTACAGTAAACGGCAGCGATACATCTGTAGTAAATGAAAGTTTGGCAGTTTCTCTTATATCATCACTGGCATGTCCGATCTGGATCTCATATGTACCTGACGGAGTATACCAGTCGTGAATCTTTGTCTCGTAGTAAGCAAAATCTCTCGCACAAAGCTCCATTGTAACCGTCTTCTTCTCACCCGGATTCAGAAATACTTTCGCAAACCCTTTCAGTTCCTTCACTGCTCTTGGCACGGTGCTGTCTTTGTCGCTGACATAGAGCTGAACTACTTCACTTCCTGCCATCTTTCCTGTATTCTCCACATCAATGCTTACCCTCAGAACATCTCCATCCTTCATTTCTACAGAAGAGAGTTTCATATTGCTGTAGCTGAATTCCGTATATGACAGACCATGTCCGAATGCCCAGCGCACCGGTACTTTCTTCGCATCATAGTAGCGGTATCCGACAAAGATATCTTCTCCATAGAGAACAGTCCTGCCGTCTCCGGGGAAATTCAGGTAACTCGGATTGTCTTCCAAACGATATGGGAAAGTCTCCGCCAGACGTCCCCCCGGGTTCGCCTCCCCGAATAACAGCCGGTCGCTGGCCTCCCCGATGCCTTCTCCTCCCAGATACATCTCCAGAATGGCATTTACAGACTCAGCCCACGGAGTTTCTACGGGACTTCCGTTATGTAGGACCACCACCACATTCTTCTGTATCTCAGCCACAACCTCTATAAGACGATTCTGACACTTTGGCAGTTCCATGGATGTTCTGTCATATCCTTCCGATTCAAAGCTGTCCGGCAGTCCGGCAAAGATTACAACTGCATCTGCTCCCGCAGCCGCTTCACACGCCTGTTTCAGTTCTTCTTCTGTCATTTCGTCACGCTCTGACGAGAAGCCCTTCACATACTCCACTGCCCTGCCTTTTCTCACCGCAGTTTCCAGAGCTGACACTACGCTGTCCGTATTGATGTGGCTCGATCCCCCGCCCTGGTAGCGCGGTTTCTTTGCAAATTCCCCGATATAGACTATTTTCTGTTCTTTTCTCAGCGGCAGCGCCCCCTTATTTTCCAGAAGTACGGCACACTCTGTTTCGATATCTGCCGCTGCCTTGTGATCCTTTTCCCTATCAAATACAGTCTCTGCTTTCCGGTTATCTGCGTAGGAGAAGACTACTTTCAGTATGCGCTCTACCGTTCTGTCAAGAATCTCCTCCTCCAGCTCTCCATTCTCCACTGCCCGGATAATCTTTCTTGTATTATATCCCTCTGATCCCGGCATCTCCAGATCAAGACCGGCTTTCAGCCCTTTCACCCGGTCATTTACAGCTCCCCAGTCACTGACCACATATCCTTCAAATCCCCACTCATCTCGCAGGATATCTGTCAGAAGCTTCTTATTCTCTGAAGAAAATACTCCGTTGATCTTATTGTAGCTGCACATCACAGTCTTTGGCTTCGCTTTCTTCACCGCCTCCTCAAAAGCCGGCAGATAAATTTCCCGGAAAGCCCGTTCCGATACTTCCGACGATATCTGCATACGGTCTGTTTCCTGATTATTCACGGCGAAATGTTTCATACTGGTTCCGATGCCTTTCGACTGTACGCCCCGGATATATGCTGACGCCATCTTACCTGTCAGATAAGGATCTTCGGACATATATTCAAAATTCCTTCCGCAGAGAGGACTTCGTTTGATATTAACCGCAGGACCGAGGAGCATGCTCACGTTCTCAGCCTGACACTCATCACCAAGGATCTGTCCCATACGTTCCATCAGTTCCACGTCAAAACTGGATGCCGTGGCGCAGGCTGCCGGGAAGCATACTGCATTCACACTTTTATTCAGGCCGAGATGATCCGCCGCTCCTTCCTGTTTGCGCAGACCATGCGGGCCGTCTGTCATCATAGCGGACGGAATCCCTAATCTTTCGATTCCCATTGTGTTCCAGAAATCCGCGCCCGAACAAAGTCCTGCTTTTTCCTCCAGCGTCATCTCTCTGATTAATTCTTTCAAGTTTCTACTCATTATGAAATCCTCCTTAAATAAATCTTACCCTCTGTTATCTGTGGGCTTCCCAGAAGGATACCGCTTCCTGAAGCCAGTTTTTCACTTTTGTTTCATATCCAATGCCAAATCCATGTCCCAGACCGTCAATGATTTTAACTGACACATTTTCTTTGCCCAGTACCTTCTCTAATTCCGGCAGTTTATCTTCCACATTTGCAAAACCGAACTCATCACCCCGCCCTACGATAGAAAATACCGCCAGTCCTTTGTCCTCCGGCAAAGCTTTGATATTCCAGTCCAGACCATACATAGGGAAGATCACCTTCGGTCTTGGCAGATGATTCTTGTGGCAGCAGTCCTCATAATTTGCAAATGAATACGCCGTGGTCATAAGTCCTCCTGCTGAAAAACCAAAGATGGCATAATCATCCATGTTTACATAAAACTGTTTTTGATGCTCCGTCAGATATCGGATCACTTGTGTCAGTTCCCTCGCGGCAGCCTGTCCCTGCTTCACCTGTTCTGTCTCACCCAGCTGCCTGCCGACCGGATAACTTATGACGAAAACAGAATATCCCATTTTATGCAGCTTCATCGCCGCAGGATACCCCTCGCAATCAGTTACATTACTGATAAATCCGCCTCCCGGAACTACAATGGCAAATGGTTTTCCCTGTTGTCCCTGATAAAACATTCCCGTCAGATGTGACCTGTACGGATGACTATTCACTGCTTCCGCAGGATACAGATCCGGCACCAGCCTTGCCTGACCTTTCTCAACAAGTCCGGTTAGATAATGGAAAGATTCCAAAGCTGCATCCAATTGTTCCTCACGACCCTGCGCCTTTAAAAAATCCTTATACTTTACAGGCGCAATAGCTTTCAGCACGTTGTCCTCCACATTGAAAAACATATGTTTAAAACCGCCGAATACCGGATGCTGCATGAAAAATCCAACTTTGTCCTCCCCCGTTCCTGGACGGAAATGTCCGTTTTCATCGTAATAGCTGCTTTCCTTTATTTTTGGAAATCCGCAGATGCCAAGAAGTGCCGGCAAAAACATGGCACTTTTTTTGTAGACATATAATGTCGCACCGATTACAAATAATAAAACAATCACCACTACTGCAAAAAATATCTTCATCCTAACCTATGCCTCCTTTTCTTACTGATATCTTACTTTATACAGACTAAAATTACATCAACGAAACATAAGTGATTTACCGACCAAACTTAATAAATATCCGAGATTACTCTGTACACCTTTGCCCCCAATATGGTATATTTTAGACAGGTTAAATAAACTGCTGATGACCATAATCACAGTTCATTCATATCTCGAAAAGGAGAGAATATATATGATGACATTATCTACATTGAATCAATTTCTGAAGCAGCACACTCCCGAAGAAACCCATCGTCTGAACGGTGTAAAGAAAGATTATTCACAATTTCCTGTTGCCAGCGGTAAGTTTGATACACCCTGTTACCGTTTTGATACGAACCTTGAAGATCTGCGTTCTTTATTTCTTTCAAAGAAAGTTCTTCCGAGTTATTACAACTTCGCTGTTGTAAAACAGGATCGTTTTGAAAACGTACCTCTGCATATCCATGAGTGGCTGGAGTTGAGTTATATTTATTCTGGTTCCTGCACAATGACGATAAATAAGACTACATTCAGGCTAAAAGCCGGGCAGATGGTTCTGATCAGCCAGAATGCCCCTCATTCTGTCAAAAGATGTTCAGAAAATGATATTATCATCAATTTTCTGCTGACGCGCGAATATCTGAACGGTACTTTTTTTGAACGCCTGTCTCAGGATAATTACCTTACACACTTTTTCATTGAGGCTCTGAACACCACGATGCAGGAAAGCAGGTATATTGTCTTTTCCCCGGAACAAAAACAAAACCGGCTGGCAGATCTTGCCAACCAGTTTCTCTGTGAATTTTATTCTCCGTCCGTAACATCCGGACCTTTTTTAGACAGTCTTTTTACGCTGATTACCTGCGAGATGATTAATCTGTTCCAGCACGATATGGTTCTGGATCACGCCTCTGTGGATCAGATTTATACCATACTCCGATATATCGAAACAAACTTTGCGGACTGTACCCTTTCTTCTACAGCTGAGTTTTTTAATATGCACCCAAACTATCTCTCTTCCTACATACGCCAGCATACCGGAACCACTTACAAAGAGCTGGTCCAGACACAGCGGCTTTCTCAGGCGACAAAACTGTTAAGGAGCACCGCACTTTCCACAAATGATATCAGCCTTGCCGTCGGATATCAGAATACCAGCTTTTTCTTTCAGCTATTCCGCAAGAAATACGGATGTACGCCTATGGAATATCGAAACATGCTTCATGCTTCTGATACGCCAAATATGTGATATGTGGCATAATTGGCACCTCCGATGGTTCAATTGTACCATAATAGGAATATGTATTAAAATAGTTTGTTATCTAAAATGGATTATACTAGTATACCATAAACATACTATTTTTAGGAAGAAATGTCCTATTTCATCCGTAAATAGATTGCAACTTTTTAAATCAGTTAAATTTGACCCTATTAAACCAATCATAAGCCCTATTTTATAGCAGTTTGGAGTCTTGATTGGTTAAATAATCGGTTTAAGCAGAGTAAATCAAACCAATCTTAAACCGATTAATCTTTTAATATATCTTATCAACCTCATCTTCATACACTGATTCAGTATGAGTATCAAATAGCACCCATTCCACCAGGTCAAAACAATCCGGATTATCCTGCAAGAACCGGTTTACTGTATGTACCGCAATCTTTGCTGCCAACTCAACAGGAAAACTATATATTCCCGTTGATATTGAAGGAAATGCATATCTGTATGAATGTCCTTAAAGCCTGCAACCTGCTCATGCATAATCATTCCCCATTATTCAACATATTCCAAAAATACTTTATCCTTAAATCCACCACGTTCATCAGCTTTCTTTGCTCTCATCGTCTCAAGCTCATCCAAGCTATAACCTCTTGCCACGCATATCGCCTAAAGAACTTCAAGTACACCAGCCATTTCTTCAAGGTTCTTATCAGCCTGATACTCTGCCACCTCTTCGTTAAGCTTCGTCTCCAATGCTACTATATATTTCTCGCCTGAGAGAATATGAGTTACACAAGTCTTTCCGTCTTTTTCTATTATTTCCGGTATTTTATCTCTAACTAATTTGTTATGTACCTTCATCTAGCTCACCTCGTAAATCCAGTTTCCAAAACCACAATTTTGTGCGGATTGGTATACTGGCATAATGATGGATTTCAATTGGCCTGTAAATTCATTATATTCTAGGCCTTCCCGATATACACGATTAATTCCTCATACAGTTCATCACTCTCTGCCTTAACTTTCATAAGACAATAGAGTACCACTGTACTAATAATGATTACGAACCAAATTAACACTTTGCCCATTCGACCACTCCTCTCAAATAAAAAGAGGAGCAAACCAGCTGATGGAATATTCCATCTCAAGTGCTAATTTAGTCCTCACTAAATGTTTTGATATAAAATTGTACCTAATCTAAGCACACAGATTCACTCTCAGACTGATTGCGGACATCTGTGATACTGACTTGGATTTTCGGTTTTGATATAACAGCGCTGCCTTAATCTACCGCTAAATTGGTATAAAAATAAGGACTAAATTAGGCATAACCCCTTGATTTTACTGGCTTTCATCTAACTTGGTCCTATTATAACTCAAACACCATTTTCCCAGTTAGAAATAGTCTGCCTGGAAACATTGAGGTCTTCAGCAACCTGTTCCTGTGTAAGTTTCTTTATAGTACGAGCATTTTTAATTTTATCAGCTATCATATTTCTGTATACCTCTTTTTTCCATGAAATTACAGCAAACGTAGTAGTAACGTCTATCAAAAGGCTTTTACATATTAGATAAAAGCATATAAAATTTCTTTTACATAGCTTAATTGTGGTCTATTTAGCCTGTTTTTTGACTACTCAGGAAAAATATTTCTACCCTCGCCCCACCTGTATTTTCAGAATTTGAAAGTTTAATACCTCCACCATATTTTTCAGCCACAGTTTTTGCAAAAAATAGCCCCATCCCATAATGAGCTTCGCCATTTCTGCTTGTGTCATCCATAAAAAACTGCTCTGTGCCATGCAATAATGCTTCTTTTGTAAATCCTGATCCGCTATCCTCCACAATGAATGTCAGCCGTTCATCCTGCTCCTTTGCGTCAATATAAATGATTCCATTTTCTTTTGTATGCTCCACTGCATTCTGAATCATATTCATTACAGCCCGGAACATTGGATCATAAGCAATCGTTACCTTTTTATCACTTTG
>ENA-OQLI01000422-OQLI01000422.1-human-gut-metagenome-genome-assembly--contig:-NODE-422-length-52062-cov-8.136844_pt1 | contig 52062 bp, 41 predicted proteins | sample MGYA00242805_ERZ504812 | MGnify/ENA primary metagenome ERZ504812 (study PRJEB26092, sample SAMD00036430) | human gut metagenome | host: Homo sapiens | study: EMG produced TPA metagenomics assembly of... | reverse complement strand
GTGTGCGGCACGGCATCTGCGTTGCCAAAATGCTCGATAATACACAAAGTATTATCTGCGCTTTTGGCTTAGCAGCTGCCGCACCTCGCTCGCCGTATCGGCACTTAGAATTATGCGGTATTGCCCTTACTTGCTTCTGTTATACCACTTTTTTTCAAAAAGTAAAGAGCTGCATGATTGGAAATTACAATAATTTACGTAAAATCGATGTTTTCGTAAAAATCCTCGTCAGCGCCCGCCTGCCGGGCGCGTCGGTGCTGTAGGGGGGGCGGTGTCCCCGACACCCCGCGGAGGGGGCAAGACCCCTCCCTGCAAAGCCTCTCGAAAGAGTGCTGCAATCCTTTGCACTTTTCCTGCAGTTTTGTAAAATTTCTCCGGCAATCTTGACAGAATACCGTCATAATGTTACAGTGGTCACAAAGCCGCTTTCTGTCCCTGAAAGGAGATTTCCATGTGGTTTGATACGATTTTATGGCTGGTTGCCGTCGTGGCGTTTATCGTGGTCGAGGCCGCCACAACGGCGCTTGTCTCGGTCTGGTTTGCGGTGGGCGCTGCCGCGGCCATGCTGGTCAGCTTTTTTGATGTCGGCTTTGGCTGGCAGATGCTTGTTTTTGCCGTTGTATCGGCCATTACACTCGGCCTGATGCTGCCCCGGCTCATCAGTCGGCGCGGCGCGCACCGTGCCCCTGTCACGAACGGCTCGCCGCTGACCATCGGCAAGCAGGGCGTTGTGCTTGTGGCCATTGAGCCCGGCCTTCCGGGCCGGGTCCGCGTGGACGGCCTGGACTGGCAGGCCCGCGCCGAGGTCACACTCCCGCAGGGCACCCGCTGCAAGGTCGTGGCCGTGGACGGTGCGATCCTTATTGTCGCTCCCGTGACCGCTGACGCGGCTGCGGTTTAAATCACAAAGAAAAAAGGAGGACCCCAAAATGCTGTTAGTCTTTGCCATCCTGCTCATCATTATTCTGGTTGTTTTGGTGCGTTGCATCGTTATTGTGCCGCAGTCCAACGCCTATGTCACCGAATGGCTCGGCGTCTACAAGGATACCTGGGGCGCGGGCCTGCACATCCGTACGCCGTTTGTCGAGCGCATCTCCCGCAAGGTCTCGCTGAAGGAGGAGGCCGCCGACTTCCCGCCGCAGCCCGTCATCACCCGCGACAACGTCACGATGATGATCGACACCGTCGTTTTCTTTCAGGTGTTTGACGCCAAGATGTACGCCTACGGCGTGAACCGCCCGATCCAAGCCATCGAGAACCTGTCCGCCACGACGCTGCGTGACATCATCGGCTCGATGACGCTCGACGAGACCCTGACGAGCCGCGACCTCATCAACACGAAGATCACCGCCAGCCTTGACGAGGCCACGGACCGCTGGGGCATCAAGGTCAACCGCGTCGAGCTGAAAAACATCGAGCCGCCGGTGGAGATCCGCCAGGCCATGGAGAAACAGATGAAGGCGGACCGCGAGAAGCGCGCCTCCATCCTGCTGGCCGAGGGCGAAAAGCAGGCTGCCATCACCCGCGCCGAGGGCGAAAAGGAGTCCGCCATCCTGCGCGCCGAGGCCGTGAAGCAGCAGCGCATCCGCGAGGCCGAGGGCGAAGCCGAAGCCCTGCTGACCGTCCAGAAGGCACAAGCCGATGCCATCCGCATGATCAACGAGGCGAACCCCAACCACAACTATCTGGCCCTGCGCAGCATGGAGGCCATGGAGAAGGTCGCTGACGGCAAGGCCACCAAGCTGATCGTGCCCAGCGACATGCAGAATCTCGCCGCAACCGTGTCCGCGATCAAGGAGATTTCCGGCGAAGTGACCGAATAAAATTTTACATTTTGTTTTCTCTGCCCGCGGTGTTCTGCCGCGGGCAGTTTTTGTGGGGACGAACGCTGGCGGCAAGGCGCGAAAGCCCCGCCCACACTGCGCCTTTCCCGCAATTTTTTCTTGCGTTTTCCACAAAATCAGGTTATACTATAAGCAGAATAGTATGCCTTTTTGCGCATACTACATAAAATATTGTGAGGTGTATCAGTATGAAGGAACCTATGGTCATCACTATGGCGCGTGAGTACGCATCCGGCGGCAGCGAGATCGCACAGGCTGTTGCCGACAAGCTGGGTATTCCCTTATATAATAAGGAGCTGATCACCCTTGCCGCCAAAAAGAGCGGTCTGACCGAGGAGGCCATTGCCGCCAGCGAGAACCAGCGCAGCGGCAGCCTGATCTACAGCCTGTACATGATGGGCAACACGATGCCCCTGGCTGACCAGGTCTACATTTTGCAGAGCAACGTCATCAAGGAGCTGGCCGCCGAGGGTCCCTGCGTCATTCTGGGCCGCTGCGGTGACTACGTCCTGCGTGAGCGCCCCAACGTGCTGCGCACCTTCGTCTACGCGCCGCTGGAGACCCGCATCCAGTTTGCCAAGAGCCGCCCCGACGCCAAGGACATGCCGGACCGCCTGTGGGAGACCCAGCTGGCCAAGCATGACCGCGCCCGTGCAAGCTACTACAACTATTACACCGAGAACCGCTGGGGCGAGGCCAAGAACTACGATCTGTGCCTGAATGCGACCCTGGGCCGCGAGGCCTGCGCCGACCTGATCGTGGCCGCCGCCAGGGCTATGCAGGAAGCCGACAAGTAAAAAGGAGCCTTTCACTATGCTGCGCTATGTCAAAAACGGAATGCTGTTGTTGAGCGTCGCGTATATCGTCATCGGTATGCTGCTGCTCATCATGCCCGAGACCAGTCTGCTCTGGATCTGCAACATTTTTGGTGTTGTGGTGCTTGTCACCGGCATTGTCTGCCTGATCCAGTATGCCCGCATCCGCGGCACCGGCTTTACCGCGCCGTTCATGCTGGTGGGCGGCGTCATCACGGCGGGGCTGGGCATCTTCACGCTGGCAAAGCCGCAGGTAGTGACCAGCTTTCTGCCCGTTGTGTTCGGCATCTTCATCGTCGTTGACGGCCTGAGCCGCATCGGTACCGCCATTGACCTTGCCAAGCGCAATGGGCAGAAATGGTGGTTGCTGCTGCTGTTCAGCATCGTATCCGTTGCCTTGGGCGTACTGCTGGTGCTGCACCCGTTTGATGCGGCGGTCAGCGCCGTCATGCTCTGCGGCATCCTGCTGATCGCCGAAGGTGCGCTGAATTTAGGCTGCATTCTCTACGCCGCCATGGAGCTGCGCACACTGGACCGCATGGCCTCTGCCGCCGCCAATGCGGCCTTGGGTGCCATCGGCGACGCCCTGGACGAGGCCGAAGCCGCCGAGCGCGATGTCGGCAGCGACAGCCCTGTGGTGTACGACGCCGAGAGCAAGGATGTGTCGGAGGACGGTGAATAACCGTTCCGTGACACCGTAGGGGCGCATTCTATATGCGCCCGCAGCGCCGTGCCATCAGCAAACGGGCACGGGCGGATATAGAATCCGCCCCTACAAGCTCCGTTTGTCCTTATTTTGTTTCCCGCGCGAAGGATCGCGAGTTATTTTTAAAGGAGAGAGCCCCTATCCATGTATGACCTTATCATCGTAGGCGCCGGCCCTGCCGGCATTTTCACCGCGCTGGAGCTGCTGCGCAAGAGCAGCACCCCCCACAAAATTTTGCTCGTCGAAAAGGGCAAGCCTGTGGAAAAGCGCCACTGCCCCAAGGATAAAACCGGCGTCTGCGTAAACTGCAAGCCGACCTGTGCCATCACCACCGGCTTTTCCGGCGCGGGCGCATTCTCGGACGGCAAGCTGTCCCTGTCCTATCAGGTCGGCGGCGAGCTTCCCGACCTGATCGGCGAGGATTTCGCGCAGGAGCTTATTGACTACACCGATAAAATTTACCTCGAGTTTGGCGCCGACCCGAAGGTCGAAGGCATCTACGAGGGTCCCGACATCAAGGACATCCGCAAGCGCGCCATTCAGGCGGGTCTGCAGCTCGTTGACTGCCCCATCCGCCATCTGGGCACCGAGAAGGCCCAGCAGCTCTACCTGAACATCCAGAACTATCTGGCCGACGCCGGTGTTGAGATGCTGTTCAGTACCGAGTGCGAGAACATCATCCTCGAGGATTCCGTCTGCAAGGGCGTCCGCCTGCGCGAGAAGGACGGCGTCCGCGACGTCTACGCCAAGCAGGTCGTTATTGCCACGGGCCGCCGCGGTGCGGACTGGCTGGAAAAGATCTGCGCCGAGCACAACATTGCCCACAAGCCCGGCACCGTTGACATCGGCGTCCGTGTTGAGTGCCGCAACGAGATCATGGAGAAGATCAACAAGGTCCTGTATGAGGGCAAGCTGATCGGCTACCCGGCCCCGTGGCGCAACAAGGTGCGCACCTTCTGCCAGAACCCCGGCGGCTTCGTTGCGCAGGAGAACTACGACAACGATCTGGCCGTCGTCAACGGCCACAGCTTCAAGGAGAAAAAGAGCAACAACACGAACCTGGCCATTCTGGTCAGCCACAACTTCACCGAGCCGTTCAACCAGCCCATCGCCTACGCGCAGAAGGTCGGTGAGCTGACGAACATGCTGGGCGCGGGCCACATTCTGGTGCAGCGCTACGGCGATATTCTGGACGGCAAGCGCACCTGGGCCAACGAGCTGGCCCGCACGAACGTCCGCCCGACGCTGAAGGACGCCGTGGCCGGTGACATCACCGCCGCCATGCCCTACCGCGCCATGGTCAACATCATCGAGTTCATCAAGATGATGGACGAGGTCGTGCCCGGCTTTGCCAGCCCCGAAACGCTGCTGTACAGCCCTGAGCTGAAGTTCTACTCCAACAAGGTCAAGATGGACACCGATCTGGAGACGAACATCGCCGGCCTGCACTGCCTGGGCGATTCCTCCGGCTGGACCCGTGGCCTGATGATGGCCTCCGTCATGGGCGTCCTGATGGGCCGCAAGCTGATGGAGAAGCACGGCTTTTAAGGGTACGAGGAGTACGGGTGTTCTTTTCTTAGAAGAAAAGAACCAAAAGAATTTTAAACATAAGCAAGGGGAGAGCGCCGGGTGTGGTGCTCTCCCCTTTTTTGCAGGCGGCGAGTGGCGGCGGCATGAGGGCATGCCGCCCTACGCACTCACTTTATGTCATTCGTAGGGCGGGATGCCCCCATCCCGCCGCGGGCAGGCATCCACTTTACTGCCAGCCTGTAGGGGGCGGTGTCCCCGACGCCCCGCACCCACTTCCCGCAAAAAAATTGCAAAAATCTCCAAAACACCCGCTCCGTGTGACAACTTTGCAACATCCGGGGTGTAGGATAGGGGCAAACCAGGCACAGAAAGGAGCTTTGAGGATGAAAAAAGTAGCTTTATTATTGGCGGCAGCCATGCTGGCGCTGGCCGGATGCGCGTCTGCGGGCGATACCGCGGCGGCTTCGGAGGCCGCACCGGCGGAGAGTACGGCGGAGAGCGCCGCGGCGGAGGACAGCACAGAAGCGGCGCTGCCGGGTGAGCCGCACCCCCTCTCGGCCTATAGCGCCTGCGCAGTCAGCGGCAACTGCGTCTACGCGGCGGTCACCCATTTTTCAAGCAGCGAGGACAGTCTCGGCAGCTTTGATCACAGCACCGTCTACAAAACCGACCTTACCACCGGACAGACCTATGAGATGTACCGCACGGACTCCCAGCTTACGTCCGCGCCGCTGATCATAGACGACACGCTGTATTTCATCTGCTACGACGGCGGTATGCTGGCCCTGCCGACGGCGGGCGGTGAGGCGCGCGTGCTGCCGTTCTCCTACGACGACTGGATGCCTGTTTTTTACGCAGGTCACTACCTCTACTGCCGGAGCGTCAGCGCCGCGCCGTTCTGCCGTACCGACGGTATGCGGTTTAACTTGGAAAACGGGGAGACCGCGCCGTGGAATATCCCGGTGGAGACAATGTACATTCCCGATGTCGTCGGGGACGCGCTGCTGCTCTGCCGCGTTGTCTCGGATTATCCGGTGCCCTACCCGGACGACGACGAGATGTCCCAGGCGCTTTTGCAGAACACCACGCTGGAATACACCCTGGCCGACCCCGCGACGGGCGCGGTGCGGCAGACCTGCTTTACCCTCCCCTATGACATACCGCAGCCGGGGAGCCTTACAATCTACACCTACCTTGGCAAGTGCGGCAGTGACTTCTATTTCCGCGCAGACCAGTGCGACGATGAGTACGCTTTTGTTTCCCAGTCCGTGCTGCGCATCGGCACGGACGGCACCCGGACCGACCTTGGCATTACCAAAACGCCGGATTACCTGGATTACTCTGCGGTTTTGCAGGGCGATGAGGTGCGCTGGCTTCTGACCCGCGGCACCGACGGCATCTATCTGATTTACGACACGCAAGGCCATGAGATTGGCCGCAACGAGCGGCCCGCCGGGCTGGAGGCCTTCTTCCCGCTTTGTATGCTGGACGACGGACGCCTGCTGATGGTCGTCGGCTACGACTGGGAGCACGACAGCGCGGCCCGCTACGCCGTGATGGACGCCGACGAATTTCTGAACGGCGGGTCGGCATACCGCGAGATGACGTTTGCGGAGTGAACGGGCCGACCCTACAGGGAACGGCACGGTGGGCCGTGCCCGCTGCCGCAGAGTTTTTCAATCACCGGAAAGGACGTGTACCCATGAAAACGAATAAGCGCATTCCCCTCATCCTCACCGCGGCGCTGGCGCTGTCCGCCTGTGCGTCGGCGGCGGATTCCGCAACCGCAGCCGCGGCGGCGGAGACTGCCGCCGCCACACCAGAACCGACGGCGGCACCTGAACCGGTGGGGGAGCTGCACGCCCTTGCCGAAACTGGGCAGAACAGATTCGGCAATGTGATTTGTCAGACCCGTCCCGCCCTTGACGATGAGGGCAACTTTACTGGAACCGTCATTTACAAAACAGACCCTGACGCCAGACAGACAACCGCGCTCTACCAATACAACGATAGCACGTATAGTACGTTATACCAATTTTTGGCAAACGACACGCTGTACGTCGTCATGTACCGCGATGACAGCGACACCAAGCTGCTTGCCGTTCCGTTGGACGGCGGCGAGGTTTGGGAAATTCCGCTTGGCCCCAACACATGGGGTGCCAAGCTGTACGATGACCGCTATGTCTACTGTATGTCTTACAGCCAAGCGCCGACCTCTCCCACCTGTGGGATGCGCCTTGACCTGAAAACCGGGGCAAGCGAGACATGGGACATTCCCATCGAAACCTACGATGTACTCGGCGTGGCCGACGGCGGCATTGTCACAAGCCGCATCGTTTCGGACTATCCTATCCCACTCCCGTCCGACGCCGAAATGCGCAGTGCCATCATGCAAAATTCTACCTATGAGTTCGACCTGACGGACCCTGCCACGGGGAGGCCTATCCAAAAGATTTTTGAGTATCCCTGCGACGGCACACCCGAGGGGGACGGCTATATCACCTACACCTACGCGGGCAAAAACGGAAGCGATTTCTATTTTATCGCCGACCACATGACACCGTCTTACTGGACCGGCTCCTCCGTCCTTTGCATCCACAGTGACGGCACGCAGGAAGATTTGGGCATTATGACGGCGCAAAAGTTTATTCGCCCGATGCACCAAAACGAAGCGCTGCGGTGGTTTATGGTTCCGAACGACGACACTCCCCGCACTTACACGTTCTACGACTTACAGGGCAATGAAATCGGACACAACGCCGCCCCCGCGGGCGTTGACGTGGCCCTTATTATGGAATATCTTTTGGACGACGGCCGCGTTGTGCTGACCCTCGGGGGCGACCCCGCGCATAATTATGCTGCCAATTACGCCACCATCCCCGCCGACGCCTTTTTGAGCGGCAGTACCGAGTATACCGAGATGGAGTTTGTGGGGTGAGTGTCATTGCCCGGGCGGTTTTTACTGGCCGGAAGCGGGCACGGGTCGTCGGGGACGCCGAGCCCTGCAACGACCCGAAAAATGCAAAAACAAAAATATTTATTTCAAATCTTCTTCCCGTGTAACAACTCGGACACAACCGGGGTGTAAGCTGGTCACAAATGAAAAGTTGAAAGGAGCCTGTGTTATGAAACGACTAGCCTTTGTCCTTGCTGCCGCGCTGTTCGCCCTGACCGGCTGCACTTCGGCGGCGGAAACTGCAACTGCCGCAGAACCCGCCACCACACCCGAAACCACCACCGAACCGACAAGCAAGCCCGCTGCGGCGGAGACCGGCCCACTCTATACTTACAGCCACCGCTATGCGCAGGATGTTGTCTATGATGTCATGCCTGCCTTTAATGACCAGTTGGACCACATCGGAACGAACGTTTACAAAAACGACCTGAACGCCGGGCAGGTTTCGCTGTTTTACAGTTGCGACGACTGCTGCATCGCCGACCCCTATGTGACGAGCGACGCGGTGTACCTGCTCACCTACAACAGAGACCGCGACAACAAAATCATTGCCCTGTCCCGTGACGGCACCAAAACCCACGAGATTTCCTTTGACCCATACGCCTCGATCGTTGTCTTATACAGCGACCGTTATTTTTATTGCATGGACGGTCATGCCCCCTATGATACCGCAAGCGGGTTCCGCCTTGACTTGCAGACCGGCGAGACAACACCCTGGGACTTGCCCGCCGAGACAACTGGCGCACAGGACGCCGCCGGTGATTTTGCCGTGACTGCGCGTCTCATTTCAGACCACCCTGTTCCCTTCACGAGCGACCCGGAAATTTCCGATGCCCTTTTGCAGAACTCTATGCTCGAGTACGACCTGACGGACGTCACCACCGGAAAGCCCGCCACGAAAATTGCAGAGTTTCCGTATAAAGGTGCGGACGACGGCAGCGGCTATGTCTATTACACCTACCTTGGGAAATCCAGAGGCGATTTCTACTTCACCGGCGAACACTCCCGGTCGTCTGAGGAGGGCATTAAAATGTCTGTGCTCCGTGTGGGCAGCGACGGCACGCAGGAAGATTTAGGGCTTATGATCCATGTGTCGCTTCGCGAATTGCGCCAAAACGGAGAGATTCAGTGGCTTTTCGCAATGAGCAGCAATCCGGGCATCATCACGGTATACGACCTGCAAGGTACAGAGATTGCGAAGGTAAACCCGCCTGCCGGGGTATCGTCTTACTATCCTGTTTCCATGCTGGACGATGGTCGGTTGCTGCTAAACATCGGCTACGATCTCGATCACGACTACATGACCCGATACGCTACCATTGATGCTGACGCATTTTTGAGCGGCAGTACCGAGTATTCCGAAATGGAATTTGTCGGATAAAGGGTTGCCTCCTGCGGCGGGGTGAGGGCACCCCGCCCCACAAGTCACGGTACGGTAGGCCGTAGGGCGGCATGCCGCCGGACATCTTCCCGCCGCCGCAACGCTCCCGTGTTGTCGGGAGCGCCGACCCCTACAACGGTGGGCGCGGCTGCAGCGGCCAGAGGACTGCCCGCCGTGGCCGTTTCCGTTAGCATAAACAAAACCAAGCCCCCGCAATGTTTTCCACATTGCGGGGGCTTGGTTGTTTAAAACTTTAGGACATGAACCGATCCTTCAGATTCTTGAAGAAGCTCTTGCGCTTCTCGTAGTTCTCGTCCTTCAGGCTGTCCTCAAAGGCCTTCAGGGCTTCGCGCTGGGTGCGGTTCAGCTTCTTGGGGATCTCCACGTCCACAATGACGTACTGGTCACCGCGTCCGCGCCCGTTCAGGTACTGGATGCCCTGGCCGCGCAGGCGGAACTTCGTGCCGCTCTGGGTACCCTCGGGAATCTTCTGGACGACCTTGCCGTCCACGGTGGGGACCTCAATTTCAGCGCCCAGCACAGCCTGGGAGTAGGTAATGGGCACGCGGACGTACACATCGTAGCCGTCGCGCTCAAACACGGCGTCGGGCTTGACCGTCACATGGACGATCACGTCACCCGCGGGGCCGCCGTTCGTACCGGCGTCGCCCTGGCCGCGCAGCGCAATGTTCTGGTCGTCGTCGATACCCGCGGGGATCTTGACCTCCAGCGTCTTGCGGGCACTGGTCTTGCCGGTGCCGCGGCAGGTCTTGCAGGGGTTCTTGATGATGGTGCCGCGTCCGCCGCAGTGCGGGCAGGGCTGCTGGCTCTGCATCACACCAAACGGCGTGCGCTGCTGGGTCACGACATAGCCGCGGCCACCGCACTCGGTACAGGTCTCGGGGCTGGAGCCGGGCGCACAGCCGTTGCCGCCGCAGTCCGGGCAGGTCTGCTGACGGTTCAGCGTGACCTTTTTGGCGCAGCCGTGGGCGGCCTCCTCAAAGGTCAGGATCACATTGGCCTGAATGTCATGGCCCTTGCGCGGCGCGTTGGGATTGGAGCGGGTCGAGCCGCCGAAGCCGCCAAAGCCGCCGCCGAAAATATCGCCGAAGATGTCGCCCAGATCGACGCCGCCGGTGCCGCCGGTGCCGCCGAAGCCGCCAAAGCCGCCACCGTAGCCGCCGCCTGGCTGGCCGGCCCCATAGTTGGGATCGACCCCAGCGAATCCGAACTGGTCATAGCGCTTGCGCTTGTTCGGGTCGGAAAGAACATCGTTGGCCTCATTGACCTCCTTGAACTTTTCCTCGGCGTCCTTGTCGCCGGGGTTCAGGTCGGGGTGGTACTTTTTGGCCAGCTTGCGGTAGGCGCTTTTGATCTCGGCATCGGTGGCGTTTTTGCCGATCCCCAGCACCTCGTAGTAATCACGTTTTTCTGCCATAGAATCTATCCCCTCTATTTATGGGTTGTGAAAAGGCTTCCCCTTGCGGGGAAGCTGTCCGCGGAGCGGACTGATGAGGTGAGACCTGCCGGATATTGCCCGCAAACAGGCAATCCCGGCAGCTTGGCCCTCATCCGGCCTTGCTGCGCACGGCCACCTTCCCCCGCGGGGGGAAGGCTTTATTTTAACTTTCTCTATAACCCCCAAGGGCCGCCGCCGGGTTTGCCCAGCGGCGGCCTTATTATGGGTTTGTTACAGCTTAGACCTCGTGGAAGTCGGCGTCAACGGCGCCGTCGTCCCTCGGCTGCGCACCGGCATCGGGGCCGGGCTGTGCACCGGGCTGCTGGCCCTGTGCCTGGGCGGCCTGCTGGTAGACCTTCTCGCTGACGGCGTAGAAGGCTTTCTGCAGGTCATCCTGCTTTGCCTTGATGTCATCAACGCTGCCGGACTTCAGGGCTTCCTTCAGGGCAGACAGCTTGGTCTCGACCTCGCTCTTTTCCTCGGCGGAAACCTTGTCGCCGAACTCGCCCAGCGCCTTCTCAGTCTGGAACACCATCTGGTCGGCGTTGTTGCGCACATCGACTTCCTCGCGGCGCTTCTTATCCTCGGCGGCATACTGCTCGGCGTCCTTGACAGCCTTGTCGATGTCGTCCTTGCTCATGTTGGTGGAAGCAGTGATCGTGATGCTCTGCTCTTTGCCGGTGCCCAGGTCCTTCGCGCTGACGTGAACGATACCGTTGGCATCAATATCGAAGGTGACCTCGATCTGCGGCACGCCGCGGGGAGCCGGAGCGATGCCGTCCAGATGGAAGGTTCCGAGGCTCTTGTTGTCGCGGGCAAACTCACGCTCGCCCTGCAGAACGTTGACCTCAACGCTGGGCTGGTTATCAGCCGCAGTGGAGAAGATCTGGCTCTTCTTGGTGGGGATGGTGGTGTTGCGGTCAATGATCTTGGTGCAGACGCCGCCCAGAGTCTCAATGCCCAGGCTCAGCGGGGTAACGTCGAGCAGCAGCAGACCCTTGACGTCGCCCTGCAGAACGCCGCCCTGGATGGCAGCACCGACAGCAACGCACTCATCGGGGTTGATGCCCTTGAACGGCTCACAGCCCAGCTCCTTCTTGACAGCGTCGTAGACGGCAGGGATACGGGTGGAGCCGCCGACCATCAGAACCTTGGCCAGGTCGGAAGCCTTCAGGTCGGCATCGGCCAGAGCCTTGCGGACGGGGGTCATGGTGCGCTCGACCAGATCAGCGGTCAGCTCATTGAACTTAGCGCGGGTCAGCGTCATGTCCAGATGCTTGGGGCCGTTGGCGTCCGCGGTGATGAAGGGCAGGTTGATGTTGGTCGTGGTCGCGCTGGACAGCTCGATCTTGGCCTTCTCAGCAGCCTCCTTCAGGCGCTGGGCAGCCATCTTGTCCTTGCGCAGGTCGATGTTGTTCTCGCGCTGGAAGTCCTCGGCCATCCAGTCGATGATGCGCTGGTCGAAGTCATCGCCGCCCAGGTGGGTATCACCGTTGGTAGCCAGAACTTCGGTAACGCCGTCGCCCATCTCGATGATGGAGACATCGAACGTACCGCCGCCGAGGTCGTAGACCATGATCTTCTGGTCGGCTTCCTTATCGATGCCGTAAGCCAGAGAAGCAGCCGTAGGCTCGTTGATGATACGCTTGACGTTCAGACCGGCGATGGTACCGGCGTTCTTGGTGGCCTGACGCTGGCTGTCGTTGAAGTAGGCGGGGACGGTGATGACGGCCTCGGTGACAGGCTCGCCCAGATAAGCCTCGGCGTCAGCCTTCAGCTTGGAGAGAATCATAGCGCTGATCTCCTCGGGGGTGTAGTCCTTGCCGCCGGCATGGACCTTTTCAGCCGTGCCCATCTTACGCTTGATGGAAGAAATCGTGTTCTCGGGGTTGGTGATGGCCTGGCGCTTTGCGACCTGGCCGACCAGACGCTCGCCGGTCTTGGTGAAGCCGACAACAGACGGGGTGGTGCGGGCGCCTTCGGCGTTCGCGATGACGACGGGCTCGCCGCCTTCCATAACGGCGACGCAGCTGTTGGTAGTACCCAAGTCAATACCGATGATCTTGCTCATAAATAAAACTCCCTTCAAATTTGCTTTGAATGCAGTGAATGTCAATTTATATGGAAACGAATCGTATGATTCGGTTCGACGTTATTCTGCGACGACGACCATCGCGTGGCGGATGATCTTGTCACCGATCTTGTAGCCCTTCTGGAAAACCTGCACGACGCTGCCGCTCTCCTGCCCTTCGGCGGCGGGGACCTGCTGGACGGCGTTCATGAAGTTGGGGTCAAACGGCTGGTTCAACGCCTCGATCTCGGTGATGTGCAGCGTTTCCAAAGCCTTGGCGGCCTTGTCCAGCGTCATCGTGACGCCCTTCTTGTAGTTCTCGTCCGCGCAGGCGGTGTTGGCGGCCATGTCCAGCGTATCCAGGATGCCCAGGATCTGGGTCACGGCGTGGGACACACCGTCGTTGAACTTCTGGTCAGCCTCGCGCTGGGAGCGCTTGCGGTAGTTGTCATACTCGGCAGCGGTGCGGAGCAGCTGGTTCTTGAGGTCGGCGTTTTTCTTTTCCTCCGCCTCCAGCTTGGCCTGCAGGGCCGCGGTCTCGTGGTGATGATGCTTGCAGTCGTGCTTGCCCTCGTGCTTTTCCTCGGTCTGGGGGGCCTCTTTTTCAGGGGCCTCCTGTGCGGGGGTCTCGGGCTTTTCAGCAGCCGCTTCCGTCTCCGGGGCGGTCTGTTTCTTTTCTTCTTGGCTCATTGCGGGTCTCTCCTTCTTCGTTTATTGGCCCTGCCCGGCCATGCTCTGCCCCATTCTGGCGGCAAAGTAGTCCAGGATCGGCAGCAGCCGCTCGTACTCCATGCGGGTGGAGCCGATCAATGCGACGGAGCCTGTCAGCCCGCCGCCGGCTAAGTACCGCTTGCTGACGATGCAGGCACCCGGCATCGCAGGGTCAAGGTCGCAGCCCAGCGTTGCGGTGATCTTGTTCCCTTCGGGGCGGATGAGCTCCGTCGCGGCCTCATTGTCGGAGAAGATCTCCAACAGCGTGCCGAGGTTCTGGCGGACGTCCGGCATCTTTGCCAGATACTGCGCGCCCTCCAGACAGGCCTGCGGGCCGGTGGTGACGAGCGCCTGTGCCGCCATGATGACGGGGGCCAGCCGCTGCCCTGCGGCCAGCACCATGCTGGCCATGAGCATCGGGCTTAAATCCTGCGGGGCGACGAAAGTCAGCCCGCGGTTGAGCAGCTGTGCCAGGTTGGCGGCATCGTCCCGGGTCAGACCGGTGTCAACGCGGGCCACGCGGGTCCGCACGCCGCCTGCGCTGGTCACGGCCAGCACTGCGGCGCTGTAGCGGCCCACCTGCACGACCTCAAAATGGGCAATGCAGAGATCCGGCGCCTGCGGTGTGGTAGCGGCAGCCGTGCAGCCTGTCATATCGGCCAGGCAGCGGGTCGCGGCGGGCACGAGCTTTTCCGGCTCGGCATCCATGGCGGCGAACAAATCGTCAATGCGGCGGCGGTCCTTCTCCGGCAGGGTGCCGGACTTTGGCGCGTCGATCAGATGATCGAGGTAGTAGCGGTAGCCCTGGGCGCTGGGCACGCGGCCCGCGCTGGTGTGGGGCTGTTCCAGCAGACCCAGCTTGGTCAGGGCAGCCATCTCATTGCGCAGCGTCGCGCTGGACAGTGCCATGTCAAAGTAGTTTGCCAAAAGACCCGAGCCGACAGGCTCACCGTCGTTGGCATACAGGGCAACAATAGCTTCCAGTATACGCTGCTTGCGCGCATCCATGGCCATGCTGCTCATCTCCTTTGGTTTGCTTTTGTTGGTTTGTTTAGCACTCTTTATCTCAGAGTGCTAAGTTTATTATATCCCCGTTTTGCAAACTGTCAAGGGTTTTTCCGAATTTTTTGTAAGTTTAACAGTTTCGTCACAATCGGATTGGGCAGTTTCCCTATTATTATATATGTAGGGGCCGGGCATGCCCGGCTTCTACGCTGCTATGCTTTTCACTCCTCCATCCACCGCGCCAGAAACTCTGCGGCGGTGGCGGCGGCGCGGACGGTCTCGGCGTTGGGCGCGGCCTCGCGCAGGGTGCCGTGCAGCAGCACGCCGCCTTCGATGTCACCGTGTACCAGGATCGGCGCGGCGCACAGCAGGTACCGGCTGCCCAGCGGTTCCCTCTCCGCGGCGGACGCCGGGGCCGTGTAGAGCTTGCGCCGGGTCAGCAGCGGCTCGATGTCGGGCGGGAGCTGTGCGCCGAGCAGCTCGCCCTTGCCCGCTCCGGCGGCGGCGACGATATGCTCCCGGTCACAGACGGCCACGGCGCAGCGCAGCCGCCGGGCCAGCACGTCCGCATAGACGGCGGCAGGCTCGCCGAGCTCGGCCAGCGGCGAATACTTTTTAAATATGACCTCGCCGTTGCCGTCCGTGTAAATTTCGAGTGAATCTCCGGTGCGGATGCGCTGCGTCTTCCGAATCTCCTTCGGGATGACCACCCGGCCCAATTCGTCGATGCGGCGCACGATTCCGGTTTCTCTCATACAAAATCCCCCCTGGTTTTTTCTGGTAGTATCTGCGGGGATGCCTATAAATATGTAAGGGGTTTGGTTATGGAACTATTGCAGACAACACTTTGCTATCTCGAAAAGGACGGTGCGTACCTGATGCTGCACCGCGTCAAAAAGAAAAACGACGTCAACCACGACAAGTGGGTCGGCGTCGGAGGCAAGTTTGAACCGGGTGAGGACGCGCCGGCCTGCGCCCTGCGCGAGGTGCGCGAGGAGACCGGCCTGACGATGCACGCGCCGGTTTACCGCGGTATCGTGGATTTTTTCTGTGACCCATGGCCCGCCGAGCGGATGCACCTGTACACCTGCACGGATTTTTCCGGCGTGATGACCGACTGCGACGAGGGGTGCTTAGAGTGGGTGGACAAAGCCGCCGTGCAGGATCTTCCGATCTGGCAGGGGGACAAGATATTTTTCAAGCTGCTGGCGGAGGACGCACCGTTTTTCCATTTAGAGCTGACCTATGACGGGGATGTGCTGGTAAAGGCGGTGCTGGATGGGGTAAGTTTGGCGCTGTGATAAACGGGCAGCGGCGGCATGAGGGCATGCCGCCCTACAGGCAGATGGTACACCTGCTACTATGGCAAACGGCCCCGCGGGTCGTCGCGGACGCCGACCCCTACAACTCCCGGTAGGGGCCGGGCATGCCCGGCCCGCAGCTTCGCGGGAGCAACCCGTTCACGGGCAATCACACCACCCCCCGGGCCGTCGGGCATGCCCGGCCCCTACCGTGCGGCAAAAAAAGAGCGTGTGCTTTTCTGTGCACACGCTCTTTTCTTATGTCTCAATACGTCGTGATCGTCGTCCCAACGAAATAATGCGTCAGAATATCCTGATAGCCCCAGCCGTTGCGGGCGTAGCCGATGGCACCCCACTGGCTCATGCCGCAGCCGTGGCCGTAGCCGTAGACATCAAAGATAAAGCAGTCCAGATCGGCGTTGTAGCTGACCGTGAAGCACTGGCTGCGCAGGCTGCGCCCGTCAACGCTCTGGCGGGCCAGCAGATTCTCGCGGAACCAGCGCCCGCTGACGGTGCCGACGCCCGCGTCCGGGCCGACCTGGATCTTGGCGACCCAGCCGTACTGGTTGGCGGACTGGATCGTGAACCAGCTGTTGGGGTCCACGCCGGACAGGTCAATGTCCATCACATCGCGGATGCGGTCCTGCAGCGTCTGGCGGGAGAAGCGGGCCGTGCCGCTGGAATTGCCGTTCGTGTTCCAGTGGCTGGACACGCTCTGGTCATACGGGCTGTCCACGGCCTGCAGCCAGGCGCGGTCATTACCCCAGACCTCGGCAGCGGAGGCCGTGCCGGTGCTGGCCGACGCAAAGTACGGCGTGAAGCAGACCTGCCCGTTGTAGGTAACCAGCACATGGGCGACCTCCTGCGCAGCGGCCAGCGCGGCAGCGCCCGGCTCGGCACCCAGCACCGACGGGTAGCCCGACTGGCTGATGATCCAGCAGTGGGTCGCCACGCACTGAGCCTTGTAGGCTTCGGCGGGTGCGTTGGGGCCCAGCTCGTTCTGGGCCACCATGGCCAGGCACTGCACCAGATCCATCGTCTGGGCCGTGCCGTTCATCGTCACGTTGATGGTCTCCCCTGTGCCGCTGTTGTCGGGCTGAGGAGCCTCGGTGGGGGCGGCTGTCGGCTCGGTCGTCGTCTCACCGGCGGCGGAATCCGCCGGAGGTTCGGTGGGCGCAGGCGTGGCCGTCGGTTCCGGCGTGGCGCTGGTCTTGATCTGATCCACCGTCACGGTCTGCTCGGGCAGACTGCCCTCGGCGCCCTTGTTCAGGTCGGCCTCCGCGGCGGAGGTCGAGCCGGCCACGTCGGTCAGGCCCGCCAGCAGCTTGTCGGTGCTGGCCAGCAGGCTGTCCGTGATGGCCTGCAGGTCGTCCGCGCGCTGTGCCAGGTCCGCCGTGTCCGCGGCGGTGTCGCTGCCCGTGCCGCCGTTCTTGCGGGCGGCCTGGGCGGCGGTGCTCTGCTGGGCGTAGCGGTCCACACTGGCCTGCACCAGCGTGCTGACCGTCGGCATCGGCTGGCCCTTGCGCTCATACTGGGCCGCCGTCAGCAGCGGCTCCTCCGCTGCCGCGATGGCCGAGGTGTTTAAAAGCTCTGCCTCTCCCTCGCGGATCAGCCGCCCCGTGATGCAGAGCAGCACGCCGCTCTCATCACTGTGGGTCGTCACGGTCAGGAAGCGGGAGTCGTCACCCACGTCAACGCCGGTGTCAAACAGGCTGCGGGCCTGAATGCCCGCGACGAAGGTCAGGTAGTCGTAATAGCTCGACAGGTCGGTGCTTCCGTACAGGTCAAATGCGCCCGCGCCCTGCTCGGACGGGTCAAAATAGTAGACCGCGATAGCCTTGAAGCGGTAGACACCGCTCGCCGTGTACAGCGTGAAGCCGCTGTTCTGCTTGAGCGTATCCTCGTCGGCCAGCGCCTTGTAGTCGCTGCCCGTGCATTCCACCACAGTGTTGCCGGGGGTGGCGGCGTCCAGTGCGCTGGGCGTGGCAAAGCGGACGATGGACGATGCCTCGCCGCTCTCGGGCGTTTCCGGGTCGGGCGTGTCGGCGGCGTAAACCAGCGCGCCGTCCAGCCCGGGCCAGCCCAGATAGCCGACGACGCCGGGGCGGCGCTCCAGCGCCTTGCCCAGATAGCTCTCGGCGGTCGTATCGTAGAGCGCCGTGCCGTAGCTTTTGGCCGCGGGGCGTGCGCCCAGATCGCAGCGCAGGAACAGCCACAGCGCCCCGCCGCCCAGCACAAGCACCAGCGCCAGCACGACAAGTCCCAGAATAACGGTGCGTCTGCGGCGGCGCTCGCTCTTTTCAATGATCTCAAGGCTGCGGTTCTTGATGCTGGGCTGCACTGGCCCGCTCTCGGACTTTTCGGCCTTGCGGCGGCGCTTTTTGTCGGTTTTCTGCGCGGCCTTTTCTGCGGCGGCCTCCTCAACGGCGCTGGCGTCAAACAGCTGGGTCGCAGCGCGGGTAAAGTCCTCTACGCTGGCGCTCTTGCCCGCGGCCTCGGCGGCGTCATCGGCAGCCTGCGCGGCGGCGATGGCGGCGGGGTCAAGATCCGCGGAGAAGTCGGGGATGTCATCGTCCAGCACAGACGGTGCGGGGTCACGGCCCTGCGGGACATCGGGCAGAGGTGCTTCGTCCGCCGGGGCGGGCGGCTCCACGGGCCGGGCACGGCGGATGCGGGCGTACCGCGGCGCTTCCGGTCCGGACGTGTGAACCGGCTCCGGGGCCGCCGTCTGCGCGTCCGCGTCCGTTTCAAAGCGGATGACGCCTGTCGGCTCGGAGACCTCGGGCGGCGTCGCGGCGGCGTCGCGGCGGTGCAGCGTGCGGTGTGGGGCCGCGGGGTCGGGCACGGCAGACTGCTCCGGCTGCGGGAAGCTCGGCGGGCTGACCGGCGCGGGCCGGTCAAAATCGAGCATCGGCTCAAAATCGGCGGTATGGTCGGCGTCCCGCGTGGGCGGCGTGCGGCGGCGCAGCGAGAACCGCACCGTGTTGCCGCGGCTCCGGGCGGCCTCCGACACAACGAGCAGCGGCCGGTCATGGCCGGGGCGGAACGTGATGCAGGAATCTGTCAGCTGCAGGCCGAACAAACGGCGGCGCAGCAGGTCCAGGATCTGGTTGCCGATGAAGGTATCGTTCATATCGGGCGGCAGGGCGCAGGCCACCGCGCCGCGGCGGTCACACACCAGCACAAAGGGGCACTGCCCGACGCTGGCGGGCATGTAGGCGGCAGCGTAATCCGCGCCCGTGACCTGCAGCGCGGCCAGCGCACGGCCCGCTGCGGCCTGCACAATGTCGCCGGGGAAGCGCCGGAGCAGCTGCTCCGGCACGGTGATGCGGCGGGATTTCTGCGGGTCAGCGTAGCTCTCGGTGCCAAAGTCAAAGACGGCCTCGCTGTGGGGCAGCGGCTGCAAAAGGCTGCCCAGCAGGCGGCCCGTCGGCTCGTCCACGGCAACCAGCAGCTTGCGTTTTTCCAGCAGCGCGTCCAGCGTGGCCTGGGCCAGGCTTGTCTCCCCCTCGGCAAAGACATCGTCGCCGAACTTGGCGCGCAGCCGCGCGGCCCATTTATCGCAGTATTGCTCCGCCATGGCGCGGTTGGGGGCGCTGACCTGCACACAGATGGCAAACTCGCCGTCCCGTTCCAGCAGACGCAGGCCGGGGCAGCCATCATCCCGGATGCCCCGCAGCACGGAGGATACCTCCGCGCCCGTGGGCCCGAAAACACGCAGGATTTTCAGTTGAGTGTTGACCATGGTGGAACCTTTCTTGTGTTGAATTGTCTTTTCCTTTGGGGCTGCGCCCGCAGGCGCGTGTCGGAGCGCAACCGCCGTAGGCGGCTCTTAGCGCGGAGACTGAAGGTGTCTGCGGCCCCGCCCGCAGACGAATGAGGGGCAGCCTTGCCACAACCACCCGTAAACAGGCGGTCCCGGGAGCTTTCACCTCATCCGCCGCTGCGGCGGCACCTTCCCCTCAAGGGGAAGGCTTGGGGCTTTATATATCCAGTTTTCCGTCCGCCGTCTCCGGCGTGAAACGCACGCTGTCCGGCACATCGAGGTCCAGCGCCATGCGGCGGAGCATATCCAGCGCGTACAGGGCGGCGCGGGTGCGGATGATCTGGCGGTCCTGATAGCCGCCCAGGGTCAGGCGCATTAAATACCCCGTGTCCGTGCGGGTGTCGGCACCGGCCAGATAGACCGTACCCACCGGCTTGCCGGGCAGTGCGCCGCCGGGGCCGGCCAGTCCCGTGATACCCACGGCCAGCTCTGCACCGGATTCCCGGGCAGCGCCAAAGGCCATGGCCGCGGCCACGGGGCCGGACACGACGTTGTACTTTTCAATGACAGCCGCATCCACACCCAGCAGCTTTTGCTTGGCGGCCTCGGCGTAGGTGACAAAGCCGTAGCCGAACACCTCGCTGGAGCCGGGTACGTTCGTCAGCCGCTCGGCGATCATGCCGCCGGTGCAGCTCTCCGCCGCAGCGGCGTGCAAGCCGCGTTCCCGTAAAGCGCGTACCACCGTGTGTTCCAGCGCGGGCACGTCCACATCGTAGGCGGCTGCGCCGAGAATCTCTTTAAACTCCGCAATGCGGGCATTGCAGGCGGCCTCGGCGGCCTGCTCGGTGGCCTCGCGGGCCGTCACGCGGATCTCACACTCGCCGGTCTTGCAGTAGATGGCGGCGGTGGGGTTCACGGCCTCAAACAGCGGTGCGACCTTGCTGGCAATGGCACTCTCGCCGCCCAGCACCCGCAGCGTGCGGCTGTGGATCGTGCAGTTTTGCCGTTTCAGCAGAATCGGGCGGACCTGTTCGGCCCACATGGCCTTCATCTCCCGCGGGACGCCGGGCATCAGCGCGGCGCAGTGGCCGTCGGCGTCCTCAAACCACGCGCCGGGGGCCGTGCCGTGGTCGTTGATGAGCTTGTGGCCCACCGTCGGGCACATGGCCTGCTTGCGGTTGTTCGGCGTGGGGCGTCTGTTTGTCCGGGCGAAAAAGTCGATGATCTTCTGCCACTCGCCCTCGTCAAAGGCCAGCGTATCGCCGAACGCCTCGGCCACGGTCTCCTTCGTCAGATCGTCCTCGGTGGGGCCGAGACCGCCCGAAAAGACGAGCAGGTCGCTGCGGCTTTTCGCCTGCAAAACCAGCTCCTTCAGGCGGGCGGGGTTATCGCCGATGACATGCTGGTGCATCACGCTGATACCCAGCTCGGCCAGCTCGCGGCTTAAAAACTGCGCGTTGGTGTTCAGGATGTCGCCCAGCAGAAGCTCCGTACCTACGCAGATAATTTCAGCAGTCACAGCAGCTCGTCATCTCCCATGCGGATATAGATTTTCTCGACGTTCTCGGCGGCCTCGGCTTCCAGCGCGGCCAGTCCGGGCATAGCGGCCTCGGCGGCCAAGATCTCGTCCAGCGTCGGGTTCGTCTTGGGGTGCGGCGGGGTAAAGATCGTGCAGCAGTCCTCATACGGCTCGATGGACGTCTCAAATGTACCGATCTTACGCGAAATATTGATGATCTCGATCTTGTCCATGCCGATGCAGGGGCGCAGCACGGGCAGGTCCTGCGCCTGGTCTGTGCAGGCCAGCGCGGCCATGGTCTGGCTGGCGACCTGAGCCAGGCTCTCGCCGGTGATGAGGGCCTGCAGCTCGAGCTTTTTCGCCACCTGATTGGCAATGCGCAGCATGCTGCGGCGCATCAGAACCGTGAACAGCACGTCGGGCGCGTTGTCACGGATATACTCCTGCGGCTTCGTGTAGGGCACGACGAACAGCGTGCAGTTTCCGGTGTACTCGACCAGCTCGCGGGCCAGATCGCGCACTTTCAGCTTGGCGCGCAGGCTCGTGTACGGCGGGCTGGCAAAGTGGATGTGGTGCAGCGCCAGACCGCGGCGAGCCATGCACCACGCGGCGACGGGGCTGTCGATGCCGCCGGACAGCAGGTTCAGCGCGCGCCCGCTCGTGCCGACGGGCAGACCGCCCGCGGCCTCGACCTTGGGGCCGTGGACATAGGCGGCGTAGTCGCGAATTTCCACCATGATCTCCAGCTGCGGGTTATGCACGTCGACGCGCAGATGATGGTGCTTGTCCAGCAGGTAGGCACCCAGCTCGCGGCAGATCTCGGGGCTCTTCATCGGGTAGGTCTTGTCGGCGCGCTTGGCCTCGACCTTGAAGGTGCGGATGCCGCGCAGCGTCTCGCCGAGATACGCCTCGGCGGTCTCGCATATTGCGGCAAAGTCCTTCGGGCACTCGACGGCGCGGCTCAGCTTCACGATGCCGAACACATGGGACACGCGGCGGAACGCCTCGTCCATGTCGAGGCCGTCCTCCTTCGGCTCGATGAAAACGGTGCTCTGGGCCTGATAGACCTTGAACTTGCCCAGCGGCTCCAGCCGCCAGCGGATGGTCTTGGCCAGCCGCGCCTCAAACTTGCCGCGGTTCAGGCCCTTCAGCGTCATTTCGCCCTGATAGGCGAGGATGAGTTCTTTCATAGGAATATTCCTTTCCATATAAATCCTTGGCTTCCCCCTTGGGGGAAGCTGCCGCCGCAGCGGCTGATGAGGGAAAAGTTTACTGCGGCAACCCGTTCACGGGTCACACCAGCAAGGCCGCCCCTCATCCGGCTGTGGTCGGGGCCACAGCCACCTTCCCCCCAAGGGGGGGAAGGCATCACAGTTTCAAATATGCTGCAGCTCCTTCAGCCCGTCCCGCAGCCCCGCCAGCAGCGCGTCCACGTCCTCGGCGGTGTTATCGGCGCAGAAGCTCACGCGCAGGGCGGTGCGGACGGTCAGGTCGGCGCAGCCCATGGCCAGCAGGGTGTGGCTCGGCTCGCCCTTGTCACAGGCAGAGCCGCCCGAGACATAGACCGCGCGGGTGTTTAGGTAGTTGATGAAGGTCTGGCTGTTGATGCAGCCGGTGGAGAAATTCACAATCTCCCCCACCGCGTCGTCGGGCGAATTGAGCGTGATGCCGTCCAATTCTTCAAGTCCCGCGCGCAGCTGCCGATTCAGCGCGGCAATGTGTGCAATGCGGGGGCGCAGCTTCTGCTGGCCCTGCGCGGCGGCCACGCCGAGACCCACAATGTAGGGCGTGTTCTCGGTGCCGGGGCGCAGGCCGCGCTCCTGATGGCCGCCAAGATAGGGCGGTTTGAGCGTCTGGCGCTGGCTGTCCCGGATGAACAGTGCGCCGACGCCCTTGGGCGCGTGGACCTTGTGGCCGGAGACGGAGAGCGTATCGACCTCGCGCCATTTCTGCAGGTCGATGGGCATGCGCAGCCACGCCTGCACGGCGTCCACATGGAAGTGGGTGCGGCTGTTGCGCGCCTTGATGCCCTTGCCCAGCGCCGCGATGTCCTGCACGGCGCCGGTCTCGTTGTTGACGGCCATGCAGGCGGCCAGCACCGTGTTTTTGTCGATCTCGGCCAGGAATTTCTGCGTGTCAATGCGTCCGTCCGCCACGGGCATGACCTCAACGACGGTGAAGCCCTCGTCCTTCAACGCGCGGATGGGGCGCTGCACGCTGGGGTGTTCAAAGCCCGTGACGACGATCTTATTGCCCCAGTGCTTACGCGGGCGGGCCGCGCCGGTCACGGCCATGTTGTTGCCCTCACTGCCGCAGGCCGTGAAGTAGATTTCATCGCTGCGGCAGTGCAGCGTTTTGGCCACGCGGGCGCGGGCCGCGGCAATGGCATCCTGCACGGCAACGGCGGGGTCATACAGGCTGCTGGGGTTGGCCCAAAGCTCAGTCATCGCCTCGCTGACGGCCTGCGCCACCGCCGGGTCCACCCGGGACGTGGCGGCGTTATCAAGATAATGCAGCTGGGGGTCGGAAAGCATAGCACTCATTCCTCACATTATTGCACAAAATTATACAGATTAAATTATACACGTTCGCCCAGCAAAAAACAATATTCAGAAACAAAAAAAGGCTTCCCCCGTGGGGGAAGCTGGCCGCGAAGCGGACTGATGAGGGCAGAGTTCATCCCGATTGCCCATTTACGGGCTGTAACTCGGTAGGGGCCGGGCATGCCCGGCCCGCGGCTTACCGGCAAATATGCGATTGTGGGAAGGCCGCTTTATTCTGTTGACCCTGTAGGGGCGCATTCTATATGCGCCCGGGCAGCTTGCGGCTGCGAAAGCCCCCACGGGCGGATATGGAATCCGCCCCTACGCCTTGTTTTATCTACCCTTACTCCCCAAAATCCTCCGCGGCCTTCTGCATCATCTGCCGGATCGGCAGGTTGTACGGGCAGCGCGGCTCACAGGCACCGCACCGGATGCAGGCACCGGCCTTGGTCTGCAGCGTCGCATAGCGCTCGCGGCCCCACTGCTGCAGGCCGTAGCGGTTCAGGTACCCCTGGAACAGGAACACACTGGGGATGGAAATCCCCACCGTGCAGGGCGCACAGTAGTTGCAGCGGCGGCAGAACTGGGTGCCCAGCGCGTCGCGCACCTTCTGGCAGGCGGCCTCCTCGTCGGGCGTGAGCGGGGCGGTGTTGGCCGCGCCCGCCACGTTGGCGTTCAGCTCCTCCACCGTCGCCATGCCGGGGATGGACACCGTGACTGCCGGGTTGGACAGCACGTACCGCAGTGCCAGGCGGCCATCCTCAATGGCACCGCCCGCCAGCGGCTTCATGTCTATAAAGCCCTTGCCCGCCGCGGCGCAGCGGTCGATCAGCTCCCTGCCCTGCTGCTCCACGATGTTGTACGGGAACATGATCGTCTCGATCTCGGGGATGTCCAGCGCGGCCTCAAACACGGCGGCCAGGTGCGCCGTGATGCCGATATGCCCGACGATGCCCTTGGCCTTTGCCTCGAGCAGCGCCTCCATTGCGCCGCCGGGCGCCAGAATAGTTTTCAGGCCGTCGAGGCTCGGGTTGTGGAACTGGAACAGCTCGATGTGGTCGGTGCGCAGGTTTTTCAGGCTCGTGGCGATCTCGGCCTCCATGTCGGCCTTGGTCAGTGCGCGGCATTTGGTCGCCAGAATGAAGTCATCCCGCAGCCCGGCCTCCTCCAGCGACTGGCCGATCCATGCCTCGCTGACCGTGTAGGCGCGGGCGGTGTCGATGTAATTGATGCCCGCCTTATGCGCGGCTATCAGCAGCTCCCGCGTGCCGGGCTGGTCGATGCGCTGAATGGGAATGCCGCCAAACCCAAGGCGGGAGATTTGTAAGCCTGTGGTGCCGAAATTGACGTATTGCATGGTGTTTACCTCTTATATTGCTCTCCGTTTGGCTCTCCGTTTGCTGCAGAGGTCGATGCTTGCATCCGCCCCTGCATCCTTTACGCTTATTATAGCAAATCCAACGTAAAAATCCAGTCCCCCTAAGCCCCCCGTGGGAAGGCAACCGGCTTGCAAGCATGGTGCTATTCTTCTATAATAAGCAGTACAAAAACGAAATTTTTGCGGGGTACAGCCACCTCTACGACCCGCTGACCGGGCGCTGGCCGTTTCTTGCGGGGCCGCAGCGCAGCTACGGTGCGTGTGTCGATTTATTGCTGGAGGAATTTTTGCCCAACACAACTGCTGGCGCCTGACGGCAGCCGCGACCACTAGATGCCCGGAAAGTTGTGTCCGCGGTGTCACAATTATCCACAAACAGACCCTATGGATGTTGAAAATTTCGGCGTTTTTCTGTGCGATTTTCCACCCCTGCCCACTTGCGGCGGGGGCCTTTTTCGTGGTATGATTCATTTTGTAATAGTTTATCGCTTTTTAACTGTGAGGAACAGGAATGTTTAATAAGAAGAACCCCATGCGGTATTTCTCCGGCAGCACCTTTGCGCGGCTGCCGCTGTATAAGCTGGCCGCGGGCGGCACGGCGGTGGTGCTGACCGCCAGCATCGGCCTGGGCGCGTTTGCGGCCAGCGTCGGTCCGCTCTCCGCGCCCGAGCCCAGCCCCACGCCCATCGTGACGGCCACCCCCGAGACGGCGGCCACGCCGACCCCTTCCCCGACGCCGAGCCCCACGCCGGAGCCGGACAAGCCGCTGACGATGGAGGCCAGCGTCATCCAGCAGGACGTCGGTGTGACGCTCTACGTCGAGAACGCCCCCGAGCCCAGCCCCACGCCCGATGCGTCCACCTCGCCGTCCCCGACGCCGTCCAAAAGCGCGAAGGAGGATGACGCCGAGAACGAAAAGACCCCGCTGCTGGGCGTGGCGGCAACCATCACACTGACCGACGCCAAGGGCAATGCCACGGATTACGAGCTGGATACCGAGACCGGCACCGCGCTGGCCGAGGACGTGACCCCCGGCGACTACACGCTGGCGGTCCAGCCCATCGAGGGCTACACGCAGCCCGAGGCCCAGACCGTGACAGTCAAAGAAAAGGTCGTCTACAAGGCGGACGTCAAGGCCGTTAAAGAGAAGATCGTCCAGGCAAGCCAGGTCAACGAGAGTGCCGAGGACTCCGGCGTCAGCAACGCGGGCTCGGCCCCCATCGTCAACGAGGTCACCGACACCGTGACCTACGCCGACAGCGCTAAGACCGAGACCGGCAGCAAGACGAGCTACACAGCCAAGCTGAGCAGCAGCGGTCATCTGCTGCTGGCCGACGGCACCGAGACGCCCTACCTGCCCGTTTATCAGGACGGCACGAAGGACCTGATCGGCGCAATGCGCGATACGAGCTACGCCGCCAACACGGCCACGGCGGCCTGGCTGCCCGGCGCGGCGGATTCCGTCACGCTGCTGGGTGCGGCCAACACCCGCATGGCGTGGGTACACCGCGCGGACGAGCCGGTGACCGTACAGGAGGAGACCGGCGCGACCGCCCCGGCTGCCGAGGAGACCCCTGTCCCGGCGGACCCCACGCCGGAACCGGCCCCCGAGATCACGCCCGAGCCGACCCCGGAGGCGACGCCCGCCCCCACCGAGGCCCCGACGGAGACACCTGCCGAAACGCAAACGCCTGCCCCGACAGAAGCCCCGACAGCAGCCCCTACGGAAGCCCCGACAGCGGCTCCGACGCAAGCACCCACCCAGGTGCCCGACCCGACGGCGGGCTGGCCGGATAACATTGCGGTGCAGGAGCTGGCCAACTACGGCTTTGCCGTGACCAGCGCGACCACCACGATATACGAGTACACCGGCTGGCAGGATATTGACGGCACAACGTATTATTACGACCCGTCCACCCACCAGCCCGTCACGGGCCAGCAGGTCATTCAGGGCAATGTCTACACCTTTGCGGCGGACGGCGCACTGAACCGCACGGCCCGCGGCATTGATGTCTCGAAGTTCCAGGGCAGCATTGACTGGAACGCCGTCAAGTCGGACGGCATCACGTTTGCCATCATCCGCTGCGGCTACCGCGGCTACGGCAGCGGTGCGCTGGTCGAGGATTCTACATATCGCCAGAACATTCAGGGCGCGATCAACGCGGGCCTGCGCGTCGGCGTTTACTTCTACAGCCAGGCCATCAACGAGGCCGAGGCCGTCGAGGAGGCCAGCATGGTGCTGAGCCTGGTCAGCGGCTACAGCCTGCCGCTGGGCGTCTACTACGACACCGAGAGTGTCGGCGGCGGGCGCGCCAACGCCCTGAGCGCCGCCGAGCGCACGGCCTGCGCCGTCGCCTTCTGCGAGACGATCCGCAGCGCGGGGTACAGCGCGGGCGTTTACTCCTATGCCAGCTGGTTCTATAACGCGCTGAACTTTGCGAACATCAGCAAGTACAACATCTGGATCGCCCAGTACCGCGATACGCTGAGCTTCAGCTACAAGCACAATATATGGCAGTACACAGGCTCCGGCAGCGTCAAGGGGATCTCGAAGCCGGTGGATATGAATATTGGATAAAATAAAAACACCTGCGTTTTCGGACGCAGGTGTTTTTGCGTTATGGAAGCCTTCTCCCTCGGGAGAAGGTGACCGAGGCTCCGACCGAGGCCGGATGAGGGCAAAGCCCGCCATAGTGGCCGGTGAACGGGCTGCAGCGGCAAGGTCTGCCCACATCAGTCAGCGGACGGGGCCGCTGACAGCTTCCCCCAAAGGGGGGGAAGCCTTATTTGTTTGTGTAGCAGCTCATCTTCGCGCTGCTTCCGCCCCTGACCTGCCCATTGCCGTGCACAATATATTTATACGTACACAGCTCGGCCAGCCCCATGGGGCCGCGGGCGTGGAGCTTCTGGGTGCTGATGCCCATCTCGCAGCCAAGGCCGAACTCTCCGCCGTCGGTAAAGCGGGTGCTGGCGTTCACGTAGACCGCCGCGCTGTCCACGCAGGTCGTGAACCGCTGTGCCGCCGCGGCGTCCGCCGTGACGATGGCCTCGCTGTGGTGGGTCGAATGCTTCGCAATGTGGGCGATGGCCGCATCAACGTCATCCACAACGGCCACGCTCAGCTTATAATCCAGATACTCGGTGTCAAAGTCCTGCGGCGCGGCGGGCACACCGTCGATGATGGCCGCGGCGCGCGCGTCCAGATGCAGCTCCACCGGGGTGATGCCGGCAGCGGCGCGGGCATCGACAAGGCGGGCCTTCAGCATCGGCAAAAACTGCGCTGCCACGTCCCTGTGGACCAGCAGCGTCTCCTCGGCGTTGCAGACGCTGGGGCGGCTCGTCTTGGCGTTTTCCACAATATCCACGGCCATCTCCAGATCGGCAGCCTTGTCCACGTAGACATGGCAGATGCCGGTGCCGGTCTGGATGCAGGGCACGGTTGCGTTCTCGACGCAGGCGCGGATCAGCCCGGCCCCGCCGCGGGGGATCAGCAGATCGACCAGCCCGTCCGCGGTCATCAGCTCGTTGGCGCTGGCGTGGGAGGTGTCCTCGATGAGGCTCACCGCGTACTCCGGCAGGCGCACCTTGCGCAGACCGGCGCGCAGGGCCTCCACGATGGCGTGGCAGCTGGCCCAGGCGTCGCGCCCGCAGCGCAGGATGCACGCACTGCCCGCCTTGATGGCCAGCGCGGCGGCGTCGCTCGTGACGTTGGGGCGGCTCTCATAGATGATGGCGATGACACCCATCGGCACGGCGGTTTTTTTGATCAAAAGGCCGTTCGGGCGCACAATTTTGCGCAGCACTGCGCCCACCGGGTCGGGCAGGGCCGCGACCTCGCGCATACCCTTGGCCATGTCGGTCAGGCGGCCCGGCGTCAGCGCCAGACGGTCCAGCATCACGTCGCTGACCCGCCCGCGGGCGTTCTCGACGTCCTGCTTATTGGCGTCCAGAATTTTATCCTGCGCGGCGATGAGCGCAACGGCCATTGCCTCCAGCGCGGCGTTCTTCGTGTCGGCGTCGGCCAGCGCCAGCGGCAGCTTTGCGCCCTGCGCGGCCCGCAAAATTTCCTGCGTAGTCATGGGGTCAGACCTCCCTTATGCCTTGCGGCCCACGAACCGGGTGCCGACGGGCTTGCCCTCGACAATGTCGTACAGCACCTCGGCGTGGGCACCGTTGGTAATGATCATGTCCACACCGGCCTCGGTGGCACGCTTGGCGGCGGTGACCTTCGTCAGCATGCCGCCGGTGCCCAGGGCCGAGCCCGCGCCGCCCGCCAGCAGCTCAATTTCCGGCGTAATCTCCTCGACCACCGGGATGAGCTTTGCGTCCGGGTGGGTGTGCGGGTCGGCGGTGTACAGGCCGTCGATGTCGGACATCAGCACGACCAGATCGGCGTGGATGCACTTGGCCACCAGCGCGGCCAGCGTGTCGTTGTCGCCCAAAGAGTATTCCTCGCAGGCGACGGGGTCATTCTCGTTGATGATGGGGATGGCGTGCAGCTGTAAAAGACGCTCCAGCGTGTTTTGCAAGTTGTGCAGACGGTTTTCGTGGTCAAAATCCTCCCACGTCAGCAGCATCTGGGCCACGGTATGGTTGTATTGGCCGAACAGCCGGTCATAGGTATACATCAGCTCGCACTGGCCCACCGCGGCGGCAGCCTGCTTGGTGACAAGGTCGCCGGGCTTTTCAATTTGCAGCTTGCCTGCGCCGAGGCCCGTGGCCGCCGACGATACGACGATGAGCTGATGTCCGGCGTTCTGAATATCGCTCCACACCCTGACCAGATCCTCGGTGTGGCGGATGTTGAGCAGCCCGCCGGGATGTGCCAGCGTGCTGGTGCCTACTTTAACGACGATACGCATAAAATTTCTCTTTCTATTCCTGTTTGGCAACCGCTTTGTAGGGGCGAGCATTGCTCGCCCGTCAGGCGTCTGCCGCGCGGGGTATTTTCCTGGAAAAGCACTTCTTTCCGTCAGGTCTGCGGGCGAGCAATGCTCGCCCCTACATTCTCGGAAGGGGTCACTTCTTCCCCAAATCCTTTGTCTTTTCAAACGCGGCCAGCACGGCGTCGGTCACGGCACCGCGGAAAGCGCGCTCCTCCAGCAGGCGCACGCCCTGAATGGTCGAGCCGCCGGGGCTGCAGACGGCGTCCTTCAATTCGCCCGGGTGCTTGCCGGTCTCCAGCACCATCCGCGCGCTGCCCAAAAGCATCTGGGCGGCGTACTCCTGCGCCTTGGCGCGGGGCAGACCTGCGGCGACACCGCCGTCGGCCAGTGCCTCGATAAACTGGTACGCCCAGGCCGGTCCGCAGCCGGACACCGCGCTTGCGGCGTCGATCAGGCTCTCCGGCACGGCGTCCAGACGGCCTGCAGGGGCCATGGCGGTGAGCCACTCGGCCATTTTTTCCGGCTCCACATCGTCAGAGCAGTACTGGATCATGCCGTCGCCCAGCGCCACGGGGGTGTTGGGCATCATGCGGATGATGGGATAGCCGCTGCCCGCCATCTGGCGGATCTGCTGCATCGACAGGCCCGCCGCCATCGTGACCAGCACAAATGGTCGGCTCTCGGCGCGGGCCTCCAGCGTTGGGGTCAGCTCGTCGAGCATATCGGCCATCATCTGGGGCTTTACGCCCAGAAAGATGAAGTCGCAGATGCCGGCGACCTCCTCATTCGTGCCGCAGGCGCAGCCGAGCTCGTCCGCCAGCGCCTGTGCCTTGGCAGGCGTGCGGTTGGCCAGCAGCACATCGCCGGACCCGGCGCCCTTGCAGACCGCGCGCGCCACAGCCCCGCCCATGGTGCCGCAGCCGATAAAACCGTATTTCATGGTAAACCCCCTATTTTATACTTTATATGCAGTATTTATAGTAGTGCAAGGGAGTAGGTTTGTCAACGGGAAAAACAGGCTTTCCTCGGTGGGAAGGTACAGAAAGTCCATCGCATCTTTTTCTTGCCCTTATCCTGCAAACGCGGTATAATAAAATAGAATATTTGTAAAATTCCGTCCGCCGCTGCACGGCGGGCACCAGGATAGAGTTTGGAGGCAGTACCATGTCTGAATTTATTCCTCTTTCGGTTCCGAATTTCGGCGCGCGCGAGGCCGAGCTGGCCGGGCAGGCCATCACGTCGGGGTGGGTGTCCACCAGCGGCGGCAAGGTCACGGAGTTCGAGGAAGCGCTGGCCGCTTACGTGGGCATGCCCCGCGCCGTGGCCTGCAACGCCGGTACCAGCGCGCTGCATCTGGCCGCTATGGCCGCCGGCATCACCCGCGGGGATGAGGTCATCGTCCCGACGCTGACCTTCATCGCCGCCGTCAATCCGCTGACCCGCTATGTCGGCGCGGAGCCGATCTTCATCGGCTGCGACGACTCCCTGTGCATTGACCCCGACGCCGTCGAGGATTTCTGTGCGAACCGCTGCGAGCTGCGGGACGGCAGGCTGTACAACAAAGCCACCGGCGCACACATCAAGGCACTGGAGGTCGTGCATGTGTTCGGCAACATGGCCGACATGCCCCGCCTGATGGCGATAGCCAAGCGCTACGGCCTCATCGTCATTGAGGATGCCACCGAGGCGCTCGGCACCCGCTGCACCGACGGCCCGTTTGCCGGTAAGTTTGCGGGCACCATCGGCGACATCGGCTGCTACAGCTTTAACGGCAACAAGATCATTACCACCGGCGCAGGCGGCATGGTCGTGTCCAACCACGCTGACTGGGCCGAGCACGCCAAGCATCTGTCCACCCAGGCCAAGACCGATCTGCTGCAATTTTTGCACGATGAGGTCGGCTACAACTACCGCATGACGAACGTGCAGGCATCCTTAGGGCTTGCCCAGCTCGAGCGGCTCGAGGGCTTCATCGCCCACAAAAAGGCGCTGTATGACCGCTATGTGGCCGCGCTGGACGGCGTGAAGGGGCTGCGCATCCTGCCCTTCCGCGAGGCGGAGTGCCGCTCCAACCACTGGTTCTTCAGCCTGTATCTGAAGGATTCCGGGCTGGACCGCGACACTGTGATCGAGAAGCTGCAGGCGCAGCACATCCAGACCCGCCCGGTGTGGGCGCTCATCCATGAGCAGGCCGACTACCCCCGCAACGAGGCTTACGGTCTGGACAAGGCGCTGGACTACCGCAAGTATATTGTCAACCTGCCCTGCTCCACGAACCTGTCCTTTGAGGACTGTGACCGCGTGATCGAAGCGGTGCTGGGGCTGTAAAAGGCTTCCCCCGCGGGGCTGCGCCCGCAGGCGCGTGTCGGAGTGCAACCGCCGTAGGCGGCACTTGGCACGGAGACTGAAGCTGTCCGCGAAGCGGACTGATGAGGGCAAAGTCCGCGCCGCAACCCATTTCCGGGCGGCGGAGACACACTCGCCCCTCATCCGGCGCTTGCGCGCCACCTTCCCCCTCAGGGGAAGGCTTTAATAAACGTCAAAGGGGGACCACCCTTGATAAAAGTAGAAGAACTTTTTATTGAGCCCACCGCCACGGTGCTGGAAACGCTGCGCAAGCTGGACGAGACCGGCCAGCGCATCCTGTTCATTGCACCGGAGGGACATCTGAAGGCCGTCATCACCGACGGTGACATCCGCAAGTTTTTCCTGCGCGGCGGCGCACCGGACCAGACCGTGGACCACGCGGCCAACTATCATCCGCTGAGCGTCTCGGTGTCCGAGCGCGGCAAGGCCCGCAGCATTTTGCAGGAGCATTGCATCGACGCGCTGCCGGTCCTGAACAAGCGCGGCATCATCACCGACATCGTCTTTGCCCACGGCCTGGATCTGGACAACCGCAAGCAGGTCGATATTCCCGTTGTGATGATGGCGGGCGGGCTGGGCACGCGGCTGTACCCGTACACAAAAATTCTGCCCAAGCCGCTGATCCCCGTGGGCGAGCAGCCCATTGCCGAGCTGATCATGGACCGGTTCCGGGACTTCGGCTGCCACGATTTCACGATGATCGTGAACTACAAAAAGGGCATGATCAAGTCCTATTTCAATGAGCTGGAAAAGGACTATACCGTGGACTTTGCCGACGAGGAAGTGTTCATGGGCACCGGCGGCGGGCTCTGCCTGCTGAAAGGAAAAATCAAAGCACCGTTCTTTTTTACGAACTGTGACACGCTTTTGGATGTAGACTTCGGCGACATTTATGAGTACCATAAATCCCACGGCAACCTGGTCACGATGATCTGCGCGTTCAAGCACTACACCGTGCCCTACGGCGTGGTGGAGCTGGGCGAGAACGGCAGCATTGCCGCCATGCGCGAAAAGCCCGAGCTGGACTTTTTGACGAACACCGGCGTCTACGTGGTGGAGCCGCGCGTCGTGGAGGAAATGCGCGACGGCGAGAAGATCGGTTTCCCCGATGTGATCGAGCGCTACCGCCGGGCCGGGGAGAAGGTCGGCGTCTATCCCATCAGCGAGAGCAGCTGGATGGACATGGGCCAGCTGGAGGAGCTGGAGAAGATGAGAAGAAAGCTGGAGAATCAGCAGTAAACCAGTGAGGAGTTAGGAGTGAGGAATGGGGAGTGGCACATAAAACGGAGCTTTCAGCTGAAACCAAAAACTCCTCACTCCTAACTTCTCACTCCTCACTATAAAACCGGAGGTTTTTACCTATGCCTGTAACGATCATAGCCGAGGCCGGGGTCAACCACAACGGCAGTCTGGAAATGGCCAAGGAGATGGCCCGCGTTGCTAAAGAATGCGGCGCGGACATTGTAAAATATCAGACCGCCGTGCCCGAGCTGGTGGTCAGCAAATTTGCCGAGAAGGCCGAGTACCAGAAGCAGACCACCGATGCCGCCGAGAGCCAGCTGGAGATGATCCGCAAGCTGCATTTCTCGTTTGAGGCGCATAAAGAATTAAAGGAATACTGCGATTCCATCGGCATCCAGTATTTAAGCGCGCCGTTTGACGTGCCGAGCGTGAAGTTTCTGGGCACGCTGGGTCTGCCGCTTTTAAAAATCCCCTCCGGCGAGATCACGAACCTGCCGTATCTCGAGGCCATGGCTGCGCAGAAAACGCCGGTGCTGCTCTCCACGGGCATGAGCACGCTGGACGAGATCACCGACGCACTGGGCGTACTGGATGACGGCGGCTGCCCCGAGGTGACGATTTTGCACTGCAACACGCAGTACCCGACGCCCTACGAGGACGCAAACCTGACCGCCATGATCGAGCTGTACGACCAGTTTGGTCTGCCGGTGGGGCTGTCCGACCATACGCCCGGCTGGGAATGCGACGTAGCCGCGACGGTTTTGGGTGCGCAGGTCATTGAAAAGCACTTTACGCTGGACAAATCCCTGCCCGGCCCCGACCAGAAGGCCAGCCTGGACCCCGCCGAGTTTGCGGCGATGGTGCTGGCCGTGCGCCACGCAGAAGCCGCCCTCGGCGACGGCCACAAGCACCTGACCGCCAGCGAAGCCCCCAACAAGGCCATTGCCCGCAAGAGCATTGTGGCCGCCCGGGAAATCAAAGCGGGCGAGGTTTTCACCGAGGAAAATCTGACAACGAAGCGCCCGGGGGATGGGATTTCGCCCATGCGCTGGCATGAGATTTTAGGCCAGACCGCGAAACGCGATTTTGCCGAGGATGAGAAGATCGAGGTGTGAGGAACGCCTTGCCGGGCGGGATAAATCCCCCCTACAACAGGCAAAAGGCTGTAGGGGGCGGCGTCCCCGACGCCCCGCGGAGGGGTCAAGACCCCTCCCTACAAACCAATTTAAAAGTGGTACGTAAGGCGGCCTGCCCCCAGGCCGCCGCGGGAGTTAGTGGGTGAATGCCCGTTGATGGGCGGCCACGCAAGGCCCGTCAAAGCCCCTCAGGCCTCGCAGGCTCGGCCAGTCCTTCGGACCCGAACCCCTCTGTCGCTTCGCGACATCTCCCCGCGCAGCGGGGAGTCACCCCTAAAAGGGGAGCCTTTTGCGCGGGCAAAGCCCGCGAGAGAAGCCTCCCCATCAGGGGAGGTGGCCGCGAAGCAGGCCGGAAGGGTTCAGCCCGTTGACGGCGGGCATAGCAAAGTTGCGGGCCGGGCATGCCCGGCCCCTACGGGGTGCCGTGAATCGTTGTGCACGAGAGGGGCAAGGGAGGGCGGCAGCCCGCCCCTTCAAGTTGGCGGGTGATTGACCGGGAACGGGTGGTAGCGCAAGGCCCGTCGGAATCCCCCAGTCACCTAACGGTGACAGCCCCCTTTGACAAGGGGGCCTCCCTCGTCCCCTGCGGGGGTTCGGGGGAACACCCGAATTTCAAAACGGAGGAAGGCTCGGCGGCGTTAAGAACGGACAGTAATACTGCGTCCGTTTAGCCGCCGAGACTTCCGACCTCCGCTTTGGGGTTCTTAGGGGCGTGCAGCCCCTAAGTCGCGGGTCCGCTGCGTCGAAACAGCGGCAGTTTTCTTTGCGAGCTTTCTTTTGCTGCCAAAAGAAAGCGACCTTCCGGGAGACTGCCGTTAAAAAAGAAAGCGAGAAGCATAACCATGCGTACCATCACCGTCGTTACCGCCACGCGGGCGGAATATGGCCTGCTGCGCCCGGTGGTGCAGAAAATCGCGGCGTCCGATATGCTGGACTTGCAGCTCGTCGTGACCGGGGCGCATCTCTGCCCGCGTCTGGGCGAGACCGTGCATGAAATCGAAGCCGACGGCCTGCCCATCGCGGCAAGACTGCCGATCTTCACCGACAACGCCGATGAGCCCGTCGCCAAAACCATCGCACGCACGATGGAAATTTTCGACAACCACTTTGCCGCCCACCGCCCGGACGCCGTGCTGCTGCTGGGGGACCGGTTTGAGATCTTCGCCGTGGCCGCTGCGGCAGCGGCGCGGCATATCCCGATTGCCCATATCTCGGGCGGCGACGTGACCTTGGGCGCGGCGGACGAATACTACCGCCACTGCATCAGCAAAATGGCGGCGGTACACTTTCCGTCCTGCGCCGACAGCGCCGCGCGGCTTGTGCGGATGGGCGAAGCGCCCGACACCGTGTTCTGCGTCGGCGGGCTGGGGGATGAAAACATCCGCACTCTGCCCAAAATGAGCCGTGAGGAATTGTGCAAATCGACTGGGTTTGACCTCATGCAGCCCTTCGCGCTCGTGACCTACCACCCCGAGACCGCCCCCGACGCAGGCTCCCCCACTGTGCAGGTGCAGGCGCTGTGTGACGCTATGGCCGCCGTGGACGGCGTGTTCTGGCTCATCACCGGGTCGAACGCCGACGCGGGCGGGCAGGTCTGCACCGCCATGATGCAGACGTTCGCCGCCGCCCACCCGAACCGCGCCGGATTTGTGCAGAGCCTCGGTCTGCGGCGCTACCTCTCCGCCATGGACTGCGCGGCGCTCGTGGCGGGCAACTCGTCGTCCGGTGTCGTCGAGACGCCCACCTTTAAGGTGCCGACGGTCAACATCGGCAGACGGCAGGCCGGGCGCGCCATCTGCGCGAACGTGCTCTGCTGCGACGCCGACGAGCCGGCCATCGAGGCCGCGCTGCGCAGGGCGCTGTCCCCGGCGTTTGCCCCCGTGGCGGCCGGCGCCGTCAGCCCGTATAACGGCGGCGAGACCAGTAAAAAAATCTGCGCTGTGCTGGCAAAATTTGATTTTGCAAGACCTAAAATCTTTTATGACGGCCCTGTGCCGGAATTTGACCCGCAAAGGAGCGTTTTGGTATGAAACTTCTCATCGTCGGTTTAGGCAGCATGGGCAAACGCCGCGCCCGGCTGACCAAAGGCATTGACGCGGCTATTCAGATCGTCGGCGTGGACACCGCCGAGAGCCGCCGCGACGAGGCCCTCCGGCTGGGTCTGGCGGACGCAGCCTATGCCACCATCGGCGAGGCCGTCGCCGCCGAGCACCCCGACGCCGCGCTGGTCTGCACCGCGCCGCTGGCCCACGCGGCGGTCATCGGCGAGCTGCTGGACCACGACCTGCCCGTCTTTACCGAGCTGAATCTGGTCAGCGACGGCTACCGGGAGAATATGGCCAAGGCTGCGGCCAAAAAACTGCCGTTGTTTTTGTCCTCCACGATGCTGTACCGCCGCGAGACGCAGTATATTAAACAGCAGGTCGCGGAATTTGGCAAGCCCGTACACTACATCTACCACATCGGGCAGTATCTGCCCGACTGGCACCCGTGGGAGAATTATAAAAACTTTTTCGTTGGCAACGCCCGCACCGGCGGCGTGCGCGAGATCTTCGGCATCGACCTGCCGTGGCTGCTGGACGCCTTCGGCGACGTGGAAAGCGTGACCGTGCAGAAGGACACGATCAGCGACTTAGGGCTCCCCTACCCCGACTGCGTGACGCTGCTGCTGCGCCACAAGGGCGGCGTGCAGGGTGTGCTGGCCGCCGACGTCGTCAGCCGCAAGGCCGTGCGCAGCTTTGAGTGCTTCGGGGACGGCATCCACCTGTTCTGGGAGGGCAACCCCAAAGCGCTGTACGAGTTCAAGGACGGCGACAAGCGGTTTGTCAACACCTACGCCAGCTTTGAGCACGACAGCCGCTACAGCGACAACGTTGTAGAAAACGCCTATGTGGACGAGCTGACGAACTTTTTTGGCGTGCTGAAGGGCGACGAGCAGCCGAAGTGGAGCTTTGAAAAGGACCTGAAGGCAATTGAACTCATGGACAGGATCGAAAAAGCGTAACCCTGTAGTGACCGGACATGTCCGGCCACTACATTGCATCTAAATCAAAGCAAAGGGGATCTCCTATGCGTACCATCACCGCGCTGTTCGTGGGGCTGGGCTCCATCGGGACGCGCCATTTAAAAAATCTGACCAACCTATGTGCGGACCGGGGCTGGACTTTACAGGCCGACGCGCTGCGCAGCGACCTGTCCCGCCCGCTGCGGGACGGCGTGGCCGCGCTGCTGCACGCCCAGTACACCGATTTGGCCGACGCGCCCGCACACTATGACATGGTGTTCATCACGAACCCCACAAGCCTGCACGCCGACGCCCTGACCCTGGTCAGGGGCCGCGGCGGGGCACTTTTCATCGAAAAGCCGATTTTTTCCGCCGACCAGACCGGACTGGATTTGGCCGACTGCCTGCCCGCGGGGCAAAAGGCCTATGTGGCCGCGCCCATGCGGTGGTGCGGCGTCATGCTGGCGCTCAAGGACCGGCTGCCCGGTCTGCACCCCTACTGCGCTCGGGTCATCTGCTCAAGCTATCTGCCCGACTGGCGGCCCGGCGTGGACTACCGCACGGTCTACAGCGCCCACAAGGCGATGGGCGGCGGCGTGACGATTGACCTCATCCATGAATGGGACTACCTCGTCGAGCTGTTCGGCGTGCCTGAAAAGCTGTACAATTTCAAGGGCACCTACTCCGACCTCGAAATCGACTCCGACGATTTGTCGGTGTATATTGCCAGATACCCCACATTGCTGGCCGAGGTGCATCTCGATTACTTTGGCCGCGGATACCGGCGCAGCATCGAGCTTTTCTGCCATGACGGCAGCTATCTGGCCGACTTTGGCGCGGGCACGCTGACCCTGCCGGACGGCACCGTGCAGCACTATGAGGAGGACGTCAACCGCCGCTATGAGCGGGAGATGGAATATTTTGTGGACTACGCGCTGACGGGCAGCGGCGAGAGCTGCAACCCGCCCGCGCTGGCACTGAACGTGCTGAAACTTACCTTGGGGGAGAACGTACAATGAAAAGACTGCTCATTACTATTTGCGGCCGTGCCGGCAGCAAGGGCTTTAAAAACAAGAACCTGAAAAATTTCTGCGGCAAACCGTTGGTTTACTATTCGCTGAGCGCCGCGGAGCTGTTCATTAAAAAGCACCCGGAGCTGGAAATCGACGTTGCGCTGAACACCGACAGCGAGGACCTGGCCAGGCTGGTGGCCGCCGAGTACCCGGAGGTCATCTACCTGCCCCGCGGGGCCGAGCTGGGCGGGGACCGCGTGCCGAAGGTCGAAGTCTACAAGGACAGCTTTGCCCGCATGGAGGCGCTCGCAGGCAAACAGTACGATGCTATGATCGATCTGGACATCACCAGCCCCCTGCGCACCGAGCAGGACATTGAGAACGCCTTTGCCAAAGCGCAGGAGCGCGAGGACCTGCAAATCATTTTCAGCGTCTGCGAGGCCCGCCGCAATCCGTGGTTCAATATGTTCAAGATCGTGGGTGACCACGCCGAGATGGTCATCGAGAGCCAGTTCACGGGCCGTCAGCAGGCACCCGAGGTATACGACGTCAATGCGTCGATTTACGTCATCCGCCGCGCGTTCCTTGTGGACAACCCCGACCCGATTTTGTGGCACTCCAAGTTCGGCGTCAGCGTTATGATGGACACCGGCATCATCGACATCGACTCCGAGCATGACTACCTGCTCATGGAGGCCATCGCGCAGCATCTGTACGCCCATTACCCGGAATTCAACGCTGTGCGGGAGAATATCCGTGGCTGATGCACTGTTTGACCGTGCGCTGGAGCTGGTCATGGACGCGGGCCAGACGCTGCTGGAAAACGGCGGCGAGGTGTTCCGCGCGCAGCAGACCATGGAGATCATGGCCGCCAGCCTCGGCGTGCGGGACTTCCATGTCTATGTTCTGACCAACGGCATCTTTGCGTCGGCGCACCTGCCGGGGCGGGATGCCGTCTCGCTGGTGCGGCACGTGCCCACCGTGTCGGTCCATCTGGGCCGCGTCGAGGCCGTGAACGAGCTTTCCCGTGAGCTGGCCGCCGGCAGGCTGGGCGTCGTCGAGGCCGAAGCACGGCTGAACACGGCCCGCACGCTGCCGCGCAGCACACCGCAGCTGGAAATTCTGGCCTGCGTTGTCGGGGCAGCGGGGTTCGCGTACCTGTTCGGCGGCACGCTGGCAGACATGCCGGTGGCCGCGGTGGCGGGTCTGCTGGAGGCGCTCGTCTGCCAGCAGTTTGCGAGGCACGGCATCAACCGGATATTCACCGACATTGTGGCGGCGTTTTGCGGCACGATCTGGGCCATTGCGGTGCAGACCGCCGTGCCCGCCGTCAACGCCAACGCGGCGATCATCGGCGCGCTGATGGTGCTGACCCCCGGCGTTGCCCTGACGATGGGCGTGCGGGATATTCTGAACGGCGACTACCTGTCCGGCTCCATCCGCCTGCTGGATGCCCTGCTGATTGCGGGCAGCATTGCGGGCGGCGTGGTGCTGGGCTGGATCATGGCCCGTGGATTGGGGGTGGCGTGATGCCGGTCTGGACACATTATTTTGCCCATTTTGTGGTGGTCGTCATTGCAACGATCAGCTTTGGCATCACATTCCAGATGCCGCGGCGGCACTACCTGGCCTGCGGCCTGACCGGCGCGGTGGGCTGGATGGTCTACATCTTCGGCGTGGAGCTGTTCGCGTTAAGCCCGGCGATTGCGACGCTGGTCGCCACGCTGCCGCTGACCGGCTGCGCGCGGTTCTTTGCCATCCGCCACAAGGCCCCGGTGACGATTTTTCTGCTGCCGGGCATCTTTCCGCTTGTACCGGGCGCGGGCATCTACTACACGGCCTACTACTTTTTGCAGGGCGAGCAGGAGCTTTTCGCCAGCAAAGGCGGCGAGACCTTCAAGGTCGCGCTGGCCCTGGCGCTGGGCATTGCGCTGGTGTGCAGTCTGCCGCTGCCGAGCGGGCATGAGGGAAAGCGCAAATCGTAGGGGCGAGCAGTGCTCGCCCGCAGGCAGTCTGCCGCTGCCGTTGCCTGGCCGGGTCGATGACGAGCATCGCCCCCCCTCCATCGTAGGGGCGGATTCCATATCCGCCCGCGGGCGTTACTCATTGCCGCACACAGCCACGGGCGCATATAGAATGCGCCCCTACGGGTTGAAACTGACAACATACAAAAGCCGCAGATGCGTTTTTGCACCTGCGGCTTATTTTTTTACCACAAATTATACGTCAGGATCGGCACGTTATAGCTTACACCCTGCAAAAGCATGACTAAGAAGCAGACGCCGCTGACGATGTGCCACGCCAGCGCGGCGGCGCAGACGGCCAGCCGCCAGCGGGGTACGGCCCCGATGCGCGTCTGCTGCAAAAAGACGCTGACGGACTCGAGCCAGAACACCCAGAAGCAGATGAACGGCCCCCACCAGAGATTGGCGTGATAGAGCCGCTCACCGCTTTCGACCAGCAGCAGCGCCTCGGCCAGCGAGAAGGCGAAGGTGAAAAGGCTGAACCGGTAGCGGAAGCGCTGCCACGCCGCGCGGCCCAGCAGCAGCCCCACTGCCGCCACAAAGACAAAGGACCGCGCCAGCCCCAGCACACCGGCCTCGTTGAACGGCCCCCACAGCATACGGTGGTGGTCAAACGGGACGGTGAAAATCAGGCGTATGCCGGAGCCTTCCTCGGCAAACAGGACGTTGGCCTGGATAAAGCAGAGCGCTACACCGGGGAAAACGCTGCACCCCATGATGATCTCATTTTTCAGATTTTTGGCGCGGGTGCGCACAAAATCGGCAATCAGCAGCACGAGCAGCGCCGGGGCAAATGCAAAGATCAGGCTGGCCTTGAAGCTGGTCGCCACGGTCAGCAGCACCGTGTAGACCGCGTAGGCACGCAGATCCAGGTCATCGCGCATCGTCGGCCAGACACGGTAAAAGGCCAGCATCGCCAGCAGTGCAAAGGGCGCGAGCATAATATACGTTGTGTTGTGATAAATCGTGCCGCCGACAGTGCCCTGGTACCAGTAGCCGCCGCGGGGCAGCCAGACCGCCGTGGCAAGGTTGACCACCAGACTGACCAGCAGCCGCGCCGGGCGCGGGGCATCGGGCAGGGCAGTGCGCAGGCCGCAGGCGAACACGGCGACGGCGGCCAGATGGAACGCCGCCAGCAGCACGGCAATGCCGGTGCGCCCGGCCAGTGCATACGCCGGGCCGATGAGCAGCGACACGGTGGAGTAGACCATGCCGCGCTGCGCGAAGGCCAGGTGCATACCAAGGTCGGAGGTATAGGGGTCGTTGCCGCCGCCGGGGGAGCAAAGCTGCTGGTAGTGCAGCCAGACCATGGCCGCAGCAAATACCGCCAGCGCCGCAAGGCAGACCGCCCACAGCAGGCGGCGGGATTTATTTTGTGCCAAGGGCGGCACCTCCTTGAATGGATAGAGTACGCAGGGGCCGCATAGCTGCGGCCCGCGGCGGGAAGATGGACGGGCTTTTGCGGGAGGGCAGCGGGCCGGGCATGCCCGGCCCCTACGGGGTGGCAGTCCAACAGGCTTTGCACTTCCGCAAGCGGGCACGGCGGCCTGTGGGTAGGCCGCCCTACAGGCCCCGATTTGCGTTATGCGTAGGGCAGGGTGCCCCCTAATGAGCGGCCAGCCGGATGCTGTCCGCGAGAATTTCGCCGTCCAGCGTGATCATGGAGCCGTTCTTGTCGGGGTAGACCTCTCTGCGCACTTCCTCGCCGTCGGCGGTTGTGTAATAGAGCACATCATAGAGGAAGGTGCCCGCGGGCAGCCAGACCTCGACATCTGTCAGCACATCCGGGTCTGCCCCGTGGCTAAGGCCGCACCAGGCAATGTCGTAGTGCCTGTCCTGCCCCAGCGTGAACCCGACGCGGTACACTGCCTCGTCGTCGGCGTGGTCCTCGGTGCGCCAGACCTGCAGGGCGTGGGCATCGGCGTCCAGATCGCCGTAGCGCAGGAAGAAGGCGTTCTCCGCGACCTCATGGCCGCCCCAGATCATGTAATCGGTCACCACCGGCGTGTCGCCGCAGTCGGCGGCCAGGCCCGCGGCGACGCCGTCGCCAAAGACCGTGTAGGCGCGCCCGCCCTGGTCGTAGGCCGAGCGGGTCGCGGCGCGCTGCCAGACCACCGACCCGGCCATGCAGACGGCCAACAGACCGTAGAGCACCGCGCGGCCCCCGGGCCACCAGCTCTTGCCGCGCACCCGGCGCAGCAGCATCACCAGCACGGCCAACGCCATTAAACCGACGCCGAAGCTCTCCACAGTCTGGGGAATGTAGCCGTGCCGCCAGTCCACCTGACCGGGCTGCTGGTACTTGGGCGAAAGCCCGATCAGCAGTGCCGGAGCGGACAGCATGGCAAGGCCGCTTAAAAACAGCAGCAGATTTTGCTTTTTGTTCGGCAGCTTATCCAGCGCCGCCAGCGCGGCCACTGCCGCACCGGCCACCATGACGCCGCACAGCACGTCCACGGGATATATTTTCCCGGGGCGCATCTTGCCGAACAGCATCGCGTTCAGCGGGAAGCCCGCCGACATCTGCATGGCCCAGGTGCGCAGGACGGCAGGCAGGTCAAAGTTCGGGGAGATGCCCTCGATCTGGGAGACGCTGCCCTCGAGAATGCCCGCGGCCCGCAGCGTGTTCATGAGCCGTGCGCCCATATTGAAGGCCAGCGTCACGCACTCGCCCAGCAGCGCCGGGATGCTTAACCGCAGCGCGTCGCGGGCCTTGTCGGTGTAGAGCCACGCCAGACCAAAAATCGGAACGATATAGGTAAAGCCGATCTCAAACGTGGCGCAGCACTGGAACATACAGTAGCCCGCCAGCACGGCCCACCGCTTGTGGCCGGTGTCCTGCCAGCGCAGCACGGCCAGCCCGGCGACGAGCGCGGGCAGCAGCGTGCTTTGCACCAGTGCGCCGTAGGAGTAGAGGCTGTTGCCCGTGGAGTCCTGCCAGACGCTGAACATCATCGGCAGCAGGCAGAGGCAGGCAATGCCCAGCTTTTTGTTGCGGGACGCCTTGCCGACGAGCCACGCCGTCAGCACAATGTCCGCGTAGGTCCACGCCAGAATGTAGAGCCGGTAGCCGACCAGATCCCCCAGGAACCAGCTCGTCAGGCCGCGCACCGGCGGCGACGAGAAGGGCCGGAACCGCCCGTTCTGCAGGCTGAACTGCTCCCACAAATCGCCAAGGTAGTCCAGCACGCTCTGGCCAAACGAGGTGTGCGTAATATAATAGTAGTTCTGCAGGTTGATAAGCTCATCGTCGCCGCCCAGCGGCGCGCAGGTCACAATGCTTAAATACCACCAGCCGAACACGACGGACACCGCGCAGACCAGCGGCCAGAACCATCGCTTTTGCGTTATTTTTTGCAGTTTCATGCGTTACTCCTGCCCCAGCGGGATGTAGCAGAGCAGCCCGCTTCCGCTGTGGATGACATCCTCCGGGCCGCAGCCGGCGGCCTCGGTCAGGGCGGCCAGCGCCGATTGCTGCTCGTCCTCGGGGTAGCCGTCCAGATCCAGATAGATGCCGGTCATACCCTGTGTGCGCAGCTCGGCCACCATGGCGTCCGGCTCCAGCTCGCTCGTCTCGCGGTACCAGAGGTCATTCTTCGTGCCGTAGCCCGCGCCGTAGGTGAATTTCAGCGTCTTGCTGTGCAGCGGGCCGCGCAGCAGCGTGTAATCCCACATGTTGTTCAGCGAGCCGTTCTCAAAGTTCTTCATGTACGGCAGTGTGAAAAGCATCGCGCCGTCCCCTGCCGCAGCCTCGACCTCGTTCATAAAAGCCTCGTCCTGATACCACTTGTCCTGAATCTCCTCGTACTCAGGCCGGAAGAAGCCCTGCTGCTCCCAGTAGCCGTAGCCCAGCAGCAGGATAGCCACAGCCGCCAGCGCCTTGCGGCTGCGCCCGGTGCGCCGGGTCAGCTGTTTTTCAAGAGCCAGGCCGACAGCCAGCAGCGCGAAGAACGCAATGTACGGGCTGATGCGGTTGTACCCGCGGATGAACCGCACAAAGATGCCGATGATGCCGCCGAAGCCGGCAATCGTCGCCAGCAGCAGCGCCATGACGTTGAGGCGGCTCAGCAGCCAGAGGCGGTCCCCCAGCTCGGGGCGTTCGGTGCGGCCCGCCTTCCAGTCCCGGCTGTGCAGCAGCATGAGCAGCAGCGCGAGGAAGCCGAAAATGCCCACAATGCCGAGGTAGCCGTAGGCGTTCTCGTTGTACATCGGGCCTTCATCGGTGGCCAGAACATGGAAGTAGCGGCCCATCCAGTTGGCGAGCTTCTGCAGGCCGAAGCCGTTGGGCGACAGCAGCAGGCTGCTGATGCGCAGGCTGTAGATGTCCGCGCCGACGGGGCTGCGGTAGACGCCGTTGGTCAGCGTGCTGCCCTGTCCGTTCAGGATGCCCAGCACCATCGGGAAGAAGTCGGGGATCATCCAGGCGACGATCTCGGCAATCGTGACAACGCAGGACGTGCCCGCGCTCCACCTGCGGTCCCGCAAAATCAGGCAGAGCGCCGTGACGCAGAGGAAGAAGCAGGTGAAATACGGGTAGTAGGCCGCGCCGTTGTTGGCGATCCCCCACGCCATGGCCAGCGCCAGCCAGTTGCGCTTGTTTTTGAAGAAGCCCCTGCCCGGGCGGTTGAACTGTTCATCCTCGGCGCACCAGAGACAGAGCAGCACCGAGAACGGCACAAACTCGCAGGCGGCCAGCATCATGTGCCCGGCCATGCGCTGCTGGACGTAGGGCGTCAGGCCAAACGTCAGACCGAACGCAAAGCTCAGCCAGCGGCGCAGCCCGACCATGCGGAACACCGCGTACCCCGCCAGCGCGTTGGCAAACGGGATGACGAGGACATACAGGTTGAACACCGTGCCGGTGTCCTTGGTGAACAGGCCGACGAACCAGACAAAGATGTCGTAGATCAGATCATAGTTCGGGTCGTATCTGCCCGCGACCTCATAGAACGGCCAGCCGAGGGAGCCGGACAGCTCACCGTAGCTGCGCTGCACCTGACCGACCCAGTAGATGCCGTCGCCGCCGTAGAACATCGGCACATGCCAGTCCAGCCGCCACAGCTGGAAGAACCAGTATTCCGTGGCCGCCACCGCCGCCAGCAGCAGGATAACGGTCAGGATTTCCCGTGTAAGGTTTTGTTTTTTGGTCAGCATGGGGTCTCCTTTGTGTTGCTTACTTGGGCTGGGATGCCTTCCCCCTTGGGGGAAGCCTTTACTCGCCCCGCTCCATCGCGGCTACATAGGCGTTGCAGACCTCCTCCGCGGGGCCGTCGCCGCGCAGGTGGCCGTGGTCGATCCAGATGGCGCGCTTGCACAGCTGCTTGACCTGATTGATGTCGTGGCTGACGAACAGCAGCGTTGTGCCGCCGGAGAGCATCTGCTCCATCCGCTGGTGGCACTTCTGCTGGAACATAAAGTCACCGACGGACAAAATCTCGTCGCAGGCCAGAATGTCAGCCCGGACCTCTGTCGCAATCGAGAAGCCCAGCCGCGCAATCATACCGCTGGAATAGTTTTTTACCGGCACATCGACAAAATCCCACAGCTCGGCAAAGTCGATGATGTTCTGGAAGTGCTCCTGCATGTAGGCGCGGTCATGGCCGAGCACCGCACCGTTCAGAAAGACGTTCTCCCGCGCGGTCAGGTCCAGGTCAAAGCCCGCGCCCAGCTCGATCAGGGGCGCGATCTCGCCGTTGACGGTCACGCTGCCCGTCGTGGGGTACATAACGCCGGCAATCAGCTTCAGCATCGTGCTCTTGCCGCTGCCGTTGCGGCCAATCAGCGCCACCGACTCGCCGGGCTCAATTTTGAACGAAATGCCCCGCAGTGCGTAAAATTCGTTGAAAAACAGCTGATGCTTCAGCAGCTTGACGGTGTATTCCTTGAGGGTCTCGGTTTTCTCCTGCGCGAGGTTGAAACGCATCGAGACATCCTCCACCTGAATGATGGACATGGAAAACTCCTTACAGATACAGAATGAAGTTGCGCTGCAGCTTGCGGAACGCAGCGAGGCCGACGCCCATCATGACCACGGCACTGCCGATGCAGGCGATCCAGGTGTTGGGGCCGGGCACCGTGCCGTACATGACAAGGCACCGCATACAGTTGATGTAATGGTACAGCGGGTTCAGCTTGATGACGGGCACCATGAAGGGCGGCAGCGCCGAGAGGGGATAAAACAGCGGTGTAGCGTACATCCAGGCCATCGTCAGGATACCGTACAGGTATTGCAGGTCGCGGAAGTAGACCGCCAGCGCCGAAAGCAGCACGGCCATGCCGCAGCAGAACGCCAGCAGCAGCAAAAGCGGTGCCCAGACGAGCAGAATCGTCCAGTAGAACGGCGAGCGGGTGATAAGCATGACCAGCAGGATGGCCGCCAGGCTGAACAGCAGGTTCACAAAGCTGGACACCACGCGGCTGATGGGGAAAATGAACTTGGGCACGTACACTTTTTTGATAAGCGACGCATTGCCCAGCACGCTGCCCATGCCCATGTTCGTGCTCTCGTTGAAGAAGTTGAACAGGGTGTTGCCGCAGATGAGATACAGCGGGAAGTTCGGGATGTCGAACCGGAACATGTAGGAGAAAACGAGCGTTTGCAGCAGCATCATGAGCAGCGGGTTTAAAATGCTCCACATATAGCCCAGCACACTGCGGCGGTATTTGACCTTGAGGTCGCGGGTGACAAGCTCGCGGATGAGCGGGCGGTACTTGGAAAAATTGTGCCAGCTGTTGTGCAGCTGACCCTGGGTGGATTTCGACATGGGGTAATTGGCTCCTTAAAATTACAACTTAAACGGCGTATCTCCCGTCAGGCCATCGGCGCGGAGCATGTTCTCCATCACGTCGATGTCGGTGCTGACGTCGAGGGCGTCGCTGGCAAACAGCTTATCCAGCTGCGTCTCAAACGCCTTGACCAGCGTGTCCATCGTCTGCTCAATGCGGTGCTTGGACTCCGAGATATTCTCGCCCTCGATGCCCTGCTTGTCAAGCTCGGCGTAGGTATTGAGCAGCTTTAACGACGTAGGCAGGTAATAATCCATAAACTTGCGCATCTGGGGCAGCTTTTCGGGGTCGGCCTTGGCCTGCTCGAAAATTTTGGTGGACACGGCCTCCAGCCGGCTGATCTTGTCCGTCATCTCCTCGTCGGGGATCTCGTCGTTGACCCGGCGCAATTCGTCCAGAATCTTCTGGTATTCGTCCTTTTCCTGCGCAGCGGCGGGCTTGGCAGCCTTCGCCTTACGGGGCTTTTTCGGCTCCGGGGCGGGGGCTTTGCCGCTCACCACCAAGCATTTGCGGCGCATGTCGAGGTAGGCCTCAGGGCCGAAGACGCCCTCGTCGATGTAGCTTTCCAGATATTTGCAGCACTTTTCATAGCTGCAGGGCACCGCGCTGGCAATGTCCTGAATGTACATATATTTTGCGTCGCCGACGATGTTGTCGATCTTTTTGCGCATCCGACGGGAGGTGCGGATGTGCTGCGCGCCGAACAGGCAGCCGATGCCGGTCGTCGCGCCGAGTAGCACCGGCATCAGGGCGGACAGCAGCCAGCGCCAGTAATAGTCGCCCTCGGCCAGCGCGTCGGGCAGCCAGTAGACACCCTCCGGCAGCGCGGCCAGCGCGCCCAGCAGCAGTACGACGCCCGCCACGGTCAGCCCCGTTGCGAGCCATGCGTTTTTTCCCTTTTTGCCCTGCATCTGCGGCTTTGCGCTCGCGGCGTTCGGCGTCTGGGCGTCCTGCTCATAGACAGGGCGGCTCTGCGCCGCATAGACCGGCGTCGTGCTGACCTTATTGAAGCTCTGCACCCGGTCATGGGCTTTCTGCTCCAACCCGCCGAGCTTGCCTTTTTTCATGGCGTTGTTCAGGCCAATGAAGATAAAGCCCAGCGGATACCACACCACAAAACCGATGATGATCGCCCACCATGGGAACTGGAACGGGCCGTCCCCGGCGTGGTATTCGTCGCGGTTATAGTTGTTCTGGTAGCGGCGGCCGCTGCCGGAGTAGGGATGCTCCGGGTCGGTGTAGCGCGGATGTTCGTTGTCGTTTGGCATGTGTGGCTCCTTTACGGAATATCGCTGAGTAGGTTTTTCATATCGTCGCTGAGGTAGTAGGTGCTCCCGGCCTGATAGGGGTTGTCCTTGCTGTAGGGCACATGGGTGCAGAGATAGCTGACCCACCTGCTGTAGCCGGAGACTGTCAGATGCACGCCGTCGGGCTGGGAGAACTCCGTCGAGAGATACCCGGCGTCGTCGGCAAACTCGGCGCTGAGGTCAAGATAATAGCACCCACGCTCGGCACAAAGCTGCTGAATGGCCGCGTTGATGACCGCCAGACGGTCCGGGGCCAGACCCGGCAGACTGTCGGCGACCTTTTCCTGCGTGGCGGGCAGGACCGACTGCACATAGAACACCGTGTTCGGCAGGGCGGTGCGCAGGTCGTCCAGCATTTTGCCGTAGTACGCCAAAAAGCTGTCATCGTTGCCGGGCTGGACCAAGGCGTTCGTGCCAATCAGGATGTACAGCTTCGCGGGCTGGGCCGCGGCCAGAACGTCCAGCGGCACCTCCTCGCCCCGGTCGGGGTTGGTGACGGTGGTGCGGTTGACAATGGTGTTCGGGCTGATGCCCTCATAGCCGCAGACCAGCGCACCACCCACATCAATGTTGTATTCGTTCACGCAGAAGCCCGCGGTCAGCGAATCGCCGAGGAAGGCGGCATCCGCAAACCAGCTTGTGTCCACGCGGCCAAATTCCGGCAGCGCGGCGGGGGCGGCGGGCAGCGCCGTGTAGGTGTAGCCCGTGTCGGCGCTCTGGCGCTGCGGGCCGACAGTGCCCCAGTTCAGGGCCTGTGCCGTGCCTGCGCTGCCGTTGCTGCCCGCGTAGGGCACAGGGGCCACAAGGCGCGTGTTGGCGGGGGCATCGGAGGTGAGCGGCGCGTCCGCACCCTTAGCGGGCAGCAGCGCCGTGATGACGCCCGACACGACCAGAATGCCGCACGCCGTACCGATCAGCGCCAGCTGACGGCGTCTGCGGCGCTTTGCCCGCGCGCGGCGGGCGGCGGCGCGGCGCTGCTCCTGCGTGGGGGTGCGGCGCGGCGGCGGCTGCGGCTGGTCGGGCACCGCCCAGCCATTCTCCACATGGTACTGTATATTTGTGCGCGGGCGGTGGGGCCCGCGGTCATTCGGGGTCGGCATGGCACAGCCCCCTTTCGTTAGGATTTGTTAGGATTTGTAAGAACGGCAAATCTTAGGCAAAATCTTAGGCATTGTAAATCAGTATTGATTATAGCACAAACCTTTTATAAATAACAGTAGGTGCAGGCAAGTTTTTACCTCTTGCTAAATGTTATAAACCTATGTATAATAGTAAGATAATCAAAGCTAGCGTACCTATAGCCTTGCAGCGGGTCGATGCAGGCATCGGCCCCTACAACAATGTGACGCTTACTAATTTTGGGGTGTAATCATGGCAGACGAAAAATTTTCCAACTTCCTGACGGATATTATCGATGCCGACCTCGCCGAGGGCAAGGTCGATGTCGTGCATACCCGTTTCCCGCCGGAGCCGAACGGCTACCTGCATATCGGCTCCGCCAAGGCGATCTTCATCAACTACACGATCGCCAAACACTACGGCGGCCTGTTCAACCTGCGCTTTGACGACACGAACCCCGCCCGCGAGGGTGACGAGTACGTGCAGAGCATCCTGCAGGACCTGAAATGGCTGGGTGCCGAGCCGAACGGCGGCATTTTCTACGGCAGCGACTATTTTGAGCGCTGCTATGAGTACGCCGAGCAGCTCATCAAGGAGGGCAAGGCCTACGTGGATGACCTGACCCGCGAGGAAATGCAGGAGTACCGCGGCAACGACGCCGGCAAGCCCAGCCGCCCGAGCCCCTACCGTGACCGCACGCCGGAGGAGAACCTCGACCTGTTCCGCCGTATGCGCGCGGGTGAGTTTGCCGATGGCGAAAAAACGCTGCGCGCCAAGATCGACCTGGCCAGCCCGAACATGAACATGCGCGACCCGACCATCTACCGCATCAAGCATGTCGAGCATCACCGCCAGGGCGACAAGTGGTGCATCTACCCGATGTACGACTTTGCGCACCCCATTCAGGACGCCATTGAGGGCATCACCTTCAGCCTGTGCAGCCTTGAGTTTGAGAACCACCGCCCGCTGTATGAGTGGGTCATCACGAACCTGTTCGGCAAAGAATTCCCGAAGCAGCGCGAGTTTGCCCGCCTGAACGTGACGAACACCGTCATGAGCAAGCGTTACCTGCGCGAGCTGGTCGAGAAGAACATCGTGGACGGCTGGGACGACCCCCGTATGCCGACCCTGTCCGGCCTGCGCCGCCGCGGCTACACGCCGACGAGCATCTTCACCTTCGTGAAAGAGGCCGGCATCTCCAAGGCTGACAACCTTGTGGATATGCGCCAGCTGGAGGCCGTGCTGCGCGCTGAGCTGGAGCTGAACGCCCAGCGCCGCGTGGCCGTGCTGGAGCCTGTCAAGCTGATCATCGACAACTATCCCGCCGACCAGTGCGAGTATTTTGACCTGCCCAACAACCCGAACCGCGACGCCAATGACACGACGACCCGCAAGGTCGCCTTCACGAAGGAGCTGTGGATCGAGAACAGCGACTTCTTTGAGGTGCCGCCGCCGAAATTCAAGCGCCTGACGCTTGGCAGCGAGGTCCGCCTGATGGGCGCGTATCTGGTGCGCTGCACCGGCGTGGACAAGGACGAGAACGGCAAGGTCGTGGCCATCCACGCCGAGGCCGACCTCGAGACCCGCAACGGCAACCCCGCCGATGGCCGCAAGGTGCGCGGCACGATCCACTGGGTCAGCTGCGCCCACTGCCTGGACGCCGAGGTCGAGCTGTATGATAAGCTGTTCACCGAGGCCAACATGAACAGCATCCCCGACGACGCGGATTTCAAAGATTACCTGAATCCCGACAGCGTCAAGGTGCTGCAGGGTGCAAAGCTCGAGGAGAGCCTGAAGGACGCCAAGCCCGGTGACCGCTTCCAGTTCGTGCGCAACGGGTATTTTACCCCGGACAGCAAGCATGAGGGCGTGTACAATCGAATTGTCACGCTAAAGGACAGCTTTAAGCTGTAATTTGCAAAAAATGACCCCCATCGGATATAGGGCAGTGTTCATAAAACAGCGAATGGGGCTGTTGCACAGCCCCCAAAAAGAAAGACCGAAGTAAAAGCCAAAAAAGGCTTTACAACTTCGGTCTTTTGCTTTAAGTTAATAGTTGTGAGCAAAAAAACTCAAAAGCAAGAACAGCATATCGAAATTTTGGAAAAAAGTCAACAGTTAAAATTTCGGATGCCGACAGAAATAAGAATATCGAAGCACAACGCGCTCTATCAGGCAAGCATCCAGCTTGAG
>ENA-OQLI01000419-OQLI01000419.1-human-gut-metagenome-genome-assembly--contig:-NODE-419-length-52147-cov-5.010381_pt1 | contig 52147 bp, 41 predicted proteins | sample MGYA00242805_ERZ504812 | MGnify/ENA primary metagenome ERZ504812 (study PRJEB26092, sample SAMD00036430) | human gut metagenome | host: Homo sapiens | study: EMG produced TPA metagenomics assembly of... | reverse complement strand
AGAGAAAGGTTGGCGGGGGAGGGTATATGCGCCGTCGCGGCCCAGGCGGGTATCTTCTCTTTGGCAATCTGCCAGCCGGAAAGCTGGGTGATGGCGGCGGGCATGTCTACCGAAGGGTAGCGGCGTGCCTGCAAGGCAAGGCTGCGCACGTCGGCGCAGCGATGCTCGCGGATGAAGCGGAGGGTGTCTTGGGATAAAGGCATGGCTTGGCTTATTTATTCTGATGCAAAGTTATCTCAAAAAGGACAAAGTGGGGCATAAATTCGCAGCTTTCTGTCTGATTATTTTTCAGACACAGATGACGCTGATAATACAGATTAAGAATATTAAAAATCTGCGTCATCTGCGTCATCCGCGTCAAAGCGATAGCAAATTTAAGTTTCCGGACAAGCTGGGGGTGAGAGTTAAGGGATGACCCGGTATCGCTCCTTTGCCGTCTGCCTGCTGACGCGGTTGAAGTGCCACCATTCACTGGGTAGCGGGTGGAATCCGGCTTCTTTCATTACCTGCCGGAGCAGCAGCCGGTTTTCACGTTCTTGTTCTGTCAGCTTGCCTTGTGCCACGAGCACGGCTTCTTCTGTGATGTGGGCTTCTCTGCCCAGATGGTCTACCGGGGTGCCCATGGGCAGAGGGAGGCCTTTGTCGTCGAGTATGCTGATGTCCACCGCCAATCCGTAGTTGTGCAGCCCGCCGCCGCGTGAGGGGTTGGAGACATAGATGTATTTGGAGGTTCCTTTCACTACGTCCCACATCTTCTGTTGTACGGACAAGGGGCGCGCTGCGTCGTAGACGATGAGGCTGTAGCCGGGGTACTGTTCTTTCAGCAGGCGTTGTGCCCGCTTCAGACTTTTCATGGCATCGGGGTGCAGGTAGGCTTCTTTCAGGTCTTCGTACAATAGGGTTCCGGTGAAGTTGTCGGCACGGGTGTACATCAAGTCGATGGCGATGCTGCTGTCCGCTTCGGCGATGTTGACGAAACCGAGGGAGTCCAGGTAGCGGGCTGTCCGGCTTTTAGCCGGAGCCGGAGGGACGGGTGCCGCTATGGTGTCGGCGTACGGGATGGTGGTCTCCGTATCCGGGTCTTGTGTCTGCTTTGGCGCTTGTTTTCTGCTACAACCGCATAGTGAGCAGCCAAGCAGTAGATATAACAAGTAAAAGAAATATCGTTCCATCTTACAAGGCATTCTTGGCGGTAAGGATTGATTTCATCAAGGCTATGTCCGAACTGACTTCTCCCTGCATCAAGTATTTGTTTTTCCGTTGGCAGGTGGCTTCGTAAATCTCCTTTGCTTTTGCTGTGTCCTTGTCCCGGTAGAGTGCCAGGGCGCAGAGCAGCCGCTGTTTGGAAGACGTCACATCCTTATATTGCCGGATGTAGGTATCCAGCTCATCGGTATATAATTCTTCTGCCCGTGCGGTCCTCTTTGTCACCAATGCGGTGAAGAGCAGCTCGCAAGCGGTTTCCTTTATCAAAAGCCCGATGACTTCGTGCCGGTGGCTCATTATTTTCTCAAATGCATTGTAGGCGGCTTCCCATTCTTCGCAGTCGAGCAGGCGCGAGGCGCTCATCAAGGCTATGGTGACCTGCAGGGCATCTTTGTAGTTGATGTCTTCCGTTTGGCTGAACCATTCGGCAGGCATGTCCTTAGGACGCATGCCCTCTTGCACCAGTGCGTTGATGCGCAGCTGGGTGACCAGTGCCTGCTTGCTCTTGCTGTCCTTGAGAAGCAGGCGCATGTTGTCGGCATCATTGCCGATGCCGCCCATCTTCATGGGGATGCCGTTCATCCCTGCAAGGAGAATGCCAATTAGAGAGAGCATCAGAAGGAAGAATTTCAGCAGGTAAGGCAGCCCGTCTACGGTCAGCAGGGGGAGGAAGGCAAGGATGGCGGTCAGCAGGTTGGCAAGCACTCCACCCAGGTTGTACAAGGTGGTTGGGATATCTTCAAGAGGCCTTTCGGGTGGGGTAAGCAGGCATTGGCCTCCCGTTCCGGCAAGGCTGAAACGCTTGATGCATAATTTCCCGTCTTTCCGTATGAAGGTAAGGTTGAAGATGCGGAAGGAGACGAAGCGGTAGTCGGTTGCCAGTCCGCAGACAAGATGCCCGCCTTCGTGCAGAAGCACTTGCAGGAAGATGGAGAACAGCAGAATCAGTATGGCTAACAAGGAAACTCCTACTGTCTCCAGCATGCCGGTTTCGGCAAACTTGCTGTGTAAACCGTCGAACGAGTCTCCCAAAACCAGGACTCTTACACCTATTATTCCTACAAAGCCGATGCATGCCCCGACCATGAATCCTCCGGCCAATTTAAATACTTTCTTCATCCTGATATCTTGATAAATGTGTTTGCCGGCAAAGGTAAAGGATTTTATCTGAAATGCAACAGCTTGCCCCATGTATCATAAAAAGAAAGAGATTGTGATTGCCACAACCTCTTTCCGTCACCTAAACCCACTACGCAGGCTACAGATAGGGAATTATAGTAATATAGATACCCGTAATGATGGCTTCTTGCTTTTCTGTCCTTATCTTAGGGTATACTTTCCCAAATCTTTGTTATGTTCGTAATATTTCCGAGTATATCCTATAGATTCCATCTTCTCTTTATTGACAGTTTAATAATCTGCATTTTCGAATTCCACAATATGAGGCAGTATTGGAAATCGGTTATCATGATGCTGGTTTATTCTGTGCTTTTATCAGTAACCAACTACTGACTCGCTTTTTCAATATTTTTGCATATGATAGTTGCGTTCTTGGTATACTCTTTGTCAATCCCATTATGCTGGCAATGGTCGTTTTAAATTTCGAACATTCTGCTCCGTGCCAGCATGCAGGCCCCAACTACTCCAGCCTTGTCTTTTAGCTTGGAAACAGTCACCGTGGCGTCTTTGTTGACCAGATTCAATGAGTATTTCCTTATTGCCGTTTTGATTGGCTGCACTATATAGTCTCCTGTTGATGATAGTGTACCCCCGATTATTACTAGTTCCGGATTGAATATGCTTATTAATCCAGCTATTTGCCTTCCCAGTTTTTGGCCTATTTCTTCCACTATCTCAATGCATAGCAAGTCCTCTTTATTGACTGCGGTGATGATTTCATCCAAGGTGGGCGGATTTTCTGCAGTCCGTTTTGATAGTATGGAACTTTCTCCGCTACCGATTCTTTCCAACAGGATGCGGTGTAGTGCCGATCCTGAGGCTTCCGTTTCCAGGCATCCTTTTTTGCCGCAGTGGCACAGTATTTCATTATCGAAAACATTGACATGCCCGAATTCTCCGGAAAATCCAGATTTTCCCGTGTATACCTTCCCGTCTATGATGATGCCGATTCCGAGTCCCCAGCTTATGTTGACAAAAATGATGTCTTTTTCCCCTTTGACGCATCCTTGCATATGCTCTCCATAGGTCATGGCCCTTGTGTCGTTGTCTATGCAGACCGGGTACCCTATTTTTTCATTCAATACATCCGCCAAAGGACGCTCTGAAAAGTTGAACATGCTGAAACTATATCCTGATTCCGGATTTACTCTTCCGGAGATGTTGATGCAGATGTTCATTATCTTCTTGTCGTTGATTTCCGTTCCCTTTATGAAGTTTCGGATGAGTGCACACAGTTCTTCCAAAGCTTCCTGTGTATTTTCGAACTTGTATGGTATGTTCATCTTGATTTCCACCATATCCCCCTTGAAATTGATCAGTCCGATGTTTATGGCAAATTTCTTAATGTCCACTCCAATGAAGTATCCTGATTCCGGGTTGAGTCCGTATAGGCTTGGATGGCGGCCGCTACTGGTCTCCAGTTTCCCATAGTCGTTTATATAGTTGTCCTCACACATCTCATTGATGAATTTGGTGATTGTGGGTACACTTAAATCTAGTTCTCTGGCTAAGTCGGTAATGGTGGAACTCCCATTATATATATAATGTGTGATAATTCTCTTTTTCAAGAGTGCATTCTTACTTCCAGTTTCCATTTCTTTTAATAAATTCTGCTTCATAAGTATTTATTTTTAATTATTCGTTTTGTTTTTATGTTACATGTTAGTATATATGGCAATTAGATTAATTGTAATTTGCGTTTTGCTTAGTATTTTGCAAATTATTTAGTATCTCATGCTTAATATATGTTAATTATGAGGTATATATTAATTAAATACTTTATTAAGTATTGCAAAGATAATAAATATATCTATATTTGCGAGGTAATTATTGAATAATAATAACTAATATTTGCAGTAGATAAAAAATGAAAGAAATTTTTCATTGTGGAATATGTATTCAATAGGCTTTAATATATAATGGTTGATCTTAATTTTATTAATGATGAAAACACGCAGGGATTTTCTTAAAAAGGCAGCTTTGTTTGGCGCATCTGCATTTACAGCCCCTTCATTGCTGGGGCAGGAGAGGGAAGAGGCTTGCTTTTTTTCTCCGGAATCTACTTCTTCTATGCTTGTTCCTATGGGTGATGCTCTTAAAATTACCGGTACATTTTTAGATGAGGTATCTCATGATATTCCTCATCAGAATTGGGGAGAAGGAGAATGGGATCGGGATTTCCGGTATATGCGGGATATTGGGATTGATACGGTTATTATGATTCGTTCCGGTTATCGTAAATTCATTACTTATCCTTCGAAACACTTGTTAAGCAAGGGTTGTTATATGCCTTCTGTTGATTTGTTGGATATGTTTCTTCGACTGGCAGAAAAATATCGTATGAAGTTTTATTTTGGTTTATATGACTCGGGTAAGTATTGGGATACCGGTGATTTGTCATGGGAGATTGAGGATAATAAGTATGTGATTGATGAAGTGTGGGACAAGTACGGTAAAAAATATGAGAGTTTTGGTGGCTGGTATATCAGTGGCGAAATAAGCCGTAAGACGAAAGGTGCTATTGATGCCTTTCATACAATGGGTAAGCAATGCAAAGATGTATCCGGAGGTTTGCCAACTTTTATTTCTCCATGGATTGATGGGAAAAAAGCTGTTATGGGAACGGGTAAGCTGACAAAAGAGGATGCAGTTTCTGTCCAGGAACATGAAAGAGAATGGAATGAGATTTTTGATGGTATTCATGATGTGGTTGATGCTTGTGCTTTCCAAGATGGACATATTGATTATGATGAACTGGATGCTTTCTTTGCTGTAAATAAAAAATTAGCAGATAAATATGGTATGCAGTGTTGGACAAATGCTGAAACTTTTGACCGTGATATGCCCATTGATTTCTTGCCTATTAAGTTTGATAAGTTGCGTATGAAATTGGAAGCTGCCAAACGGGCAGGTTATGACAAAGCTATCACTTTTGAATTTTCTCATTTTATGAGTCCGCAATCGGCGTATTTGCAGGCAGGGCATTTATATAATAGGTATAAAGAATATTTTAATATAAGATGACATGAAAAACATAATAAGACAGTTATTGGTATTTTTTGTTTTTGTCGTCAGCTTAAATTTGGCGGCACAAACTCTACCTGTTATAACGGGACAGGTTAAATGTCAGGGACGTGGAGTTGCGAATGTAGTGGTTACAAATGGTTTCGATTGTGTTTCGACCGATGTTGCCGGCAAATATACTATTCCTTATCATCGTGATGCCCGTTTTGTATATGTTACTACTCCAGCAGGTTATTTGCCCCAACGGGATGGTAGCCTCCCTTTGTTTTATCAACGCATTACTAAAGGGACTTCTGTATATGATTTTTCTTTAGTCAAAAATTCTAAGAATGATGACAAGCATCTTTTCTTGGTTCAGGCCGATGTTCAGCTTGGAAAAGACGAAGATGTTACTGCTTATTCAGAATATCTGAGGGATGTGAAGGAATTTGTCGACAAATGTTCGAAATATGATTTATTTATGCTGGATTGTGGTGATATTGTAGGTAATGCCTTGTCGCTTTTTTCCTCATATAAAAAAGCATCGGACGTGTTGGATGTCCCTATGTATCGAGTGATTGGAAATCATGATATGGAATATGGAGTACGTTCTTACGAGCATTCGTATAAATCCTATGAAGAGAATTTCGGCCCTATTTATTATTCCTTTAACCGTGGAAAGGCTCATTATATCGTGCTTGATAACTGTTACTATATCAATAGGCATTACCGCTACATCGGTTATATTGATGAGCGTACTTTGCAATGGATTGAGAAGGATTTGGCCTTTGTGCCGAAGGACCATTTGGTGTTTGTTTCCATGCATATCCCTTCCAGTTCTACTAAGGAGCTGGAATTTAATGCGCTACTTCCTGATGAGACCAGTAATGCTTCAAGCTTGTATGACCTCTTGAAAGGGTACGAGGCACATTTGCTGACTGGTCATACCCATAACAACGGTAATGTTGTATTCAATGATAGCTTGATGGAACATAACACAGCAGCTGTATGCGGTACTTTTTGGAAGGCTGATATTTGCACCGATGGCACTCCCGCTGGTTATGGTGTATATGAAGTTGATGGAAACAAGCTGACTTGGCGTTATAAGAGTGCGGGGTATCCCATTGAACATCAATTCAGGGCTTATCCGGTAGGAGTTTCAGAGGATTACCCTGAGTATATTCTTGCGAATGTATGGAATTGGGATGAAAACTGGAAGGTAGAGTGGTATGAGAATGGGAAATGTATGGGTGAAATGGAGCATTTCACGGGCTTTGATCCGGAAGCAAAAGCCATTTGCTCGGATAAAAAGCGCGTAGAGTATGATTGGATTTCTCCGATAAAAACAGAACACATGTTTCGTGCTTTACCTAAAAATGGTAGTGCTTCAATGGAGGTGTGTGTGACAGACCGTTTTGGTAATGTATATAAAGTTAAACTATAAACAATGATGAAGAAAAATGTAAATATCGGATATTTAGTATTTCTGTCCTTTGTTGCAGCCTTAGGAGGTTTTCTCTTTGGCTATGATACTGCTGTGATTTCTGGTACCATTGCCCAAGTGACTGTACTTTTTCATTTGGATACCTTGCAGCAGGGATGGTATGTGGGTTGTGCGCTGATAGGCTCTATTGTGGGTGTACTTTTTGCTGGTGTGTTGAGCGATAAGTTCGGTCGTAAACTGACGATGGTTCTTTCTGCTGTGTTGTTTTCCACTTCGGCCATAGGCTGTGCCATTTGTGCTAATTTCGATGAGTTGGTTGTATATCGTATTATTGGGGGGGTGGGTATTGGTGTTGTTTCTATTATATCTCCTTTGTATATCTCAGAAGTTTCTGTGGCCCAATACAGAGGACGTTTGGTCTCTTTGTACCAATTGGCCGTTACGGTAGGATTTTTGGGCGCTTATTTGGTAAATTTCCAGTTGCTTGGATATTCAGAAAGTCATGTCGTTTCTGGTATAGGTTTATTTGAAAAAATCTTTGTAGCTGAAGTATGGCGTGGCATGTTGGGGATGGAAACACTACCAGCTCTTTTGTTTTTTACCATTATCTTTTTTATTCCCGAAAGCCCTCGTTGGTTGATTTTGAAAGGTAGAGAAGAACGTGGCCTTAATGTTTTGCAACGAATTTACAACTCGGCTGAGGAGGCTATGAACCAGATGAACGAAACCAAATCTGTTGTATCAGAAACTAAATCCGAGTGGGCATTATTGTTGCAGCCTGGCATTCTGAAAGCTGTGATAATCGGTGTTGCCATTGCCATATTGGGACAGTTCATGGGTGTGAATGCCGTATTGTATTATGGTCCTTCTATTTTTGAAAAAGCTGGGCTTTCCGGTGGTGATTCTTTGTTTTATCAAGTGTTGGTTGGCTTGGTTAATACGTTGACTACTGTCTTGGCACTTGCTATTATTGATAGAGTGGGACGTAAGAAGTTGGTATATTATGGCGTTTCAGGGATGGTTCTTTCTTTGTTGTTTATCGGTATTTATTTTTTGTGGGAAGAGAGTTTGGGGTTGTCAAGTCTTTTCTTGTTGGTTTGCTTCTTGTCTTATGTGTTTTGTTGTGCTGTATCTATTTGTGCAGTGGTATTTGTGCTTCTTTCAGAAATGTATCCTACCAAAGTACGTGGTTTGGCTATGTCTATAGCAGGATTTTCTCTTTGGATTGGAACATATTTAATTGGGCAGTTGACTCCTTGGATGCTCCAGAATCTTACCCCCGCCGGAACATTCTTCTTGTTTGCTGCAATGTGTGTGCCTTATATGCTCATTGTATGGAAACTTGTACCGGAAACGACTGGCAAATCTTTGGAAGAGATAGAACGGTATTGGACACGTATGAAATAAATTGACCTTATGAACTAAAATATAAAAAAATATGGACTTTAAAAAATTAGCAACACAGTATAAGGATGAACTGATGAATCATATTCTTCCTTTTTGGCTTGAATGTTCTCAAGATTATGAATATGGTGGATATTTTACATGCTTGGATCGTCAAGGCAATGTATTTGATACGGATAAATTTATTTGGTTGCAGGGACGTGAGGTATGGATGTTTTCGATGCTTTATAATAAGGTAGAGAAGCGTCAAGAGTGGTTAGATTGTGCCATTCAAGGAGGAGAATTCTTGAAAAAGTATGGTCACGATGGTAACTATAACTGGTATTTCTCATTGGACAGACAAGGAAATCCATTAGTTGAGCCTTATAATATTTTTTCATATACGTTTGCTACGATGGCATTTGGGCAGTTAAGCTTAGCCACAGGCAATGAAGAGTATGCAGAAATTGCCAAGAAAACGTTTGATATAATCTTGTCGAAGGTTGATAACCCCAAAGGGCATTGGAATAAGTTGCATGCAGGTACACGTGATTTGAAGAACTTTGCATTGCCAATGATTTTATGCAATTTGGCTTTGGAGATAGAACATTTATTGGATGAGGGTTATCTGGAAAAGACCATGGAAGTCTGTATCCATGAGGTTATGGAAGAATTTTATCGTCCGGAATTGGGAGGTATTATTGTTGAAAACATACAAATGGACGGACAGCTTTCCGATTCGTTCGAGGGAAGACAAATTACTCCCGGACATGCAATTGAAGCCATGTGGTTTATCATGGACTTAGGGAAACGTTTGGGGCGTTTGGACTTGATAGAAAAGGCGAAAAATACCACTTTGACTATGCTCGATTACGGCTGGGATAAAGAGTTCGGAGGTATTTATTATTTTATGGATCGTAAAGATTGTCCTCCTCAACAATTGGAGTGGGATCAGAAGCTTTGGTGGGTACATATCGAGACTCTGATTTCTCTATTGAAAGGGTATCATTTGACTGGCGACCAGCAATGTTTGGAGTGGTTTAATAAAGTGCATGATTATACATGGACTCATTTTAAAGATACAGAACATCCTGAATGGTTTGGATACCTGAATAGAAGAGGTGAAGTTTTGCTTCCGCTGAAAGGTGGAAAATGGAAAGGATGTTTCCATGTTCCCAGAGGATTGTATCAGTGTTGGACTGTTTTGGAGGAAATAGCAAATTCATAAATAGAATCTGTATGAGCAAAATCATAGTAGTAGGCAGTTCAAATACGGATATGGTAGTGCATACCTCCCATTTACCAGTACCGGGAGAGACAATCCTTGGAGGTAAGTTTCTTATGAATCAGGGTGGTAAAGGAGCAAATCAGGCAGTTGCAGTGAAGCGATTGGGGGGTGACTTGTTATTTGTGGCGAGAGTGGGCAATGATGTTTTGGGACAGCAGACCTTGCGTGTTTTTCAAAATGAAGGCATAGAAACAAGCTATATTGCTTTAGATAATGAAACTCCATCCGGAGTTGCGTTGATAAGCGTGGACCAATATGCTGAAAATTGTATTGTTGTGGCTTCGGGGGCTAATATGTTACTTGGACAAGAGGATATTGGCAGTATGGAAAAAGAGATGTTGGTTGGAGATATATTATTGATGCAACTGGAAATTCCTCTTTCAACTATAGAATATGCTGCACGGAAGGCTTATGAAAAGGGAGTGAAAGTAGTATTGAATCCTGCTCCTGCCTGTTCTTTGCCGGAATCTTTGTTCCAATATTTATATATGATAACTCCCAATCGAATAGAGGCTGAAATGCTGACCGGAGTCAAGATAAACAGCAAAGAAGACGTGGCTATGGCGGCTGGTGTCTTGTATCGGAAAGGTGTGAAAAATATAATAATAACTTTGGGTAACGAAGGAAGCTTTGTAAGAGAAGGAGAAAAAACTTATTATGTAGATGCCTACAAAGTGGTTCCGGTTGATACTACGGCCGCAGGAGATACTTTCAATGGAGCTGTTTGCGTGGGTGTTTCCGAAGGGATGAGCTTGGAACAAGCAGTATTGTTTGCATCTAAAGCTTCTTCTATTTCTGTTACAAGAATGGGGGCTCAATCATCTATTCCTTATCGGAAAGAGTTGGATATGAATAATTTAGTTTAATCTGTTAAAAGAAGAATATTGTGGATAGACGTCATTTTTTATCAATGTTAGGTCTGGGAGCAGTTGGTTTGACTCTGCCGGGAGTAGCTCAAGCAGATATTTTAAAGCAAGCAGCTGCCAATCCGAATATAAAACCTATTTCCGGTTCTTGGTTTGAATTTCAGCATCCGGGAGGTAAAGAAGGAGTATATTGGGACAAAGACTTAAGACAGTTTACTGCTGCCCAGTGGAGAGAAAAAATTCGTGAAATCAGTGAGACCGGTATGGAATATTTGGTGATGATGAATGTGGCTGCTCACGGCAAAGCTTTTTTTGATACGAAATTGGCTCCTAAATTTGAAATGGGTTGTGAAGATCCTATTGAAACAGTCCTTTCTGCGGCAGATGAGTTTGGTGTGAAGTTCTTTGTGAGCAATGATTATTGGGGACCGGATCTTGATGCTCGTCGGATGATGACAGATAGGGAACTGGGCAAGAAAAGGAATCAATCAATGGAAGAAATCTATAAGAAATATGGGCATCACAAGAGCTTTTATGGGTGGTATTTCCCCAATGAATCGTGGTTAGATCCTTATTTTTGCGATTTTGTGATACCTTATGTCAATGAGTGTGCGCAAGTGGCTAAGTCGTTGAATGCTAACTGTGTGAATATAATAGCTCCATACAATATAAAGAAAGAAAAATGTGATGATTATTTTGTGAGACAACTTGAACAACTCAATGTGGAAATCGTGGCCTATCAGGATGGAGTGGGAGTAGGTGCAACCAGATTGGAAGATTCTGCCCGTTATTATGAGAATTTGTCGAAAGCGCATCAAAAGGCAGGGCGTTCCAGAATATGGGCTGATATGGAGTTGTTTTACTTTGAACAGACCACTCATGGCAGTTTACTTCCAGCGGACTTTAACAATAGAATAATTCATCAAATGGAAGCTATTTCACCTTTCGTGGACAAAATTTTGGTTTACCAATATCTTGGAATCATGAACAAACCCCAATCTAAGGCTCATGCCGGATTAAGAGGAGAGACGGTAAGGTTATATAATCAATATATGGATTGGTATAACAAACAAAATTTTAAATGAATAGGAATGATATGAAAAGAATTGTATACTTTTTAGTTTCTCTGTTGGGATTTACCAAACTGGCAGCACAAGATCCTGCTGATTTTGTTCTTCCATCTATTATAAGTGATCATGCAGTGATGCAACGTGATGCCGAAGTAAAGCTTTGGGGGTGGTGTCCCAGTGTTTGGGATTTGAAGATTGTATGTAGTTGGGCTCCCAATGATACGGTTCATGTATCTTCTGATAAATATAAGTATTGGGAAACTTATATAAACACTCCCAAAGCCGAAGGACCGTACGCCATTCGGTTTTATGGTTGGGAAGGTAAACTTTGCGCAGAAGTGAAAGACATTCTGATGGGAGAAACTTGGCTTTGTTCCGGTCAGTCAAATATGGAGTATTGCTTTAAGTGGCGTGTAGATGACATCACCGATAGAAGTACACTGTTTGACAATAAAAAGATTCGTTTTTTCAAGGTGGCTAAGTCATCCTCCGCGTATCCGGTTGAAAGAATTCAGGGAAAGTGGGAAATTTGTTCTCCCGAAACTGCAGAAGATTTTAGCGTAGTGGCTTTTTGCTTTGGAAAAAGGCTGAATGAAGAATTGGGTAATCTTCCTATCGGGTTGATAGGCTCTTATTGGGGAGGTACAGCCATTGAGCCTTGGATGGACGAATTTACATTGCGTCATGAGAAATTGGAAGAAAAGACTAAAGCATTGACTGCCGGATGGGCACCGACTGCAAATTCTTCTCTTTACAATGCAATGATTCATCCCATTATAAACTACACTATTGCCGGGGTTGTCTGGTATCAAGGAGAAGCCAATAATGAAAGGCATCAGGATTATGGAGTTATGTTTGATGCTATGATTAGAGGTTGGCGTAATGCTTTTCATCATTATTTGCCTTTCTATTTTGTCCAGATAACTCCTTGGAGTGGTTATGCGGATAAAAATGCTGCATATTTGCGTGAACAACAAGCCGATGTGGCTGCTACATTGAGAAATACTGGTATGGTTGTGGCGGGAGACTTAGTAAACGACCTAACAGATATTCATCCGAGTCTGAAGAGACAAGTAGGAGAACGATTAGCTAATATGGCTTTGAAAAATAGTTATCATAAAGAGGATATACAACCGTATTCGCCTATGCTAAAATCCTTTAGAGTAGATGGTCGTAAAGTAATAGTAACAACTACCGCTATTGGCAAACTTGCTTGCAAGGATAAGGTCATTCGTCACTTTGAGGTCCTGGATAAAGAGGGTAATTTGCATCCGGCTAAGGCTTCTATATTAAAGAATGGAGATATCAGTGTCATTGCCGATAAGGTGAAGGAACCGGTAGGAGTACGTTATTGTTTTTCCAATGATGCTATGCCTAATTTATTTGATAGTAACGGATTACCTTTGGCTCCATTTAGAACAGATCGTAAAAAATGAAAAAGTCTTTATTATATTTAATTTGTTGTTTTATTTGCTTCTCTGCTTTTTCTCAAGCTTCTGATTTGAAGTTTCGTGACGGGAAGTTCAAGATTGTTCAGTTGACAGACCTGCATTGGGTAGAGAGTGATTCTTATAAATTGAAGAATGACAGCACTTGTCATTTGATTCGTGAAGTTATTCGTATAGAAGATCCCGATTTGGTTGTTCTTACAGGTGATGTAGTAGTTTCCTGGAATGCTAAGAAAGGATGGGAGAAATTGACCAAAATATTTGGGGAAACCAAAACTCCTTTTATTGTGACCTTTGGTAATCATGATGAAGAAACGGATATGAACAATGCTCAGATATTGGACTATCTGTGTACACGACCTTATAACCTGACTTATGATGCTGAAAAAGGACTTTCGGGCTCGGGCAACTGCATGTTGACCATCCGTTCTTCTGATGCTGCATCTGAAAAATGGGTACTCTATTTCTTCGATTCTCACAATAATACCAAAGACCGTTCTTTTGGTTATTATGATTGGATTAAGCATGATCAGATAGAGTGGTATAGGAAAAGTAGCAGTCGGGTTACCGCTCGCAACAAGCGCATATTGCCTTCCTTGGCTTTCTTCCATATTCCTCTGCCAGAGCATGAAACGGCAAGGTGGACATGCCGGGAGTTTGGCGAGAAGCAGGAGGGTGTTTGTGCTCCAAGTGTAAATACCGGATTGTACTCCTCGTTTATAGAAAAGAGGGATGTTATTGGGGTGTTTGTAGGTCATGACCATAATAATGACTATATGGTTGATTTAGACGGTAACATAACTTTGGCCTATGGTCGGAAGACGGGTTATCCTTCTGCCTATAATGAAACGCTTAGCCGAGGGGTACGTGTCATTAATCTGCATGAAGACGAATCGGTTTTTGATACTTATATAAGAGATTTGAAAGGAACTTATTTTCATTATCAATTTGAGCAGAAAAATAAGGGCAGTAATATTCCTCGTTTCAGTGGTTCCTTTGTGCAAGAGTTTTTGGTAGCAAATTGGGACAACGAACGTTGGAATCAGGAAATGGATATGCTGAAAGAAGCTGGCATGAAGTACTTGATCTATGCACCTGCATTGCTGGTAGATGAAAAGGGGAAAACAACTACAAATTATCCGTCTGCTCTGACGAAGAAGAAGCAAGGCAATAGAACGCTTGAAAAGTGTTTGCAAAGTGCGCAAAAAAATGGCATTAAAGTATTTGTAGGATTAAACTTTAATGAACGTTGGTGGAAAGTGGATTATGATGCTCGCTGGTTACTGGAGCAAATGGAAATGGGTAATAAGGTGGCAGATGAGCTTGTTGTTTTGTATAAAGAAAAGTATCCGGATGCCATGTATGGTTGGTATTGGGTTTGGGAGGTAGACAACTTGAACTGTATGACTTCTGAGCGTCAATCAATTTTGGCAGAGGCATTGAATACGAATTTGAATCATCTTTCTGAGATTGCTCCGGAAATGCCCCTTATGTTGTCTCCGTTTATGAATTACAAGGTAGGTGGAAATGCTGAAGAATGTGGCAAGATGTGGACGAACGTCTTTGCGCAAACCGACTTCCGTCCGGGAGATATATTCGCTCCTCAGGATTGTGTCGGTGCAGGTGGACTGAATTTGGATAATTTGTGGGAATGGTTTTCTAATTTGAAGAAGGCTGTCAATACTAAACCTGGGCTGAAGTTTTGGGGAAATGTAGAGACATTCGATCAGCGCTTTTGGACTAGCGCTCCTTTAGAAAGGGTTCAAAAACAGTTAGAGATTGTAAATGGCTATGTTGGCAATTTGATTTGTTTTGCATACAATCATTACAATAGCCCGTTTGTAGTTAATCCGGCGTATCATCAGGCATATCTTCAATATTGCCGGACGGGATGTTTGCCTATAATGGATATTCCTGAAAAAGTGAAGAATGCTGCTGTACGAAAGGTGGCTAAGGGAATTGAAGTTTCTTGGATACCGAATGAAATGAAAGCAGTTGACGGATATAGTATCTATCGTGATGGGCAGTTGATTATGAAATTACAAATACGTGACGGACAACTTCCGAGAACTTTTGTTGATGCAGAAGGTACAGTAGATAATGTTTATGAAGTAGCTGTTTATAATGTGATTGGTAAAGAATCTGCTAAAGTAAAAGCTGAATAACAATTGTAAAATTGATAAATATGAAGAATGTAACTTTTATTATTTGGGCTTTTGTTGTACTGTGTGCAGGATGCAGTTCTTCCACTTCAGTTGTGCAAGATGAAGTCTCTATGACTAAAAAACAATTGGCTGATAAAGTGAAAGGTGGTTGGGCAGCGAAAACCATTGGTTGTACCTATGGAGGACCGGTTGAATTTCTGCATAATGGTACTATGATTCAAGACTATACTCCCATAAAATGGTCCAAAGATAGAGTGAAATATTATTATGATACATTTCCCGGATTGTATGATGATATATATGTGGATATTGTATTTGTGAATGTGTTCGACCGTTTGGGTTTAGAGGCACCGGCCGATTCTTTTGCTGTTTCGTTTGCTGATGCCGGATTTCCTTTGTGGCATGCCAACCAAGTTGCAAAATATAATATTAAGCAAGGCATTATGCCCCCCATGTCCGGACATTGGTTGAATAATCCTCATGCAGATGATATTGACTATCAGATAGAAGCAGATTTTGCAGGTCTAATGTCACCGGGCATGCCTAATACTGCTTCTGAAATTTCAGATAAAATCGGTCACATCTTTACGTATGGCGACGGCTGGTATGGTGGTGTGTATGTGGGCGCTCTATATTCCATGGCTTTTGTTTCAGATGATATGGAGTATGTGGTAGAAGAGGCATTGAATACAATTCCCGAGCAAAGTGATTTTTATGCTTGCATAAAAGATGTGATTGGTTGGTATCGGCAATATCCAGATGACTGGAAACAGACTTGGTTTGAATGCCAGAAGAAGTGGACTTCGGAAGTGGGGTGTCCCGATGGCGTTTTTGTTCCGTTTAATATTGATGCCATGATAAATAGTGCCTATGTGGCTATAGGTCTGTTATATGGCAAGAAAGATTTTTATCAGACTATTGATATTTCGGCACGTTGTGGGCAAGATTCTGATTGTAATGCGGCTACTGCTGCCGGTATATTGGGTACAATGCTTGGATATAGTAATATTCCGGAATTATGGAAAGAAAGTCTTTACGAAGTAGAGGACATCCCATTTGCCTATACGGAAGTTTCGCTGAATAAGCTTTATGAGTTAAGTCTGAAACAAGCTTTGCAGGTGATAGAGCAAGAAGGAGGTTCTGTTCAGGGAGAGCAGGTTGTTATTAAAACGCAACAGCCGGTTGCTGTAAAGTATGAGAAAGCTTTTGAAGGTCATTATCCGGCAGAGAAGAAAGCTGTTAACCTTTTGTTACAGGATGCTACAGAGTTTATGTTTGATGGTAACGGATTTGTTTTGAAAGGATATGTGAAGTGTGCTGATGAATCGTATGTTGCGAGTGTTGCGATGTATATAGATGGCGCTTTAGCAGAAACTGCCAATCTTCCCGTTGCTAAATCTACTTCTATAGATGACAGAAGGGTTGATTCGTTTCATAAATACCAGTTGCCTGATGCAGCGCACACGGTTGTTTTGAAATGGTTGAATCCTCGTACGGATGCACAAGTTTATTTAGGTGAGGCGGTTATTTATTCCAGCCAGCCCAATCAATTAACCTATAAATAATTAATTGTAATGTATATAGTTGAAAATTATGGATTGGCAGTAGCTCTTTGTTGGGTTACCATGCTTTGCTGGGGCTCTTGGGGGAATACTCAAAAGCTGGCAGCGAAAACTTGGCGATATGAACTTTTTTATTGGGATTATGTCGTTGGAATTCTTCTCTTCTCTTTGATATGGGGATTTACTTTAGGAAGTACGGGCGAAGCAGGTAGAGGCTTTGTCGATGATTTGCTTCAGGTTGATATCTCTAATTTGGTGAGTGCGTTTTTGGGAGGTGTCATTTTTAATGCATCCAACATTTTGTTATCTTCTTCCATGTCATTGGCTGGTATGTCTGTCGCTTTCCCCGTAGGCGTTGGGTTAGCTCTGGTATTGGGTGTATTTATAAATTACTTTAGTGCTCCTCAAGGTGATGCAACTGTTTTGTTTTCTGGAGTATTTCTGATTGTACTTGCTATTATTTTTAATGGTATAGCTTCTGGGAAAGTTGCTAAAGGAGGAACATACCAGGCAATGAGGAAAAAAGGGATTATTATAGCTGTGTGTGCAGGTATATTGATGGCATTTTTCTATCGTTTTGTAGCGGCTGCTATGGATTTAGAGAATCTGGAAACGCCGACTGCGGGTATGATGACTCCTTATTCAGCATTGTTTGTGTTTGCAGTGGGTATTTTTGTCAGCAACTTTTTCTTCAATACATTGGTCATGAAGAAACCCTTTGTCGGCAAGCCGATAGCGTATAGTGACTATTTCAGTGGAAATATGAAGACACATCTTGTTGGAATTCTGGGAGGAACCATCTGGGCATTGGGGACTGCTTGTAGTTATATTGCTGCAGGGAAAGCTGGTGCAGCTATCTCCTATGCTTTGGGACAAGGTGCCACTATGGTTGCTGCCTTATGGGGAATATTTATCTGGAAAGAATTCAAGGGCGCATCTAAGTCAATAAATATGCTGCTTGTATTTATGCTGATACTTTTCCTTTCAGGCTTGGGGTTGATAATTATATCTGGTGGTAATTAAATTCTTTATTTTAAATAATATACTATGAGACAAAAAAAACAAATGAAAATGTTGGGACTATTGGGATTGTTGGCTGCATTACCGATAATTTCTGCATGTGCGGGAAATAAGGGTTCTGACGAATCTCGAAAAGAAAAAATGGTCCAATCGGTTTCTGTGGTACAGCCTATTACGGGTACATGGATTAATTTAGCCTACAAGGATGTGCGGAATAAGTATACTAATCCACAACATTTTGATAATATGGATCCTAAATTATGGACTGCTAAAGTGCGTGAATTGGCTAACATGGGGATTGAATATTTGGTGTTCATGGAGGTTGCTAATGAAGGGAAAGCATATTATCCGTCAAAGTTGATGCCGTGGTTATATAATGATAAATTGCAAAGCCCCGTTGATGCGATTCTTGACGAAGCTGCCAAACATGGCATGAAGGTTTTTATGAGTACCGGTTGGGCAAAAGATCAGGATGATAATCTGCTTGATCCAGTGATTAAGGAGCGTCAGCTTCAGATTATGGAGGAATTGGCATCTCTCTATAAAAATCATAAAGCTTTCTATGGCTGGTATCTTCCGGTTGAAGATTGTCTTTGCCCTATCTTTGCCGAGCATGCTGTTCAGTCAGTAAATGCATTGACAGAGAAGGCTCATTCTTTGACTCCCGGAAAGAAGACCTTGATTTCTCCGTATGGTATTGGTCTGTCCGAATTTGATCATCCTGATTTTGAGAAGCAGATGGCAAAATTGAAAGTCGATATTATTGCTTATCAAGATGAGGTGGGATGTGTACGTGACAAATTTACTCTTCCTCGCTTGAAAAAGAATTGGCAAAGGATGCGCGATATTCACAATCGCCTGAATATTGAGATGTGGGCGAACTGCGAAACCTTTACTTGGGAAGAGGGAACCAATGACCGCCAATCTGCTTTGATTCCGGCTGCTTATTCCCGTTTGCTGTCACAGCAGGTAGCGGCTTCGGTTGCTGGTGTCGACAAAATAATTTCGTTTATGTTCGGTGGAATTATCGAAGACCCAAAGTCTGCTTATCAATTGGGACAACCTGTGTGGTCTAATAATTTATACAACAATTATATGGCTTGGAAAGAAGGTGACAGTTTTTGGAAATTATTTGAAGCTGCTTTGCTTGACAAGTTGGTCAATTCAGCCAAATCGGAAATGATTGGTAAAGTTGATATGAAGGCACTGGCAGATGGTCGGGTAGCCGAAGAGGATAGTGGAGACAGCCGTTGGGTAAGGTTTGAAAAAGGTCATCATGAGGTAGTGATTGATTTGCAAAAGAATACTTCGCTTCAAAAGGTGCTGGTACGTACTTTGAACTATAATCAGGAAAAGATAGGTGCTCCTTTGAAGGTTTATGTTTACACTTCTCAAGATGGCCAGACTTATAATCTGGCTTCAATAAAGGATACTCCGTATTTTCCTAACAACAAGCATGATGCTTGGATTGACGCAGTCTTGATAGATAATTTAAAAGAAAAGACACGTTATGTGAAAGTTGCTTTTGACGCTTTGGAAAATGTGTATATGGATGAGATTTTTGTAAATCCAAGTATTCGTTAACCAGGTAATATAATGAAGGAATAATAGGGTCATCCGGAAAATATGAAATATAGTTTGAGATGAATTGATATTATATGGGAATGAAGCCGCCCGGATATGGAAGATGCAGCCATCTTAAACAGATATGTCTAAGTAGAAAAAGTATGATTTCAGGCTAATAGAAACGTTAATTATCGCATTTCATTAATACAATGAAGTGCGATATAAAAAACAATACAATGAAAAAAATCTTAATTTATTAATCCAAAAATGAATCTATGAAAAGATTACACAAAGCTATGACTCGAATTGTCGGAGTGCTTTTAATGGCACTTATGATGGTTCCAAGTGGTTTGAAAGCTGAGACGACAGAAATGCTTCAAACTTCTAAAATTACGGGTGTAGTAACTGACGATTTCGGCGAGCCGATAATCGGTGTTACTGTTCGTGTGAAGAATGCACAGAATGGCGCTGTAACAGATGTTAATGGACGTTACTCTGTAAATGCTCCTAAAAATGCGACATTGGTTTTTTCTTTTATTGGCTATAGAACACAAGAGGTAGCTGTTAAGGGTAGGACTACTGTTAATGTAACTTTGAAAGAGGACAGCCAAATGTTGGAAGAAACAGTTGTTATTGGTTATGGTGCTGTTCCTAAAAGAGATTTAACGGGATCTGTATCTTCTTTAAAGAGCGAAGATTTGCTGAAAACAAACCCTGTGAGTGTGAATCAAGGTTTGCAAGGCAAAATGGCAGGTGTAAATGTGTCCCAGTCTGACGGAGCCCCGGGTGCCGGTATAAATATCCAAATTCGTGGTGCCAATTCGTTTACTACCAGTACAGAGCCTTTGTATGTAGTCGATGGTATGCCGTATTCTATGGGTGAAGGACGTACAACGGATTATGGTATGAAACAGAGTAATAATCCATTGAGTACCATTAGTCCACAAGATATATTATCTATTGAAGTTTTAAAAGATGCATCTGCTACCGCTATTTATGGTTCTCGTGCTGCCAATGGTGTTGTGCTTATTACTACTAAATCCGGTGCTGAGGGAAAGGCAAAAGTTCAGCTTTCTGCTAACCTTAGTATCTCTAATCCGGTAAAACGTATTGATGTGCTCGATGCTTGTGATTACGCTTTGTACCGTAATGAACGTATCACGAATGGTCTCTTGTATGACGGTTACTCTGAGGCAGACAGCCAATTGGAATATCCTTTGGTGGGATATTGGGCTCCGGTGAAAGCTCCGGATCCTATTACAGGAGAAATGGTTGTAGTAGGTCAGGAGTATAAGCCAAGTCCATGGGATTACCGGAAGGGTTTTGTCGAAAAAGAAGGAGGACCGGTACGTTATGGAACAAATTGGCAGGATGAAATTTTTCAGACAGCAATAAGCCAAGATTATAATGTTACAGTATCGGGTGGTGATAAGAAAGGTAACTATATGTATTCCGGTGGTTATACTGACCAGCAGGGTGTGATTGTTAATTCTTATTATAGACGTTATACAGCGAGAGCTAACAACAGCCGTAAAATCAATGATTTTTTAGAGTTAGGTACTAACATCAGTTTTGCAACTTCCGATAATCGTTTGGCACGTACCAATAGTGAAACGTATGGTGTAATTCCTGCAGCTATTTCGTTTAATCCTACTCGTCCGGTATTCGATCCCAATAAAGACTCTGGCTTTTCGGAAGATTTCTCTACCGGTTTGGCTAATCCTTATTTGACTGTACATACGGAGAAGAATATCCAAGAGACGTTGAATGTATTTATCTCAAGCTTTGGTGAATTGAAGTTTACCGACTGGTTGAAATTCCGTCAGAATTTTGGTTACGGTTATAGCTATTATGAACGTAATACCTATAATAACCGTTGGACCGGTGCGGGTATAGCTCCTACAAATGGTTATGCAACGAAGTCAGATGATGCTTATGAAAGCATTTCGACAGAGTCTTTGTTGACTTTCAACAAGAAGTTTGGAGTTCATGGCATTAATGCTGTGCTTGGTATGACTTATGAAAACAGCATGTGGCATAGTAAGTGGATGGCTGCATCTAATTTCCCGAACGATATGACTGAAGACAACGTCATTGAAGCAGGAACTAAGGACCGTCGTATGGAAAGTAGTCGTGGAAAGTCTCAGCTGATGTCCTATCTGTTCAGAGCCAATTATAATTTGCTGGACCGTTATTTATTCACTTTTTCTATGCGTCGTGACGGTTCCAGTAAATTGTCAGAGTTAAATCGTTGGAATAACTTCTATTCGGGAGCCGTTGCTTGGCGTTTGTCTGATGAGTCTTTTGTAAAGCAGCTGAATTTCTTCGATGACTTGAAATTGCGTGTCAGTGCCGGACAGACCGGAGGTCAGGGGGTCAGTGCCTATGCTACCCGTTCCCGTTTTGTTGTTTCTAACTACGGTATGGGTGGTTCATTGCAGAGTGGTATGGCAGAATCCCGCTGGGGAGGACCTGCAGCAGCTCTTCTGAAATGGGAGACAACCAATCAGTTTGACATAGGTTTGGACATTGCTTTCTTGAATAACCGTGTTAATTTGACAGTAGATGCCTATTATAAGAAGACAAAAGACCTATTGTTGGATAAGCTTATTCCTATGAGTTCCGGTTTTAGCCGTATTCAGGCAAACTATGGTAATGTAACAAATAAAGGGTTGGAAATTTCCGGTCATTTCATTCCTGTAAAGGCACGTAATTTCTTGTGGTCTATAGATGCCAATATTTCATTCAACCGTAATAAGGTGGGTGGTTTGGATGCCGACCAATATTCTGATGTGGCTTGGGGTATTGAGAACATGTTCTTGGTACGTAATGGTGAGCCTATCGGTACTCTATATGGGTATGTGGAAGATGGCTTTTATGACAATGAGGCCGAAGTCCGTGCAGATCCGTTGTATAGAAATGAGACGGACTCTAAGGTTAAAAGCATGGTAGGTGAAGTGAAATACAAGAATCTTGATGACGATCCTGTAATTGATAATCGAGACCGTCAGATTATAGGTAATACCAACCCGGATTACCAATATGGTATAACCAATACATTGGAATGGAAGAACTGGACATTCAGTTTCTTCTTGCAGGGTACACAAGGTAATGACGTGTTGAATGTCAATCTTAAGAAATTTGATATGGCCAGCGTGGATAATATGCCTTATTTTATTTATAACAATCGTTGGACTGCCGAAAATAGGGCAAATGCCAAATGGCCGCGTGCCAATAGAACCAGTACACGTTCTATGAAGGCATCTGACCGTTACATTGAGGATGGATCTTACTTGCGTTGCAAGAATGTCAGCTTGAGCTACCGTTTCCGCCATCCGATGAAGTTTGTGGAGAGTATTAATTTGGTTGCCAGCGTTTCCAATCTATTTACAATTTCCGGTTATAGTTGGATGGACCCTGATGTGAATTCATTTGGTAGTGACCCTAAACGCAGAGGTGTGGATATGGCTTCTTATCCAAGTGCCCGTACATTTAATTTTGGTGTTCAAATTGGATTTTAAATAATGATGACTATGAAATTTAAGAATATATTAATGGCATTGGGCTTAGGCTCCATGTTGATGACTTCTTGTACGTTGGATGAAGAAGTATATACATTTATTTCAGGTGAAGACTTGTCTGCTGATGGTGAGTATGAACTGTTGGTAAATGGCGCTTACCAACCGTTGGCCTGGATGTTTGAATGGGGTAGTTATGATTCTGCTACTAATTATGATAATGACTATCAGACAGGGCCGGGTTGGGCTTTTAAAGAAACCGGTACCGGTAACTTTTATAACAATGGTAGTATAAATAATGTGTTTGCATATTATTCAACCGCCATTCATCGTGCCAATTACCACTATTATCTGATTGACAAGATGACCAATGTACCTGAGAAAGCCAAGAATAATGCGTTGGGTGAACTTCGTTTTCTCAAGGCATGGTCGGAGTTTGAATTAGTACGTCGTTTTGGTGGTATTCCTTTGTTTAAAACTTCTATTGGTGAAGGTAACAGCAGTTACCAGCCCAGAGCTTCCGTCAAGGAAGTGTATGAGGACATTATAGCCAATTTAAAGGAGGCTGAAACGTTGCTGATGCCTCGTACAGACTCGGATTATAAGAAAGGGCATGTATTTCGTGCGTCAGCCAAGTCGCTGTTGGCTTTAGTCTATGCTACGATTGGTTCTGCTTCGATGGAGAGTGGCAAAGTCATGGTAAAGGGTGGTCCCGGCAAGGTTACGAATCCGGATGGAACAGAATCGGCATTGATGCCTCAGGAAATCTGGCATAACAAGATTCGTCTTCCGGGATATGAAGAGTTCAATTCTCAGGAGTATTACAAACTGGCCAAAGAGAAAGCAGCCGAAGTGATTGCAGAAGGAGAGTGTGTGTTGGCTTCCAGTCAGAAAGAATTATGGAAAATCGACAATAAGAACGGGCCGGAATTCCTGTTTACATTACAGACTTATCCCGAAGGGGATAATCTTGCCGGAAACTATATCAGCGAATCGTATTACGGCTATTGGAAAGAGGATAGAACTCTGGGTTCTGGTTATTATACTTATCGCGATCACTGGCTGCAGATGTTCGATGATTGGAAAGATGAACGTATTACATGGGGCATTCTGCACCGTTACCCCGATTCTTATAACGAAGAACTGGGCATTTATACCTGGCGTTACTACCCGTTGCGTGACAGTGTATACGTGAACCGTGAAGAGGCTCCGTATGCCGACCAGGGTATTGGAGCTTATCAGAAGACCGACCAGCCTACGTATGGTGCTTATTACGGTTCTCGTTTTACTAAGTTTACGGCAGTGACGGGTGAAATTGACGGTAATCGTAAAGACTTTAACTGGCCTTTTATGCGTTACGCAGAAGTGCTGTTACTGTATGCGGAAGCTGATAATGAATTGAATGGACCTACCCAAGATGCATTCTCTAAGATTGAATTGTTGAATAAGCGTAACAATAGTACGCTGGTAAGCAAGCGTCATGAGAAGATTCCGTTTACGAAAGAAACTTTCCGTTCGTTTATCTTGGAAGAGCGTGCTAAAGAGTTTGCAGTTGAGGGGAATCGTCGTACCGACTTGATTCGTTGGGGTATTTATTTATCGGTAATGAATGCTATCGGTATGGATGAAAACGGTAATTTGAAGAGACGTGAGGAGAAGCACTGGCTGATGCCCCTTCCGCCCGATGAAATTAACGGTAACCCTTATATTGAGAAAAATAATCCCGGATGGTAATCCTATTTATTAACTATATGATGAAAAATACAATGAAAAAGATATTGAGTTTTAGGAAGATGTATCTCGTCGGTGCTCTTCTTATGGGAATTTCTTGGACATCTTGCTCTGACGATGACGGAGTTGCACTCCCTATTGAACTGACCAATGTGACCACCATTGCTGATATGAATACCACCATTGAAGAAGCTGCTTTGGGGGATTTTATAGCTGTTCATGGAACCGGTTTGGATGTTCATAATATCGATTCTATTTTGATTGATGACATTAAGCTGGATATGCAAGAGGTATATACAGAAGATGATATTCTGTTTATAAAGATACCGGTAAAGCTGGCAACCAAGAAAACCGATAAAATAAGTATTTATAATACGGCCGGTTGTTTTGAAATTCCTTTTAAAACGGTAGCGCCCAATTTAAAGCTTTCCCGCATGTTCAATGAATATACGGCACCGGGTGATACGATTATGATTTATGGAGATTTCTTCAACCTCTATGAAATAGATTCGCTCAATGCTGTTGTCGATTTCAATGGAAAGGTATCTCCGGTCATTAAATCGGCTAATAATTATCTGACTGCTAAAGTACCGGTTGATGTAGATAAGAACATAAAAATTAAAGTGAAAGGGGTGAAGTATAATGTTGAGGCGGTATGCCCCGGACGTTACTACGATTGTGATTTTATGATTATGGACTTTGACGAATATTTGCCCAGTTCTATGACAAATGTGGTGACTGATGAGAAAGATCCACAACGGTTGAGCGGTAACTTCTTGAGAATAGATGATAAATCTGAATATAGCTCTTGGTGGTATATTGCAGAAAGAGGCGATATACCTTATACTGATGATATGTTAGGACTTGAATCATGTAAGAATTATGTGGTGAAATGTGAATTCCGCACATCCAATCAATTCATCAAGGACAGAATAAGGTTCTGTAATTATCTTTATTGGGCTGCTCCCACATGCGATTGGGTTGCTACAGACTTTAATATACAGAACTTCAACCGTTGGGAGACAATTACGTTGCCGTTTAATGTATATTTGTCAGAGGATTATCCGGACTACCATCCAGGTTCGTACACAAGCTTCAATATGCGTTTGGAGATAGATCCTGAGATAGCCCGTAATTTTGCATTCGATAATATTCGTATTTGTAGAAAAGGCGATTGATTGATGTGGTAATTGAACATTACGGATAATGGCCGTTTTTGGGGATTCGCGAATTGTGTTCCGAAGTGAACCCTATTCAGTCGTATACTGATTATAGCCCCTCTCAGAGTGTGCCCTAGAGGGGCTTTTTAAAAATATCGTATGTTGGTAGGGATTATTTACAATAAATTGGATTTTGCAGGTGAGTATAATCTCACTTGATTTTACAAAAAACACAAAGAAATGAAAATTAAAAAATGTGCAGCACTTATGGCTGCAATGTTGATGGGGGCTTGGAGCTTGCAGTCTTGCGACAACGGGCCTACTAAAGAAGTGTGGCTGGATGAATTCGGTCAAGATTCCTGTTATGTTCAGGACTGGGGAATGCTTGAAGTCAACCGTTCCGTAGTACATACCCCGCTTACAGTGAATGGAGTTGTTTATGAACGTGGACTTGGTGCCCATTCCATCAGCCGCCTGCTGTACGATTTGGATGGAAAGGCCGTTTCTATCTCCGGTTTGGCAGGAGCTGATGACAAGAACTTGTTTGCAGGCAAACTTCAGTTCAAGATTCTCGGTGACAAGAAGGAACTCTGGAAGAGTGGAGTGATGCAGAAAGGAGATCCTGTAAAAGAGTTTAATGTAAACCTGAAAGGGGTGGACAAAGTGCTGCTATTGGTAGAAGAATGTGGTGACGGCATTATGTACGACCATGCCGACTGGCTCAATGTGAAGATAACGACCCGTGGCGATGTGAAACCTGTTCCTGCGTGGGCAAAACCGGTGGCAAAAGAGAAGTATATCCTTACGCCTCCTGCTCCCGAAAGTCCGGTCATCAACAATCCGCTGGTCTATGGCGCACGTCCGGGTAATCCGTTTCTATGGTCCGTGATGGCTACCGGCAACCGCCCCATGAAGTTTGAGGCCGAAGGGCTTCCGGCTGGTGTGAAATTGGATGCTGTTACCGGTCGCATTACGGGTAAAGCCACAGTAGAGGGAGAGTATAAGGTAACGCTCAAAGCCACCAATGACAAAGGTACGGCCCAGAAAGAGGTAACTGTTAAAATAGGGGATGCCATAGCCTTGACTCCTTCTATGGGATGGAACAGTTGGAACTGTTGGGGGCTTTCTGTGAACGACGAGAAAGTGCGTGACGCAGCCCGCATGATGAACGAAAAACTGCATGCCTACGGATGGGAATACGTGAATATAGATGATGGTTGGGAAGCTGCGGCGCGTACCAAGCAGGGCGAGATACTTTCAAACGATAAATTCCCCGATTTCAAGGCATTGACAGACTATATTCATGGATTGGGCTTGAAGTTCGGTATTTATTCCTCACCGGGACATATCACTTGTGGCGGACATGTGGGCAGCTACCAGCACGAAGAAATTGATGCCAAGACATGGGAACGCTGGGGAGTGGATTATTTGAAATATGACTATTGCGGATATTTGGAGATAGAAAAAGATTCGGAAGAGAAGACTATTCAGGAACCCTATATCGTGATGCGCAAGGCATTGGATAAGGTGAACCGTGACATTGTTTACTGTGTGGGTTATGGCGCTCCCAATGTGTGGAACTGGGCACCGGAAGCAGGAGGAAACCAATGGCGCACTACTCGCGACATCACGGACGAATGGAATGTTGTGACAGCTATAGGTACTTTCCAGGATGTTTGTGCGGATGCTACGGCTCCGGGCAGAAACAATGACCCCGACATGCTGGTTGTTGGCAAGCTTGGTCAAGGCTGGGGAAGCAGAGTGCACGATTCATATCTTACGGCAGACGAACAGTACTCTCATATTTCTTTGTGGTGCCTTCTTTCTTCTCCTTTACTCATAGGTTGCGACATGGCAAATATGGACGATTTTACGCTGAATCTGCTGACCAACAACGAAGTGATAGCAGTCAGCCAAGACCCCATGGTGGCTCCCGCCAAGAAGATGATGGTAGAGAACGGCCAAGTATGGAGTAAAAAACTGTACGACGGTTCTTATGCGGTGGGCTTCTTCCATGTAGACCCTTATTTCATTCTTTGGGATCAGGAGGATGCTGAAGCTATGCAGATGAGAGAGTATGCTTTTGATTTTGATTTGAAACAGCTTGGCATTGAAGGAAAAGCAATGGTTCGTGACTTGTGGCGACAGAAAGACTTGGGAGAGGTGAACGGCATCTTCCGGACGGAAGTTCCCTATCACGGTGTCACCTTCGTGAAGATTACTCCTGCAAAATAGCAAACTATAAAATAGAGAGACGAATGAAAAAGTTAATTTTATCTTTGGTTTTTTTATCGGCTTTCACACTTCGGGGCTCTGCACAGTTGCAGGGCCTGGAAGTAGTGAAGGTACCGGAAGCACAGCAGCCTTATTCGGGCGAATATATTTATATCCCCGATGTGGAAGGATATAAAACTCTGAAGTGTGATTTTCATACCCACACCATCTTCTCCGATGGAGATATAAAACCTGAAAATCGGGTGTGGGAAGCTGCTATTCGCGGGCTGGATGTGATAGCCATTACCGACCATATAGAATATCGCCCCAATAAAGACTATATCAAGGCCGACCATAACGAATCTTACAAAAGGGCAAAGACTGTAGAGAAAGCTTCCAATCTGATAGTAATTCAGGGAGCCGAGATAACCCGTTCCAAGCCGATAGGGCACATCAATGCTCTCTTCTTGACGGATGCCAATGCACTGGACGTGGAAGATCCTCTGAGAGCTGTTGACAACGCTTTGGAGCAAGGGGCCTTCATTATGTGGAATCATCCGGGGTGGCCTAACGACACAAGCACTTTATATAATGTCCATAAAGATTTGATTAAGCAAAAAAAAATACATGGAATAGAGGTGGTGAACGGCTTTGAGTACTATCCGAAAGCTTTTAATTACTGTAAGGAATACGGCCTGACATATATGGGAAATACCGATATACATGGCGTTTATAAGCAAACGTATCGTACGGACAAACAAAGTGGACCGATGACGATTGTATTTGCCAAAGAACGTTCTCAGGAAGGAGTGAAAGAAGCTCTCCTTGCCGGGCGTTCGGTAGTGAAGTTCGGGGATATACTGATAGGCTCTGAGAAGAACCTGCTATCTCTGGTCAAGGCGTGCCTCTCTTATGAAGTGAAGGAGGTGAAAGGCAATCAGGCTCTGGTGAAAGTGACGAACAAGTCGACACTGAACTTTGAAATTCTACTGGACAACAAGGCAGGTACTATCCTTGGCAATGCTACAGTAGAGATTAAGGTAAGGCTGGATGATAAAGTAAAGTTTACTACTACACACATCACGGATGATAGCCGGTTGGTGATTGATATAGCATCATTGCGATAGTGGTTTTATAAGACCGATAATCTGATATTTAAGGAACCATTGATTTTGTGTTTTATAATAACTGAAGTTTCTCAAATTTTTCAGATTGTTGATGAACTGTTGTATCTTAATGCTCTCTCTCGGAGGAAGAGCGTTGAGATTGTTTTGAAAGCGCAAAGGTAACTTGCGAAACTTGAAATATTTAATTATTCCTTGAAAAACAATTGTATTATGAAAAAAAGATTTTTATGTTTATTATTTGTAGTTTGCACTGTCATTTCTGCCCGTGCAAACAGTACCGATTCTTTGGCTTTGACTCCTCCTATGGGGTGGAATAGTTGGAATTGCTTCAGTTGTAACATTAATGAAAAACAGATTCGTGAGATTGCAGACTTGATGGTGTCTACCGGCATGAAGGATGCAGGATATGAGTATCTCAATATAGATGATTGTTGGCAGGTAGGCCGGGATAATGAAGGAAACATTCTGGTTGATGAAAAGAATTTTCCTTCCGGCATCAAGGCTTTGGCAGATTACATACACTCCAAAGGACTTAAATTCGGTATTTATTCATGTGCGGGAACGCTGACTTGTGCCGGACGACCGGGAAGCCGTGGCTATCAGTTTCAGGATGCACGCACTTATGCGGAATGGGGAGTGGATTATTTGAAGTATGACTGGTGTTTTGATGAAGGCCAGAATCCTCAAGCTGCCTACAAAACAATGAGTGATGCCCTGAAGGCTTCCGGGCGTCCTATCGTATTCTCTATTTGCGAGTGGGGAAACAGCCAGCCTTGGACATGGGCAAAAGGCATCGGACATCTTTGGAGGACTACCGGTGACATTATCAATGCTTTTAAAGGTATTAATTATTGGGGAGGATGCGGTGTCGTAGAAATCATTGACAAGAATGCCGACTTGCACAAATACGCCGGACCGGGACATTGGAACGACCCGGACATGCTTCAGGTGGGTAATGGTGTGCTGACGATGGAAGAGAATCGCTCTCATTTCACGATGTGGTGTATGCTTGCTGCCCCTTTGCTCGCGGGTAATGATATTCGTAAAATGGACAAGGAGACACTTGGAATTTTGACAAATAAAGAAGTGATTGCAGTGAATCAGGACAAGCTTGGCAAACAAGGTGGACGATACATGAAAGTGGGTGAGCATGAAATTTGGGTGAAGCAGTTGTCCAATGGTGAAGCCGCAGTATGTTTCTTTAACCGCGATGAACAACCCTGGAATGTGGAAACCGTTTTGCAGAAAGAAAACCTCTCTTTTGCAGATGTCCGCTTCTGGGAGAAAGAATACAAAGTACGCGACTTATGGAAACATAAGGACATCGGAAGTACCAAGGATAAGATGCAGTTTGATATTCCTGCACACGGTGTCGTGTTGCTGAAGTTGACTCCTAAACAGTAATGATAGATTTAGAAACCATTAATAAAAAAATATGAAGAACATGCATTATGCATCTGTGAAGTGGATTTGCTTTCTGCTTTTCGTGGTAGTAGGAAAGGTGGCGATGGCCGAAGGTATCACTTCGCCTGATGGAAATCTCCGTCTTAAGTTTACCGTAAATGCTTTGGGAGAGCCGGTCTATCAGTTGTTTTACAAAGAGAAAGCCGTGGTTAATCCATCGAAACTGGGCTTGGAATTGGTGGGTGACCCGGGCTTGATGAATGGTTTTACACTTGTGGAAGCCGGGGCTTCAACTTTCGATGAAACATGGAAACCTGTGTGGGGAGAAGTGTCGCAGATACGGAATCAGGTAGTGTAAAATAAACTGTGTCACGCATTATTTATCTCTAGAAAACTCATCGGTCGGGGAACGGCCCGCGCCAAGGGGCGGGACCACCCGTCCCGACGAGCGTAAAATTACAATAATTTAAACCGGTTTCCAAACTTTATAGCCAGTTGTTGCGAGATGGTAGCCCAATTGGCCAGTGGCATGGTCCATTTCTTACGTATATTGGGCAGTATCCATAATTTGTAAGCGACTGCTCAACTACATCTTGTGTATTCGATTTTTTATTGAGGTGCACTCCATTGTAAGTGCGTCTCGATTTTTTCATATGCCAACTTATCTCAGGGTTGTTATTGAGTGTCAATCTCGCTTTTTCCCGTTTTTTCCTGCATTTTCCCGGAACTGTCCCGATTATTTTCTCCATACATCCGGTAGCAGTTCCTTCAGGTCTCTGTCTGATTTGGGTGCCAGATAATAGGGGAGTTTACTGATCACATCATTCAGCCACTCTCTGGGGTTGACACCACGTTCCTTACATGAGCCAAGCAAGGAGCAGATTATAGCCGTATTCTCAGCAGCTTCGTGATTTCCGCAGAACAGCATGTTCTTTCTTGATATGACCAGTGGCCTCAGGGCATTCTCACAGCGGTTGTTGTCTATAAAGATTCTTCCGTCATGGAGATACGGTTTCATTCTTGGCAGCAGGGAGTAGGCATAGGCTATGGCTTTCCCTATAAGACTTCGTTTTAGAACTTTAGGGTATGTGTTTTTAAGCCAAAGTTCAAAGCTGTCAAGTATCGGCTCGGATAGACGTTGACGTAATTCAGCACGTTTTTCATACGGGAGTTCCTGTTTATCCGCCATGTATTCCACATTATACATATCCTGGATAAATTTGAGTCCCTGCATGGCATATTCCGGATTTTCTTCCTTGCACAGCTCTATATGCCTGCGGATATGTGCGAGACAGCCACACAGGCACACGTCCTCTCTATCCTCAAAGGCGTCATAAATAGGATGGCCGTCACTTTGGAGATATCCTTTGAAGTTTTTCAAAAGCCTGACCGCAACTTTTTGTGAACGCGATCCGTTGTCGTAATGGAAGAAGAGCAGACGCGGCACAGCCGCTCGGACTATCCAGATGTATTCTTTTGCGGCTTTATGCCTCTCATGGTTTATAACCGGAAGCGTGGTCTCGTCAACCTGGAGGTAATCTGCGGCCAGTACTTTCTTCCTGAGTTCCAGATAAAGTGGTCTGAGAAGTTCGCAGACCGGTCTGAACCAGCCGTCCAATGTGTTTCTGGACAGTTTCACACCCAGATGTTCCAGCTGTTTCACTTGTCGGTAGAACGGGACATGATATTCGTACTTCTGTAAAAGGACCTCAGCGAGCATGGAAGCCCCGGGCATGCCTTTATATATGGGCATCAGTGGCATGGGAGCGGTTATTACAGCCTTTTCTCCGTTGTCAACGGCCTCCATTTCATTTTTCAGGGCATATGTGGGACGTACCGTGTCTTTCACATAGAGGTAGCCGGGTTTCATCTCAAGGGTCCTGGTATGTTCCTCGCCTATCTTGACGTATCTGCTTAAATCGACATTCTCCGGTTCGATGACGACTGTTACAACCGGAAGGTTATTCATGACGACCCGGTTACGGCGTGGCGTTTTATTGGCGGCCCGGGACTTGGGGACGGTAATCTGTTCAGCCGCCCTGCTCCGGGCCTCTTCGATTTCCGCCTCTATCTGTTCCAGGTCGCCATAGTCAAAAGGGAGCTTCGGGTCTCCGTTATAGACAGGCTTGCATTTCTCACTCATCTTTCCGAACACCTTCCTCTTCAGCCATGCCAGGGAGGCGTTCAGCTCAACTATCGTACCCCGGAGCTCTTCTATGGTCCTTGCCTGGGCCGAGATGATCTCACTCTGTTTACGGTTGATATCCAGCAGCTGTTCCATTGAGGATTCCACAGCTTGTCCGGTTGCATCTTCTTTTGCCATTCAATATCCTTTTTTGATGATATAAAGATAGCGAAAAGCTATAAGAAAAACAAGCCTTCAAGCTGTTTGTTTACAACTGTTTACCAATGCTTTTTCAAATTGGAAAGCCGTCTTTGCCTGCCTTTGCTGACATCTTCATTGATGCCTTCCACCATAACGACCAGGTCACTCCAGGTCATGGGGTAAGAACGGGTGGCAGGATCATAGGCGGGTATCTTGAAGGTGCCTTCTTCAAGCAGTTTCTCGTAAAGGACCAGACCGCCCGGTTCGGCATGGAGCAATTTTATCTTGGTCCGGAAACGGTTGTAGAAAATGAATACGTCCCCACTTCTGATGTCGCCTCCCATCCTCTCATGCACAAGGCCGCAAAGAGTGAACATACCTTTCCTCATGTCCGTATAACCGGGGCATAGGAAATATCTCATGCTGTCATTTAGGCAGAACATTGGCATTATATATTTTAGAGATCAGATTCAGGGCAGCTTCACAGCCGGAAGACCCTTTAAACTTCAACTTCAATCCGTTGGGTAATTCCAAGGATATTTCAGAGCTGTCCTTTCCTTTCAAGGGAAAGGGGACGCTAGGCTGGGGAGATGGCAGGGGAGTCTCGTGAGATATACCGGGGGATGGCGTGTCGCCATTGATTACTATGGGGACAAAGCTGTCTTTAACCCCTAAGCGGGAGGCTTCTGCCAATAACTCCCGCTCCGTTATACCGTATTTTTGTTTCCAAAGATAGAATCTACTACGGCTATAACCTTCATTCTCACAAAAATCAGCAATGGACAAACCACTCTGCTGCTGACGGAAAAGAACGGAGATAAATTTTTCTCTGCTCATCATGTGTTTACGTCGCTGCATCATAGGATATTATTTTTTTGCAGCAAAAGTAAGCAAGGAAAATGAAGAGTAGGAGATGTACTTACTTCAGGTGCTTACTCGAAACACGAGGTTCAAAGAAAACGGAATCGCATGACATGGCGGCAAGGACGGAGGTACTTCCTCCCCTTTCAAACACTGTCCTGTTTTTTTTAAAGGTCGGTCCGGCATCTGTCCGAAAAATCAGGAACATATTGCGTTACTTTTTTTTATAACTTATTTTTTTAACATAATGTCCCATTGAACCTTTTCGGTTATTGGCTATTTATACAGTTCACTTTTAAACCCAAATTGTATGGATAAAAAAAATCTCTCAGCCTATATGGCCATGACCGTTTCCCGGTTGAAAGAAGAACACCGCATGGGTACGGCACACGTGTATCAAAGTACCTTGAACCGCGTCAGGGATTTCGTGGAGCAAAAGCCCGTCAGCTTTGAAGAAGTCACTCCCATGTGGCTAAAAACATTTCAGGAGTATCTGTTGAGCCGCCAGCTTCATTGGAATACTGTTTCCACTTATATGAGGATGTTGCGTGCCACCTATTTTCGTGCCGTCGATGACGGACTCGCACCTTATCGCCCCAGACTTTTCAAGGGAGTGTATACGGGTACGAAAGTTACAGTGAAGCGCGCGGTGGATAAAGATGTGTTCCGTAAGCTCAGCACCCCTGTAGCAGATGAGAGACTGGAACCGACACGTCTCCTGTTTTTACTGCTTTTCATGCTTCGCGGGATGCCTTTTGTGGATGTTGCATATCTGAGACATTGTGACTTTCACAATAATGTCATCGTATACCGTCGTAAGAAGACAGGCGCATGGCTCACCGTACGTGTGGAGGGCAAAGCCTTGGAATTTATACGCAGCCTCAGGAATTCCGATGAGAATTCCCCTTATCTGTTTCCCCTTATTCACAATCCGGGAAAGGATGAATACCGGCAATACCAGAATGCACTGCGTGGTTTTAATTACCGTCTGAAGAAGTTGAAGGATCACATAAACGGCGTGACCGGATTGACCAGTTATACAGCCCGCCACAGCTGGGCCACTATTGCCAATTATAGGGACTATCAGCCTGAACTTATCAGCAATGCCATGGGGCACTCGTCCGTAAAAGTAACAGAAACATACTTCAAGAAACATACGGATGAGGAAATAAATGAAATGAACAGGGGAATAATATCTTACGTATTTAAAGAGTAATGGCACTTAACATGCTATTATACAAAATAAACGACAACACTTCATCACTCTTAAATCTATTGTGTGCTATTCCGTTACTTTATAGGTAACAGAATATTTTCCGGTGCAAACATAAGTGTTTTCCCATAAATGAGCAAATAATATCGTTGTTATTTTACAAAAAATAGAAAAGAATTTATTCGATTGTGTCGATTATGCGAATTAGGATGTTTGATTCATAAAAACCTATTAAAATGAAAAAGATAATTTTACAACAAGTTATGACAATTGTCATTAGAGAACTACGTGAAAACGGACAGTGGGGAACAAGTCATATTTATCAGTCGACTTTAAATGCTTTTTCTGCATTTAATAGTTATCAGGAACAACCTATTAATAAAATAACAGTGTCGTTATTGAAACGTTTTGAACTATATCTACGACAGCGAGAATGTAGTTGGAATACGATTTCTACTTATATGAAAACACTCCGTGCCGTTTACAATCGTGCCGTAGACAGGGGATGGGCTAGATTTTCACCCAGATTGTTTGAACATGTATACACTGGTACACGTACAGATAGGAAGAAAGCATTGGATGTTTCGGATATTGGTGGACTGGTACGTGATATAGAAAATAAATTGCTAAAGTCTATGTTAACTTCAAACCAACAAAAGACAGAAGCATTTTTCGTTCTTATGTTTCTGATGCGAGGTTTGCCATTTGTTGATTTGGCTTATCTACATAAGCAAGATCTACAAGGAAATATTTTGTCTTATCGGAGACAGAAGACAGGACGCTATTTGCAAGTGACTCTTTCGGATGAAGCTATGCAACTAGTTCGTTTGATGGCAAATAAGGATGAGACTTCTCCTTATTTATTTCCTATATTGCATAGTGAAGAAGGGACTGAAGCTGCTTATCGTGAATATCAGACAGCACTACGAAATTTTAATCATCAACTAGCAATATTAGGAAAGAAATGGGGTATAAGGTCTATCAGTAGTTACTCAGCCCGCCATACATGGGCTACAATGGCTTATTATTGCGAAATTCATCCCGGTATCATTTCGGAAGCGATGGGGCATTCATCTATTGCAGTTACTGAGACTTATTTGAAACCATTTCATAATAAAAAGATAGATGAAGCAAACCAGTTGGTTATCTCTTTTGCAAAAAATAATGGAATGTTAGAGAAATAGTTCCAAATTAATCTCTTCAAGCGGGTAGAACTTTACTTTGTTTCTTCTTTTGCTTTTCGCATGTTTTCCAGAGTACTATCTTTTGGAATAGGATACTTTTTACCTTCAAGTTTATCTTTTAGTTATTGATCTTTCAGCTGATATTATTATCAGAACCATTCTTTTCTTACTATTTCTTAGATTTCGAGTTTCTATTCTCTGTTTTTTGGAGAATAAACCTCTTATCAATCATTCAAATGGATCATTATCCGTTACCTATAAAGTAACAGAAAAGATGTAAACGTGCTTATTTTGGGAAGAATAACGTTTTCAAAAGATAAAATGTTGATTATAAGATTTTTGGATTGAGTTTTAATAATATATTATTAACGTAAATTTAAAAACAATTATGAAAAAAAGAATTGTAAATGTAATGCTCTTGGGAACTTTGGCATTCGCTACTACAGCATCTTTCATCGGTTGTAAAGACTATGATGATGATATCAATCGTATAGATAGCGAAATCGGCAATATCAACAAGAGTATTGATGAACTGACTTCTGCTATTGGTAAGAGTGGAGTGAAGAGCGTTTCTTATGACAAGGCTACCGGAAAATTGACTATCATTGATGGTAACGATCAAACTCACGAATGCGTCATCTCACAGAATATACCGGAATATACTGTCGCGGTAGAAAACGGTAAGGTTGTTTTGAAGAAAGACGGTACAGTCGTTTCTTCAGCAGAACTCCCTGCAGGAACTACTTACGAAGAGTTTGATCCTGCTAAGTTGACTGTCAATACTAAAGGTGAAGTTTTGTATGATGAAGCAAAGACAGGTGTAACACTTCCTCAAAGTAGTATTTCTATCATTGAAAAAGACGGTATTGTTGTTGGTTATAAGGTGGTGGATAACGGAAAGGAATCTACTTTCTACATTGGAGATGCACTACCTTTGAGCAGTTTGGTATTTATACCCGAAGCTTACCTGAAAGGGGTAGAAGCGATGAAAGCTACTACTTTGACCTATACGGAGTGGATCAAGAATGCTTATACGCTCAGCGCTAACGGTGAAACTTGGAAAGCTCCTTCTACTGCTGATGCCAGTTACATCAATCCGGATATGGTGGCTTATTATCATGTAAATCCGGTAGGCGTTACAATGAAGCAAATTACAAGTTTGGTGTTGACTGCTAAGGATAAAGATTATATAGATGCCAATACTCGTGCTTTTGCTGCTGATAACGTCGATTTAGATAAATGTTCCATTGACAATGACGGTATTTTGAGAGTTGTGTTTAAAGGTAATAGCGAAGAAATCCAAAAGATTGATGCTTCTAAAATTACCGTATTTAATTTGAAAGCAACCGTAGATGCCAATGGTTCTTCTAAAGTGGTTACTTCTGATTATGCGGCAATTTATAAATCGGTAATGAAAGACTTTGTCCTTGCTAAGATTGACAAAAATGCTGATATTCATTTGTATGGTGCTGATGGTACTAATGCAGGTAAGGCTAAGGTGGCAATTGATGCAGACCCCATGTTGGAACTTGCTTATACACAAAATACATTGGAAGAAGCTATCGACTTGGAAAAAGTTGTTGAAACTCATTATAAAGAATACATTGACAAGGAAAATGCAACTGCTAGTGCTGAAAAGTCTATCGAAAACAGCAAGTTGGCTGATTATGGCTTGAAGCTGAACTTCTCCTTGTCTGATTATTATCAAGGTGAAAACAACAAGACTAACCAAAGCTCATTTGCTAAACTGGAAGGTAGCAAGTTGTATGCTCACATCGAAGGCGTAACAGAAGACCCTATCGCTGCTGTAGGCCGTATGCCTTTGGTTCGCGTAGAATTGCAGGATGCTGCTACAGGCAAGGTTGTTAACGCTGGTTGGATTAAAGTGAAAATCACAAGGGGTGAAGTGGATGCCGAATCTTACGTTCTACCGACTGAAACATTTGATTTACAATGTGCCGATAAGGAGTTTGCTTTGACTTACATGCAGATGAACGTCAATGTTTATCAGAAACTTGGTTTAACTAAAAACGACTTCCATACTATCTATACATTGGATAAAGATGGCAGTGGCAATGCAAAACTGAAAGTTGGTGATACCGGGGTTATATCAGAATTGGCAGATAGTGACCCGAATGTAGAAACCAACTGTCTGAAATGGATGATTACGTCTGCGGAGGCACAAAGTGCTATTGATAAGCATGATGGTATGTTAACAGCTACCGCTACTTATAAAGCTTTGAATGATAACTCTCGCGGTGACGTTACTATCGTATTTAACGCTGTAGTTAAGGCTCCCTCTGCAAGTTTCGCTGCTAATAGTAAAAATCCTGAATACTGGTATAATAACCTGAATAATGTCAGAATGAATACAGTAGTGCCTGGTGTTACTCCGAATGACTGCTCATTCTCTGTAAATATTAATAATGTATTTAAGGGTAATGTACCTTCATTCATATTGAATAACGGAAGTTCTGATTTTGATTTAGAAAAAGTGAACTATGCTTATATATTCTCTCCGGAGAATGAAGGCGTTGAGGTTCTCGGTAACGATGGTAAGACTTATGTATTGCACGTGGCTAGTGAAACTCTGTTGCAGGCTAAGGTGAAGGGTAGTGCTACAGCTAACGAAGATGTTGCCAAGATTGTAAGTACTAACGCTGAATATCAACTAACTTCTGCTGCCAAGGCTATTTTGAATACATATGCCCACAATGAAACTCCGTTCAGTGCAATCGTTGATATGAAACTTACCAATGAATGCGATTTATTGTTGCCGATGACCGATGGTCAGTTCAACGCTGACTTCTTGCGTCCGGTTAATGTGTTCGGTAAAGATGGTAATAGCTTCATCGATGGTACAGACAATGGTTCTAAGATTAAGATGCTTGATCTCGTTTACTTGACTGACTGGAGAGACTATAAGTTCCTTGCTAACCAGACTAGTCCGAGTGGGGCAACTTATGATGGCAGTAGTTACTATTCATATTATGGTGTGACAGCTATCGAAATAGATGATGAGATTGGTATTACTACTAATATGGGTAACGGTACACTTGGAGAAACTCTGTTGTCTAAAGTAACTGACAAGATTACTATTGTACAGGCTAATAAGGACAAAATGGATGATACGAATGTATTGACTTATAGTAATATCGGTAACAACGTTAAGTCATTTACGGTTAGAATCCCTGTTAAGGTAACTTATAAGTGGGGAACCGTTAAGACGCATGTAGATGTAGCGGTTAAGGGTACTGAAGGTAACAACAACTAAAAAAGTAGAATAACCGTTTCAGGATCTCCCGGTTCGGTTATTGGGAAAAATAATTGAGTTCTGATAGATTTTACGAATGGAGTTCTTTCTGCGTATAGACCGGACTTTAAGAATTCAGAACTTTTTGTTTGTTTGCTTTTGAGAAAGAGCACTTTGTGAAAAGTGCTTCTTTCTCCCTTTTTAAACAGAAAGCGAAATTCTGAAACGGAATTTTTTTGAGTGAAATTACTCCATTTTAAAATTGATTTATGGATAGAAAATTTACTGGTTGACACATAATCCTTGATAAACCAGTTATAGACATCTGTCTGTAAAGACAGATACATTTTCACAACCATGAAAATAATAGTGTTGAAGAAGGAGAGTGTGATTGGTACATACTCTCTTTCTTTTTTATTAAAGTTATATATCATAAAAATATTTGATTATGGACATGAAAAAAAGTTTGCTTTTCGTAGCTTGCGGGTTCAGTGTGGTGATTGCTTTTGGACAAAGCGAGTTCCATTCTTTGGATAAAACAAAGAATGATGGTAAAATTGTTTTTAATCCACATTGGCAAATGCAGTTACAGATGGGAGCTGCACATACCATTGGCGAGGCTGGCTTTAAAGACCTGATATCTCCTACGGCCACTCTGTCTACCGGATATCAGTTTACTCCTGTATGGGGATTACGTGCCGGAGTGAGTGGTTGGCAAGCCAGAGGCGCTTGGGTAGTCCCTTTCAGTAAGTATAAATTCAATTATCTGCAAGGTAATGTAGACGCTACACTTGACTTGAGTAACCTATTTTGTGGATATAATTACAAGCGTTTTTTCGAAGCTTATTTGTTCTTGGGTATGGGTATCAATGGGGTTTTCAACAATGATGAGGCTGTAGCCATAAATGATGCCGGATGTCATATGGAATATTTATGGCGTGATAATAAAATAAGCGTTGCAGGTAGAGGAGGTCTCGGTGCGAATTTACGTCTGGCAGAGCGGTTATATCTCAATCTAGAAGTAAACGCTAACCTGCTTACGGATAAGTTCAACTCCAAGAAAGCGGGTAATTCTGACTGGCAATTCAATGCTTTAGCGGGATTTACCATTAAATTTGGAAAGACTCATAAAAAGATGTCCCCTGTTCGTCGTGAAGAACCTGCCCCTCAACCTCTCGTAGAAACTAAACAGGTAGAAGCACCTGTAGCATTGGCAGAAAATAAAGTGGAGAAGAAAAAGGTGGAACTACAGTCTGTGAGACAGAACATTTTCTTTGCCATCAATTCGGCTGTCATTCGTTCTTCGGAAAAGAGTAAAATTGATGAATTGGTCTCTTTCTTACAAAAGAACGAAAAAACAATAGTCACTATCTGTGGATATGCAGATGCCGCAACAGGAACAGCCACCATCAATGAAAGACTTTCCAAACAACGTGCGCAAATTGTAGCGGATACTTTACAAGCTAAAGGTATTGCAGGCGATAGAATAAAAGTTAACTTTAAGGGAGATAAGGAACAACCTTTCCCTGTTGTAGAAAAAAATCGTGTAACTGTCTGCGTTGCAGAGTAAATAGTATACTGTTTAGGAAGGTTGCCTATTGCGTTGTTTTAGGCTGTACATGCAATGAAATATTGGAATATATTTTTTAGTACAGGCAACCTTCCTTATTGGGCGCGTAAAATAAACTGTGTCATGCGGCGTTTTCTTCCAAGTTCATCAGTTGGGGATCGGCCAGCGCCAAGGGGGGCACCAGCACTCCCAACGCGCAGCAAAGTTAATATTTTATTCTTTTCCTTTGCTGACACAATTCAAATTACAGCCTCCGAAGTACCCTAAGACCTCTATTTCTCCAATTGATATTTATTCTCTGTCCTCAACTACTTCTGTCCGATGGATGGGAATGCAATAATCACTATAATGTCCTATGCCTTCCTGTCTTCAGCCGATAAAATACAATGGTTTTCTGCTGTCCTAACCGATATTTGCAGCAGGTCAGGATTTATGGTTTCTGCGGCTGGTCATAAAAAGGCCATGAAAATATGATACTGTATACTTCCGGATTATGGACTTTTAACCGGACTCTCCATTGTAACCGTTCATCATGGATCGGGGCGGATACATAGTGGATTGTTGAATATTTTATCAGCCTTTCCATGCCGTATGTACCCGATGAATCATGAAGTAATCGGCTTTTTTATGTCATATATGGTGTGTATACGTTTTACACACTCTAAGGATAGATAGTTTTTGTTACGTAAACCATTGATGTGTAATCTGATAACCGTAATATACTGAATTCTGCGACAACCGATACTTTGAACGCTCTACACCCCTGAAAGCTATATTTACACTCTTGGAATTGGCATTTACACACCTAATACAGAATATCCTCTACCTTACCAGTAAACATTGGTAGCTTCTTCATGCAAGAGTTAACTGGAAGCCAATTGTATAATAACTATACTATAAGATGTCTATTATACTACTCACTCAGGCGGCGTGAGCCTACAACAAACGAAAGAAGAAAGATATACAATAATTTAGTGCAACTTTTTTCTATAATTCTGGAAGGCTTTTATAACCTCCTTGTTTATAGGAGGTTTGAGAGAAGGGATAAATAAAGGTAACGAATTGGCAACAGTGTTTATTTCTGCGCTTTGCTGCGAGTTGCTGTCAATGTCTCTCGTCTTGGTACAAAAGTAATAATAAAAATCGAATGTAAATCTGATTCCTAATAAAATTTTTGTCTTCTATTCAACATCTAAAATACTCAAAACTCATTTGACAAAATTTTAGTTCTGAATTGATGCTTAGTATTCGCGGTCATTTTGTATAATGGCATATCTTCAGGATACACAGTTATTCTTCTCTGAGAGTTTACATCTATACAGAATTTCTTCATTGATTCTTCATAAGACTCAATCTGCCGTTTTGCATCTATAATAAATGTATCTTCCAATTCTAAATTATCACATATTAAATGTTCTAACTCTATCTCCATAAGAACTATAAAAAGATTCTGTCGTGAATAAATATTGGAAAGCCCTTAAGTCGCACATAATCAGACATAGTCTCGTAGTAATCGCGAATCTTTATCCGTAACTCAATATTTTCGCTATAATCTTCTATCTTTAATTTCAATTCTTTAAGAGCTTCTATATTAATTGGTCTACCATGAGACCTCCAATCATTATTATCACTTAAATGCTCTGCAACTTTTGCGGCACGTTCTTTCTTCTCTTCAATTGTTACATCCGTTCCATTACTATGTTTTGTCCAATTCTTGAATTTGTATTTAACCAGCCATTTTTTTAATAAGTCAATAGTTAAATCTCGTGCTTGCTCAAAACTACGAAGTTCGGCTAAATCAAAGTCTTTTAATATTGCAAATTCCACATTTGTAAGAGTCCCAAGTTTGGCCTTCTCAATGTATTCATTAACTTTATCCAAATACCCTAATGCGGCCACCCATTTGCCTTCTTTATTTTGAACTTGAGGGTCTATTGGACCTAATACCGAAAAATAATCCATAAAAATACTATCACCACTCATACAAAATATAGTACCTGCACTATACGCATAATCAGGCACTATGAAATTTACTTCTGAATAGTGATGCCTGATTATATTAACATAACGTTCTACTGTAATTGCACTGCCGCCTGTTGTAGTTAGTAGTATATAAAGAGTATTATGGTGATTTGCACTTTGGGCAAGCTCTTCTACTAATTTTAAAAATACATTTTCATTCAAATTCCCTATTGGGCCATAATATACCAAAACATCTGCATCAAGATACTTTTCCAAGATTTCCAACTTGGAATTGAGCAAAAGTCTTAAGTTATTTTCTAATTGAGATTCCATAAAATTGTCATTGATATTGTGAGGTAAAATCAATCTGAATTCTACGTTGAAAAGCAGGGGCATACTGAGCTTTTAATAACCAATATGATGCAAATATGGGTTTTACGCTAAATTCTTCCGCCAATGAATTAGCAGACATGAACTGTCCCATACGTTTGCGATCAAACACTGCTTTCCGCAAGCCATCTCCATGAAAAAGGTATTCATTAGCGAATTTATTGGCTTCTTTTTCTCGCTTGTTTTGCTTGGCTTTCGATTCGTTTATCTCGCCTTCGTAAATCTCAACATTCTTATGTTTGATAGCATGCCCTAATTCATGGAAGAGAGTAAACCAACAAGATATAAGGTCGTGTCCACGATCCGATATCTGAATGAGAGGTTTATTTTCAATCCAACGTATTGCTCCGTAAACGGTTTTAGGCAGAGAGGGGACAAAAACCAGACCTATACCAAAGCGTGAAAATATTGATGGTAGAGATTTAAAATACTCAACATCTTCAATATGAGCCATCCATTCTCTTGATTCAATCCAATTCATTAATTCCATTTCGTCATAATCAGGAAGATTGAGAGCGTTAAAATCAAGCTCACCACGACGTAGCCAAGCATGCAGATTGATTGAGTCAACTTCAATTTTATTTTGGGAACGGAATAGTGCAGCTTTTTTTTCTGAAGTTTCAAAAATCTCCGTATCGGAATCTACACCAAAGAAATCCAAAATATCATCAAGAATATCATATCCTTCCGTAAATTCACCACGCAGCAAAGGTAATACCTTTTTTAGCTTAGTATATGTTTTCTTTGCCTGATTATAATTAGCCATATACCGTGGCTTTTCTTCTAAATATTCTTTCTGAAAATTAACCAGATATTCACACACATTAGAATCGCTCAATATTTCAGCAGCTTTCCTTAATGCTTTATTTGATAGTTTTTCCTTACTCCTTAAATCCTTAATGCCGATAAGTTCTTCGAAATTCTTAATGCCGCGAGCCTCGAATATATCAGCAAGTTCCCCTCCGACTGTATTGCGCAATGTCAAAGGGTTTAATACAGGTGTTTTTTCAAGTGCAGCCATTTTTATATATTGTTATAATCGTGATTGTTTACAGCAATAACATATATTGTCATTATTGAGTTGAAATCTCCTTGCCAATCTTGTGTTAATAATAAATTCTTTTCTTCATCTGTAATATGATTAAAGAATTTTCTTGGCCCTCGTCCAACACGAACTTTCAAAATTAAGGGGTCTTTTTTAGCGCACCCTTGTTTTATCTCTATTCGGTTATCTGTTTGACCAAACATTGCATTATAGGCCCCAGCTGAAACATATCTCCTTAATCGGTCATGCAACTTTTTTGCCGGTTCCATCAGATTAGCTCCAAAAGTCTTTGAAAATGCTCTTGATGCATTACGATTATCGGGATTTAATACAAAATCTCGATAACATTTAACTTCTTTGGAACTACCGTATTCAATGTTCATTTCTACTCCAACTTCTTTTTCAATGTGCAAAGATACAATTTTTCTTTTAGAAACTCATCTGTTACCAAATAAAATTTTGTATTTTTGCAGTCGTTAAACAAGAATGACGCGTGCATGAATCGGATAAAAGAGGAATTGGAAGCCAAAGGTATTAGCCAAACCGAGTTAGCAAACAGACTTGGAAAGACCTTTAACATGGTAAACCTATACGCCACGAACAAGGTGCAACCTCCTATTCCTGTCCTATATCAAATTGCAGACATTCTGAATATTGATGTACGAGACTTACTCGTATCAAACAAAACTAAAGTATAATCACTATATGGCGAAAAAAGAGGTTAAAACAGACCTTTGGGTTTATGAACTGTTGCAAGAAGCAGACATTCATTTAACGCCACAAGGATGTGATATAAAAGAAATAGACGAAGCCTTAAAAACGGCTTCTAAATCAAATACAGGAAACGCAGGCTATCCCGAGTATTGTGGAGTGGTTAAAGACTTTATACTTGTAATTGAGGATAAGGCTTCACTTGATAAGCACTTATACAAGGATGAGAAAGAACTTATTGCGCAGGATGTCAAAGCAGTAAGAAATTATGCAGTAAATGGTGCGTTGTTTTATGCGAGACACCTGGCAGCAAATACAACCTACAATAAAGTGCTTGCAATCGGAGTATCAGGAAATGAAAAACGTCATCGAATTACGCCTGTTTTCGTGAATGAGCGAGATGATTACCAAGAGTTAGCCGATGTAGAGACATTCATATCATTTAACGAGGGCAATATAGATGAATTTTATCTAAAGGAGATACTTCATGAGGAAACAGATGTAGAGAAGACCACGGCAGAGATTTTGAAAGATGCCGCAGAACTTCATGAGTATTTACGCACATATGGACAACTTACAACAGAGCAGAAGCCGTTGGTGGTTTCCGGTATAATGTTGGCTTTGCGTGAGATAGATTACAAAACATTCTCGATTGATTCGCTTATCGGTGATACGGTTGTCACTGACGGGCAAAAAATCTATGATGCAATAAAGAGCAACTTACAACGCGCTAATGTAACACCCGATACAAAAAGAGAAAAGCTTCTTAGTCAATTCTCTGTAATAAAAGACACACCAAAGATCAATGAGATAGAAGAAAAATTAGGAAAGACACCACTCAAGCATTATACTGAGTTCTTAAATAAAAGTATTTTTCAAAATATCAAATACCATAATTCTGCGGAAGATTATCTCGGACGATTTTATGGGGAATTTATGTCTTATTCAGGCGGTGATGGACAGACTTTAGGTATAGTCCTCACGCCCAAGCACATTACAGAGTTGTTCTGTGATTTAGCTCAACTTAAGCCAACAGACAAAGTTATTGACCCATGTTGTGGTACGGCTGGTTTTCTAATTGCAGCTATGCATAAGATGGTCAAGATGACTGATAATGACGGTCAACGACGAAGTATAAAGCGTGACCAATTATTTGGCATAGAACAGCAACCGTACATGTTTACCATTGCTACTACTAATATGATATTGCGTGGTGATGGGAAAAGCAACTTGCACAATTTGGACTTTCTTAAACAAAATCCAAATCAAATCCAATTGAAAGGTTGCACAGTTGGTATGATGAACCCGCCTTATTCTCAGGGAACCAAACAAGACCCCTCCCAATATGAGATAAGTTTTACCGAACATTTATTGGACTCTCTTGCTGAGGGTGCAAGGGCTATAGTGATTATACCGCAATCCTCGGTTACAGGCAAAAGTAAAGAAGAACAGAATATCAAGAATAATATTCTAAAGAATCATACATTAGAGGGTGTTATAACTCTTAATAAAAATACATTTTATGGTGTAGGTACAAATCCATGTATAGCAGTATTTACGGCAGGCATACCACACGATAAGAACCATCTTTGTAAATTCATCAACTTTGAAGATGATGGTTATGTAGTTAGCAAACACATAGGTTTAGAAGAAACCGCAAGTGCCAAAGATAAGCGACAACATTTACTTGATGTATGGTTTGGACGAATTGAGGCAGAAACAAAATTCTGTGTAACAACTACAATTGAAGCAGAAGATGAATGGCTTCATGCGTTCTATTACTTTAATGATGAGATACCATCGGAAAAGGATTTTGAGAATACAATGGCTGATTATTTGACATTTGAGTTCAACATGATAACTCATGGCAGAGGGTATTTGTTTGAAAATACAATAAACAGAAGTGAAAATGAATAGTCTATCTTTAGAATCTCGAAGTTGGAATGCGTTCTTCATAGAAGATGTTGCCGAGATTGTTTCGGGACGAGACATTTACGAGAAAGAGCGTTTAGATGGACTCGTGCCATACATTACTGCCACAGCGAATAACAATGGCATTGGATATTTTGTTGCAAATAACAATGACACACTTGAATGTGGTTGTCTTTCTGTTAATCGAAACGGGTCAGTAGGTTATTGCTTTTATCATCCATACGAAGCTTTATTCGGAAATGACACTCGCAAATTGCGTCCTAAAAAGCAAAATAGATATGTTGCTCTATTCATTTCTTTGTGCATAACCAAACAACGAGAAAAATATGGATATGGCTATAAAATGGGTACGGGACGTTTGAAAAGACAACGAATACTGCTCCCTGTGGATGCCAGCGATAATCCTGATTGGGCTTTTATGGAAGCCTATATGAAACAAAAAGAACAACAAATTTTAAAACCTACAATAGAACGATTATGCAAACAGCTGATAACCAGCAATATACTAGGGGGGGGGGATAAAACGCTATGCTCCAATTGGAAAGAGTTTGTCTTTGGTGAAGAATTTTCTATTCAATCAACCAATAGCGGCATAGATAAGAATAAACTTAATCAAAAAGAAGGAGTTATTCCGTATATTACTCGGTCTGACTTAAATAACGGAATGGATATGTTTGTAACAGAACAATCCTTACGTTATAAAGTTGATGAAGGTAATGTAATAACCATCGGCTTAGATACGCAAACAGTATTCTATCAACCGACTTCTTTTTATACAGGGCAGAATATACAAATTATCAGACATACAAAGCTGGACAGATATAATGCGATGTTTTTGATTGTCGCAATAAAGAAACTCGTGGAGAAGTTTAGTTGGGGCAGTTATGGAGCAACGCTTACTAGATTAAGGAAGAGTCGTGTATATTTACCAGCCACTGATAATGGAGAGATTGACTTTGCATTCATGTCTGCCTTCATGAAAGATGTTGAACATAATATACTCAATACCACGCTTAAAGTCTTCAAAGACAGGATAAGTGTTAATAAATCTAAATGAGGGGGGGGGGTAAAATGGAAGAACTTCCTCTTGTGTGAACTATTCCCCACTCTCGTTGCAGGAAAGTCCAAAGGACTCAATCATATTGAAAAATCAGACAGTGGTATTAGTTATCTTGGTGCAACAAATCAGAATAATGGAGTTCTCTGTTTTGTTAACAGGGATGAAAATTCAATCCAAAAAGGTAACTGCATCGCCTTTATCCGTAATGGCGAAGGGTCAATGGGCTATTCTGTGTACAAGGCAGAAGAGTTTATTGCTACATCTGATATGACATTAGGCTATAACGACCACCTCAATAAATATATAGGAACATTCATAACTACCATTGCAGACCGTGTACGGGGAAAATATAATTTTGGGTATAAGCGAAGCGCAAATCGTTTATCTAAAGAAATTATTACTCTTCCTGTGGATAATAACGGTGCTCCCGATTGGGAATATATGGAGAACTACATGCGTAACATAGAAAGCAAGCATATAATATCATATTTAAAAATGATACGGAATGACTTTTCTCAAATAAACTGTGTCATACGGCGTTTTCTTCCAAGCTCATCGGTCGGAGATTGGCCAGCGCCAAAGGGGTGCACCAGCACTCCCGACGAGCGTAAAGTTACAACAATTTAAATCTGTCTCCAAACTTTATCGCTAATTGTTGTGCGATGGCCGCCCAGTTGGCTATGGGCATGGTCCATTTCTCTCCCATCGAAGTCTGTACTTGTTTTTGCATCTTGCCATTACGACGGTTGCCACTCATGCGTTCATCCTCAGAAAGATGAGCGTCCATCTCACCTTCAAGGGCAGCATTTAATATACTCTCCAACAACGGAGCAAAAGCACCGTCCTTACTTAACAAGGGTTTACCAGACTTCAACTGTTCAAGAGTCTTGTTCTTGATACTTTCAAAATCAAATTCTTCACTCATAAAATAAACTGTGTTAGCAAAGTTAATATTTTATTCTTTTCCTTAGCTGACACAGTTCAAATTACGGACTCGATCCGGATTTAATAGTTGAATTTTATAGGGAAGTCGTGCCTGATTTAGAATTTAATTTTTAGTTGTATTCTTTTTATCATGAAGCTCTATCCTATATTACATCCCGAGAACTATAATAAAAATTCTCACATACTTCTTCTGGTTGTGCTTTATATTCTCACTCCCAAAAGCATATCGCAGAGTCAACCAAAGGCAAGCTATATGATAGGATGCACTACTATTTATATCTTAATAATACCCACTCATGCGGCGTGAGCCTACAACAAACGAAAGAAGAAAGATATACAATAATTTTTTGCAACTTTTTTTCTTAAAATGAGAGATTTTACTTAAAAGAAATAGATTGCATAAGGAAAAATATTGATTGCATTCTGTTGACTCTCCATTGGTCAGATTAAATACCGAAAATGTTGCATATGTAAAATCAATAATAGACTAATGAACCAGCATGACACAATTTATTTACTTCAGAACTTAATAAAATAATTCATATCTGATTATAGCCAGCATCACCCAGCCAGAAATAGGTTTAACAGTTCACTTCCAATATACCTCATTTGCTTAAGGAGGCAATTACAAAACAACGAACTATAATCACGATCTCCATTCGACTTTCTGTTTATGATTCAGCACTTATTTGTTTCTTCCTACCCTCAAAAGTAAGAAGCGGGGAAAACAGGGCGGAAAAACTATAAGACCTGTTTTTTGATAAGGTAGAGTTTGAAAAGGTTATACAAAGCATCATTTCCGCCCATATTTTTCCGCTCTTCTTTTTCTCTTGAGGCAGGGAAATAAAATCCAGTCACAAATCAATATTATCAATTATCCCGACTATGATAAGATATGAACCAATCTCTGACAACTATTATCAATCAACAAAATATCCTTAATCTCACAACCCAAATTCAGACAGCGCCATAAAGACCGGAATAATAAAAAATCTCCAGTCGTTTTTCTTTTATCACACCATTCACAGTTCCGGATGAGATAATTGCCGGCAGAAAATGTATAAAACCATGCCGAGACTATTCATCCGGTTAAGAATATGGTGACCTACAAGTAAACGACACCTTCATTTGGTCAGGGGTTGGTCAGAGACAGAAGTGCATACGAAGTAATGAGTATGACATAACCGTAAGGATGTTATAAAAAAACTACAAAAACGTTATTCTTTAAGCATTTGTACCTGATTTGCAGACTTTTTTATAACACTTTTGTCTTCCAGTTATGTCATACATTCCACTTACGTTCCATACCCTTGTCTCCGACTTACCCGAAGAAAGAAAAAAGAGAAACCAAGTATTACCTCAGTTTCCCTTCTTAATTTGATTATAACAGATTGGGGTCTGTCTCTTCCCCGTTCTGATAGCAATAGATGTCTAAATTTTCTGTAACCATCCACTGGCAATTATTAAGTCTGAATCCGTATTTCTCCTCGATGGTAGAAAGGAAAGATTCAAAGTCCTCGTAATTCTCTGATTCTCTCAGTTCTTCGTCCGTCAGCTTTATGATATTCAGACAGCCGACACAAAAATCCAAAATCAATACATACTTAGGTTCCATAATTTCAATCCTCTTTTAAGTTATACCTTTTCAATAATATACTCACCTGTGATGCTCTGAATTGACATCCCTTGGAAGTTACAAATCCTTCACTATTCAGGATTCTCGCCATTTCAGATAAGCTCCTGTCTTCTTTCACCAGATTTTTCAACAATGCCATCGCCCTCTTGTTATTGGGATTGTCAAGAGCTTTCCGGTGATTGGTCTTATTGCTATTTTCTACCGCTTGGTGCAGTCTGTTTAATAAGTTCTCGGATTTACCAAGCTTATATCCTCTTGATTTCTTGGCTTTCAGGGATTGTTTCGTTCTTTGGCTGATCAATCCCGCCTCATACTCTGCTATACTACTGATGATATGTAGTACAAGTTTATTAGCCTCAGGAAAATCACAAAATACGATCTCGACATCACTCTCTAACAATTTACTGGTGAAAGCCACATTCCGACTTAATCTATCCAATTTTGCTACAATCAGGATAGAATTTGTTTTTCTGCATAACTCCAAAGCTTCAGCAAGTTTAGGTCTGTTGGATTTTCTCCCGCTTTCCGTTTCAATATATTCAGCAATCGTTTTTTTATCCTTCAGGTAATTCCGTATTATTTCTCTTTGTGCCTCCACGCCAAGTCCTGAGATTTCCTGTTTCATCGTGGACTGTCGTAGGTAGGCTACATAATTTTTCTGTTTCATAATTAACACTTATTTAACGCTCTTCCCGGTTACTAAACGACCGTTCAATAACCTTTAAGCTGATTTATAAAAAAGGCTTTCCATGAGATTTCGAGTTCTTATAAAACCTACTCCCTCACAGAAAGCCTATTATCACATATTCCGATTTCTCAGAGAACCGCCGATATCTTATGTATCATATGTATCAGAAACTCTCTTCTCATACTCACCGGTTTTCTCCACTTTCGAGTCTATCAGATCCACAAGTCCGTCAAGGGCGACATTATTATAAACCCGGACTTCCTCAGGAGAACCATCCCTGTGGAAAGTTACGTCGAAATAATCCGTCCCTTCATTATAGACTATCACTACATTTCCGGTCAGAAGAAAACCCTGCACATGGAACTGCAAGCCCCTGTCTATCACTTTTATCGTATCAAGATCCACTCCCCAAGACATAAGGACAGGGGGATTGTATTTCAGAATTGACCAGATGTACTTAGCCAGTTCCAAATCGTAATTCTTATCTCTTTCCATCACTCTTTGTTTTTAAATCCATCATTCTTTTCTGCTTTTTTGTAAGGACTTCAAACCTGTAGAAATCCTCGTCACAGTTCATACACTGGAATACATAGCCTTTAATCCTTGATTTTAAAAGCATACGTCCGCATTTAGGACAGAATCTTCTCGTTTTCATATCCGCTGCCGTTTATCAGTTTGTATTCTTCATATTCCTTCCAAAGCATCCGGTAATCCCTGCATATTCTCTCGTAATCATCCGGTCTCAAGTGTGGAAAATCTGTGGAATACATTTCATAAAGGTCTTCGGGAGTTAAAGTCGGATCATTGTTCAGTATATCATAAATCTCATCCTCGAACTCATAGGGGCTGAAATATGGGTCACCTTGCGTATGGGGATAGGTGTTGGTACACTCTTCTATGATATGCTCTACAAACAGCAGGCTTTTCATCAGGTCTTTCTTTACCGTTATCTCCTCATCGGTATGGGCATTGTAATAACCACATGAGACGTTGAGACAGGTAACTTCCACTCCTTTT